>OBLQ010000091.1_pt1 | contig 29284 bp, 22 predicted proteins | sample 1519881 | NCBI WGS metagenome assembly OBLQ01 (sample SAMN01911456, study PRJEB22533) | soil metagenome | biome: Soil | place: Malaysia | collected 2012-04-30 | depth DG_metagenome m | reverse complement strand
AATAGATGCGCACGTCGAAGTGGACACGGGAATGGGCCGGACGGGTGTTGCGGAAGAGAGCGCGTTCGAATCCATCCGGGAGATTGCGGGCGCGCCCGGAATCCGGCTGCGCGGTGTGTACACACATTTTCCCGTCTCCGACACCGATCCCGCGTTCACACGAGAACAGATCCGGCGTTTTCGCGCGCTGATCGAGCGTCTGCGCGCCGCCGGAATCGACCCGGGGCGTGTGCACAGCGCCAACTCCGCCGCCGTCGACGGCATCGCTGAAGCGCGCATGGATATGGTCCGGCCCGGGCTGCTGGCGTACGGTCTCCACCCCGCCGGTGCGTTGTCGGCCGTGGACGCCGTGCCCATCATGAGCTGGAAGTCGCGCATGGTGCGCGTGCGCAAATTTCCCGCCGGCAGCAGCATCAGTTACGCGCGTTCGTTTGTAACCGCGCGTGAATCACTGATCGGTGTGGTGCCGGTCGGGTACGGTCACGGCTATCCGTTTCATCTTTCCGGTCGCGGACACATGCTGGTGGGTGGCGTGCGCGTGCCGATCATCGGACGGGTCACGATGGATATGACCATGGTCGATCTTACCGACGTCCCCGTGCCCCCGAAGCCGGGTGACGAGGTGGTGCTGGTGGGAACGCAGGGAAGCGAGACGCTCACCTTCCACGATGTGGCGGCGTGGGCCGATACCATCTGCTACGAAGTGATGTGCGGAATTTCGAAGCGGGTGCCGCGGACCTACTTCCGCCGCGGCAAAGTGGAGACCTTCAAGACGCTGCTCGGCGTCCTCCCCAATCACGTCGCGGTGTAGCCGCGCTCAGTTGTTGTCGAGAATCTGCCGGTCGAGTTCGTTGAACGAGTCCATGTCCTGAACCGGGCGCGACGATGCCGAGCCGTGACGGTCGCAGGGGCGGGTAGGCTCCGTCCCCTCGATGAACACCTCGCGGCGTATCTTGGGACAGGCGTCGGTGGCCAGCAGGCCCGATTTCTCGCAGATCACGCGGTGCACGATGCCCTCCGGCTCCACGAACTCGGGCGCGTGATGATCGCGGTACTCGGTCTTCATGACGGCGGTCCACGTGGGCAATGACACGAACGATCCTGTCATCTTCTTGCCCATGGTCTTCTTCTCGTCGAAGCCCGTCCACACTCCGACGGCCAGATCCGAAGTGAATCCCACGAACCAGGCGTCGGTGCACAGATCGGTGGTGCCGGTCTTTCCGCCGGCCGGATCCGTGAACCCGAAGGCGCGCGCGCGCCGTCCGAAGCCCTCGTTCATGACACTCTCCAGCAGGCTGGTGATCATGTAGTTGACCTTGGGATCCACCACCTCTTCGCGGAACACCTTGTTGTCTTCCAGCACGCGCCCCTCGCGGTCCACCACCTTGCGCACCAGCAGCGGCTCGCCGCGCATGCCGCCGGCGGCGATGGTGGCGTAGGCGTTGGTCAGTTCCAGCGGTGTCACCTCGGACACGCCCAGTGCGAGCGAGTACACGGGCTCGAGGTCGCTCTTGATCCCCAGGCGGTGCGCCACATTGATGGCTTCCGTGGGTCCCATCGCCATCAGGAGCCGGATGGCGGCGATGTTGATGGACATGTCGAGGGCGTGACGCACCGTCACCTCACCCTCGTAGGTCTCGGAGTAGTTCTGCGGTTTCCATACGTCGCCGTGCGGAAGGTCGATCACGATGGGCGCGTCGAGCAGAATGTCGGCGGGCGTGTAGCCGTTTTCCAGCGCCGCCAGGTAGATGAAGGGCTTGAAGGCGCTGCCGGGCTGGCGTTTGGCCTGCACCGCGCGATCGAACTTGCTGTGCTTGAAGCTGCGGCCGCCCACCAGCGCGCGTATCAATCCCGTCTTCACATCGATGGCGACGACGGCGCCCTGCAGATACTGGGGCGGACCGGGATCTTCGTCCTTCTCCAGTTCCTTTTCGTAGCTCGCGCGTGTGTCGTGATAGCCCTGCATCTTCTCGATGCGCGAGAGGTGCGACTCCATGCTGTCTTCGGCGGCGTGCTGCAGCGCCGGATCGAGTCCGGTGTAGACCTTGAGGCCGTCGCGGTAGATGCGGTCGGCGCCGTACTTGTCTTCCAGATACTGGCGGACCTCTTCCAGAAAATACGCGGCAAACTCGGTCTTTCCCGCCCGGCCGGGACGCACCGTCACGGGAGCGGCGTTGAGCGAGTCGGCCTGGGCGCGCGTGAGTTTGTGCGTGTCCACCATGGCGTCGATCACCACCGACCTCCGCTTGAGCGAACGGTCGAGGTGGTTGATGGGCGAGTAGTCGCGCGGGTTCTTGGGCAGTCCCGCCAGCAGCGTCGCCTCTCCCAGCGTGAGATCCTTCGCGTGCTTGCCGAAGAATACCTGCGCCGCCGCTTCGATCCCGTGCGCACCGGCGCCGAAATAGATCTGGTTGAGGTACATCTCCAGGATTTCGTCCTTGGAGTAGGCGCGCTCGATGCGCATCGCGAGCAGTGCTTCCTTGATCTTGCGCGTGAGCGTGTTTTCGAACATGTCGAAGAGGTTGCGTGCCAGCTGCTGCGTGATGGTGCTGCCGCCCTGCACGCGGTGGCCGTGGCGGAGATTGCTCACCACCGCCCGCGCGATGCCGAACAGATCGACGCCCCAGTGCGAGTAGAACTTGCGGTCCTCCACGGACACGAAGGCGGCCGGGACGTACGGCGGAAGGTCCTTGAGGGAAACCAGGGCGCGGTCCTCGATGAAGAACTCGCCCACCACGCTGGAGTCGGCGCCGAAGACCTGCGTCTTCAGGGTCGGCTCGATCATCTCGAGGCGCGCGGTGCTGGGGAGGTCCGCCGAGAAATAGCGATAGGCGCTGAACATCGCGCCGGCGGCGAGCACCAGCGCTCCGATCAGCAGGCGGCGTGGCGTGCGCAGGCGCAGCCCACGGGCCAACCCCGCATCCTCCGGCGCGTTGGGTACGGCAGGATCGCCGCTTGGCGCTCCACCGCGGTCTTCTGACGTGCGATCTTCAGTCATGACTTCCGGGACGGCCCTGGATACCGCAAGGGCCATGCCGGGCAGGGGGCAACATAACACGCAGCCCATCTCCGGGGCCACGCTTTACGGGGACTTCCGTGCGCTGCTATCATCGCGCCACCAAACAGGTTCCCATTCACCGTCACGAGGTAGCCATCACCATGACGCGAAAGCAGGACACACCGGCGCTCAGCGTCGACGAACAACTGGCCATCATCCGGCAGGGCGCGGTCGAAATCATTCCGGAGGAGGACCTCCGGCGCAAGCTGGAACGGTCGCTGAAGGCCGGCGAACCGCTGGTGATCAAGCAGGGGTTTGATCCCACCGCCCCTGACATCCATCTGGGGCATACCGTGGGGCTTCGCAAATTGCGCCAGTTCCAGGATCTCGGACACACCGTCGTGTTCCTCATCGGGGACTTCACGGGGATGATCGGGGACCCCAGCGGCCGCCACGAAACGCGCAAGCAACTCACACACGAGGTGCTGGTGGCCAACGCCAAGACATACACCGAACAGGCGTTCAAGATCCTTGATCCCAAACGCACGAAGGTTGATTTCAATAGCCGCTGGCTGGCCAAGATGGAATTTGCCGACGTGCTGCGGCTGACCGCAACCCAGACCGTCGCCCAGATGCTGGAACGTGACGATTTTGAAAAACGCTACGAGCAGGGGCGGCCCATCAGCCTGCTGGAGTTCGTGTATCCGCTGGCGCAGGGCTACGACTCGGTGGCCCTGAATGCTGACGTCGAGATCGGTGCCACCGAGCAGAAATTCAACCTGCTCATGGCGCGTGAGATTCAGCGTGCCTACGGACAGGAGCCCGAAGTCATTCTCACGTTGCCCATCCTCGAGGGCATTGACGGTGTGGAGAAGATGAGCAAGTCGCTGGGCAACTACATCGGCATCACCGAGGCGCCCGAGGAGATCTTCGGCAAGACCATGCGCATTCCGGATTCGCTGATCGTGAAATACTTCGAACTGGTGAGTTCGTGTGGACCCGGGGAGGTGGCGGCGATCCGGGCGCGAATGGCCGATCCCGCGACCAACCCCTCGCACCTCAAGCGCGAGCTGGCGCGTGATCTGGTGACCCAGTTCCACGATGAAGAGGCCGCGCAGGCCGCGGAGGCGCACTTCAACCGGCTCTTCGTCGAGCACGAGCGCCCCGAGGAAATCCGCCAGCTGGAACTGGAGGCGCCGGAGGAGGGGCTGTGGATCGTCAAGATCCTGACCTCCGCAGGACTGTGCGAGAGCTCGTCCGCGGCGCGGCGCATGATCACGCAGGGCGCGGTCCGCGTTGACGGCGAGAAGCTTGCAGATGTCGACCGGAAACTGCCCGCACGCCGGGAAAAATACGCGATCCAGGTGGGCAAACGCGGCTTCGTCGATGTGCGTGTTCGCTGACGGAACCCCGCGTGGCCGTGCTCCCCGGCGGACCCGGGAGGACGCGCCGTCACGAACCGCCCACCGGCAACCTTGACGCTCGCGCGGGCGCCCGCTATACTCGGCCCCTTCGAGCGCAGTGCGCCCGCGGACGCGCGCAGGGACGTCCGGGGTTGATGCAAGACACGCGCTTCACAGGTCTGTAAAGGAGACGCACATGACTTTCGATCGCTCTCTCGTCGGCGATGTGACCGTACTGACCCCCAAGAAAAACCTGGTGGGTAAGGATGAGACCCAGGAGCTTCTGGCCGCGATCGACGAAGTCGCTGCGAAGGGAACTCCCAAGGTCGTCGTGGATCTGGGCAAGATCTCCTACGTCAACAGCGTGGGGCTGGGGTCGCTGGTTCGCGCCCGCACCACCTGTGTGAACCGCCAGGGTTGGTTCCGGCTGGCTCGCGTCGGCGATCGTATCAACGCCATCTTCCTCGTGACCAAGCTCGTGTTGATCTTCGACACGTTTGAATCGGTCGAAGAGGCGGTGAGCGCGGCGCCCAAGGGCAGCGCTTGAGTCCTCACACCGGATAAGTGACAAAAAAAACCCGCGGTCCGAAGACCGCGGGTTTTTTGTTTCTTCGCCGGGATGGAACCCCTACGACTGCTTCTGTCCCGTAATCCTCATGCCGTAGAACGAGCGGTAGATGAAGAACAGGGCCAGCACCATCAGCACGATTCCGATCACGTGCGAGATGGTCGGGTTGGAAACCCCGATCTCCACCGCCAGCAGGCCGAACAGCGTCGTGAACTTGATGATCGGGTTGAGCGCCACCGACGACGTGTCCTTGTAAGGATCGCCCACCGTGTCGCCCACCACCGTGGCGGCGTGCAGGTCGCTGCCTTTCTCGTTCAGTTCCACTTCCACGATCTTCTTGGCGTTGTCCCACGCGCCGCCGGCGTTGGCCATGTACACGGCCTGGAACAGGCCGCTGACCGCGATCGACACCAGATACGAGACGAAGAAGATCGGATCGAAGAACGCGTACGCCAGCGTGAGGCAGAAGATCACGATGAAGATGTTGAACATCCCCGCCTGTGCGTACTGCGTGCAGATCTTCACCACCTGCTTCGACTTTTCGATGGATGCGGCCTCGGCCGAATCGATCTTGATGTTGCGCTTGATGTACTCCACCGCGCGGTAGGCGCCGGTGGTCACCGCCTGCATGGATGCGCCGGTGAACCAGTACACCGTGGCGCCGCCCATGATCAGCCCCAGCAACACGCGCGGTTCCATGAGCGAAAGCGTGAAGGCATCGCCCATGTGGCGCTGGAGCAACAGAATGATGGAGAAAATCATGGTGGTGGCGCCGGCCACGGCGGTCGCGATCAGCACCGGCTTGGCAGTCGCCTTGAAGGTGTTGCCCGCACCGTCGTTGTCCTCGAGGAAGTGCTTGCCCAGCGCAAAGTCGGGCTTGAAGCCGAAGTCTTTTTCGACTTCTTTGGCGCTGCCCGGGAGCGTTTCGATCTGCGAGAGCTCGAAAATGCTCTGCGCGTTGTCGGTCACCGGGCCATACGAGTCGACGGCGATGGTGACCGGCCCCATGCCGAGCAGCCCGAAGGCCACCAGGCCGAAGCAGAACACGGCTTCATGCGACATGATGGCACCCAGGCCCTGGGTCGACATGATGTACGCGATGAGCAGCATCACGGCCAGGGTAAGGCCCTTCCAGAACACCGAAAAGTTGCCGGCCACCAGACCCGAGAGAATGGTGAGCGACGCGCCGCCCTCGCGCGAGGCCGCCACGATTTCCTTGGTGTGGCGCGAGCCGCTGCTGGTAAAGGCCTTGGTGAATTCCGGAATCAACGCGGCCGCCAGCGTGCCGCAGGAAATGATGACTGAGAGCTTCCACCACAGGCCGCCGCCCAGGCTGCCCAGCATCCACGAAGACACCAGGAACGTGACGACGATGGAGAGCATGGACGTGACCCACACCAGGCTGGTAAGCGGCGCCTCGAAGTTGATCTTGTCCTTGCCCGCGTTGCGCGAGCGGAAAATGGCGCTGTTGACGGAGAACGCCACCACCGACGTGATGATCATGAGAATACGCATCGCGAAGATCCACACCAGCAGGTGTGACTTGTGCTCCGGCATCACGGCCAGCGCGATGAAGGAGATGAGCGCGACGCCCGTCACGCCGTAGGTCTCGAAGCCGTCGGCGGTGGGACCCACCGAGTCGCCGGCGTTGTCGCCGGTGCAGTCCGCAATCACGCCGGGGTTGCGCGGGTCGTCTTCCTTGATGCGGAATACGACTTTCATCAGGTCCGAACCGATGTCGGCGATCTTGGTAAAGATGCCACCGCCGATACGCAGCGCCGCGGCGCCCAGCGATTCGCCGATGGCAAAGCCGAGGAACGATGCGCCCGCGGATTCGCCGGGCACGAAGACCAGAATCACGAGCATCATGATGAGCTCGACGCAGATCAGGAGCACGCCGATGCTCATGCCGGCCGTGATGGGAACCTCATAGACCGGCAGCGGCTTTCCGCGCAGCGACGCAAACGCCGTGCGGCTGTTGGCGTAGGTGTTCATCCGGATGCCGAACCACGCCACCGAGTACGAGCCCAGGATGCCGATCACCGACCACATCAGGATCAGCGCCACGCGCCCCGTTCCCAGCTTCGAGAGCACGCCGAAGTAATAGATGATGCAGGCCGCAATGAACAACTCGAGGATAATGAGCAGGCGGCCCTGCTGCTGCAGGTAGGTCTTGCAGGTCTCATAGATGATGTTGGAGACCCTGGCCATGCTGGAATGCACCGGCATGCCCTTGACCTTGTTGAACATGGCGAGCCCGAATCCCATGCCCAAGAGACACACCGCGAAGCCGATGTAGAGCAGAGTCAGACCGCTGACGTTCATACCGAAGAGCGTGTAGGACGTGTCGATGGCCGGGATCTGGAGGTCGAGCTCCGACGCATGGGCTGCCACCGGCGCCAGCATGCCCATCAGGCACACGGCGCACAGGCACGCCAGCGCGAGCCAGGACTTCGTCATCCGCGCTCCGGGGAAGCGTGTCAATCGCAACATGGTATCTCCTCGTCTGGGTAACTCCGGTCGGCCGCACCACGCCGTGGCACTCGAACCGGGCGGATTCTTCATCTCAAAATGGTCGTCAGGTCCAGGTCGGCAACTGCCGAGGGATAAGGCCCGGGATGGTAACGCAGGCCTTCGGGGCCGTCAAGGCGCAGCTGCGCCCTGGCCGGTTTTCACGAAGCCGCGGGGCGTCCCGGTGGCTACTTGGCGATCTGGAAGGTGATCGGGACCATGACCCACACTTCCACCGGGCTGGTGCCCTGGAGTGCGGGTTTGAAGAGCGCCGTCCTGGCGGCGGTAACCGCGGCCACGCGCAGCGGCTCCGGGCCGTCGACGGCCTGGGCCTGCTTGACCTTCCCGTCCTTGCCCACGAGCACCTGAACAGTCACCGTGCCGTCGATGCCCGCTTCGCGCACCATCTCGGGATACACGGGCGGCTGGACGCTCAGGAGCACCGGGAGTTCGTCGAAGGGGACGAACTCACCCGGTTTGGGGGTCTTGTCACTGGTGTCCACCACCAGCGAGTCGTTGCCGCCGCCGGAAAGGTCGGAGGCGGTAATCGGCGCCAGCGCGTCGGACATTTCGGCCTGGGAGGCGATGGTCGACTCGGTGGCCTCGGCATCGGGTACCGGCTCGGGCACGCCGATGGTCGGGGGAGCGATGTTCTCGGCGACGTTTACCTGGGGCGCGGCTTCCTTCTGAATCGACGGCGGCACGCCCAGCTCGGTGAATTTCACGATCTGGACGTTGCGTGGTACCACGTCTTCCTTGTGGCGGTGCGAATACACGTACCAGCTGGCAAAGAGCGCGCCCCCCACGACCAGACAGAAGATGTTGCTCCACGAGATCCAGCGCGTGAATTCCCTGCGCAGCGGATGGAGATCGCCGGTGACGGGAAGCTGGCCGGCATTGGCCAGCGAGAACTGCTTGATGATCGCCACTACAGCCCGCCTCCCTGCAGCGCGGTCTTGTCGAGGTCCGTCATGGGAACGATGCTGAAGCGTGTCATCTGGGCTTCGTCCAGCGTGTCCAGCATGTTGACCATCTGGTCGTACTTGGCCTTGCGGTCGATCTTGACCAGCGTGACCAGATCGGGGTTGTAGTCGTGTTCCAGCACCAGCGTCTGGCGCAGCTCGTCCCAGGGAAGGGGCTGGAGGCCGCGCTTGCCCACGTCATAGACCATCGTTCCATCCTCTTCGATGTAGATGGTCATGACGTTGCTTTCCTTGATCTTCACCTTGGCCCCGGATTCGGGAAGGTTCATTTCCATGGCCAGGGGACGGCGGAACACGGTCGTCACCATGAAGAAGATCAAGAGGAGGAAGGCCACGTCCACCATGGGTGTCATGTCCACGCGGATGCCCACGCGTTTGCGTTTGCGCAACCCGAGTGCAGTTTTACCCGCACCTTTTGGTTCTGCTGTTTGTACGTCAGCCATGGTTTTCCTCCCCCCTTTCTGCGGCCTGCAACGGCGTTATCGGCGACGGTTACCGCCACGGCGGTGTGACGTCGTCTTGGCGCCCTTCTCCTTGGTGTCCTTGATGTCCGTCATCAGGTTGAAACGGAGCGTCTTCGACTGGGCCAGCGCATCCATCACGTCGGCCATATTGCCGTACTCACCGTCGCGGTCGCCCTTGAGCACCACCACGGCGGCGGGGTTCTTGGCGCGCCACGTGAGAATCGCGTTCACGAGGTCCTCTTTGGCGACCAGGTTGGTCTTGGAAAGGTCCTCGGTGGAAATATACGTTTCCCCGTCCTTGTTCACGGTCAAAATAATCGTCTTGGTCTCCGGGACGTGGATATCCGACTTCGATCCCGGCAACTTGACGCTTACCTGTTCCGGCGGCTTGAACGAGGTCGTGGTCATGAAGAAGATGAGCAACAGGAAGGCGACATCGACCATGGGGGTCATGTCGATCTTGATGCCAATTCGACCCTTCTTGGACACGGACTACGATCCTTTCGAATGCCTCAGGAGATCCATGACCTCGAAGCTGGTCTCTTCGATCGAGCTCTGGAAGTTGTCCACGCGCGTCGCGAAGTAGTTATAGAGCAAAATGCCGATGATGGCCGTCGTGAGTCCGAGCGCCGTGTTCACGAGCGCCTCGGAAATACCGATGGCGAGCTGAACGGCGTCCGGCGCACCGGCCTGGCCCATGGCGTGGAAGGAACGAATCATACCGATCGTCGTGCCCAGCAGGCCGAGCATGGTGGCGATCGATGCGATGGTGGACAGCGCGCTCAGGTTGCGCTCGAGAATCGGGCTTTCCAGCGCGGTCGCTTCTTCGATGGCCCGCTTGGTTTCTTCGAGCAGCTCGCGGTCGTTGGCCGCCGTCGGCTTGGTCATTTCGTAACGCTCGAGACCGGCGCCGACCACGTTACCCAGGCTTCCGCCCTGCTTACGACAGGCCTCGATGGCCTTCTCAATGTCGCCCGCCTGGATACCTTCCTTGACTGCACGGATGAACTTGGTGATGCCACCCTTGCCGCCCGCACGCCACAACACCAGCGTTCGCTCGACGGTAAACGTGAATGTGAGGAAGAAGCACGTGAGACCGATAACGAGGAGCGGGCCGCCCTTTCTCAGGTACTCAGGTGCATTCTTCCAGATGAAATACGAAACCGTCACCGAAGCGACGAATATCAAGAAAAAGATAAACCGTTTCATTCCGCTCCTTCCGAAATCTGGCGCGGGCGTGGCTCCCGCCATCGCGCTTCAAGCGTCGTTTGCCGTGCGTTCGTGATCTGGTGCGCCGGGTGTACCTAAGAGGCGCGGGGAAACCGGATTGTACCGGCCCCCCGCACCCCAGTCAAACGGAAAAGGCAAGCCGCCCGTCAACCTCCGCGGGCCTTGTTCAGGGTCTCCATGCCGCGTTTGAGCGTGGCGTTGTTCGGGTCGATCGCCTGGGCCTTGCGGAAAGCCGCCTCGGCCTCGTTCAGATTGCGCAGGCCAAGGTAGGCCTGCCCCAGACCGGCCCAGCCGTCCGCGTTCCGGGGCTCCGAGTCGGTGGATGACTTGTAGGCGGTGGCCGCCTCGTCATACTCGGCGTTCCGCAGGTGGATGAATCCCAGCCCCCGCAACGCCTTGGCGTTGTCCGGCTCGATGGCCAGCGCGGCGTTGTAGGCCCGGGTCGCGGCCGCCAGAGAGTCCTCGGATACCAGTGCCTGGCCCAGCAGCACGTGGCCGATGACCAGCTTGTTGTCCAGGGCCAGCGCGCCCCGGAAAGCCGGGGCCGCCTTGTCGACCTGCTTCAGCTGGAAATGGGCAACACCCAGGTTCAGGAAGTAGATCGGCTTCTTGTTGTCGTGCCGGATGGCCGCACGGAAGTAGGTCACCGCCGAATCCGGATGCTGGTTCTTGAAACTCAGGAGCCCTCTCTGGAAGTACGCCTCCGCGTAGGTGGAATCCATGGCCATGGCCTTGTGCAGGTTGCCGCGGGCAAGGTCCAGCTGATTGGTCTCGATCTGCTGGGCCCCGATGGCCGTGTAGTCCTCGGCACGGAGCTGGGCGCTGTCGGGCAACGCCGCATACACCGCCACGGCGCGCGACTGATCGGCCCGGCTGCGGCTGTGAATGGCGGCCCGGGCGTAGGCCAGCCGCACCTGCCAGTGGGTGCTGTCCGCTTTCATGGCCTCGTTGGCGGTATCCAGCGCCTGTTTGTAACGGCCCGACTCGCCGAGTGCTTCCGCGAGGCCGGCTTTCGCCATGATGTCGTTGGGCTCCAGCTGCACGTAGCGCAGATAGACCTTGGAGGCCTGGTCATACTGGTCGGCCATGGCGTAGAGATGGGCGAGATCCTTGAGCACCGGGGTGTAGGTGGAATCGAGTTTCACCGCTTCCAGGTACTTGTCGCGCGCCTCGTTGTAGCGCTCCGCCTTCTGATACAGCGTTCCGGTGTAGTGCACGAAGGATGCGGTAGGCGTGAATCCGGGCGTACGCAGCACTTCTTCGCACGCGTTGATGGCCAGCGCGGGAACGTTGCGCTTCTCGTACACCAGCGCCACCAGTTTGCCGTGGCGCGGATTGGCCGGGTTGAGATGCAGCGCGGTGAGCGCCTCGGTCTCCGCGGCCTTGAGGTCGTTCTTGGCGATGTAGTACATCGCCAGTCCGCGATGATAGAGGTCCTCGCCCTGGCCGACGCCGCGCCGGCTGCCGCCGTAGTCCAGCAGCGACTTGGCCTTGTCGAGCTTGTCCTCATGGATCATCAGGCGGGCTTCTCCATAGATACCGGGCCAGTAGCCGCCGTTCTGCTTGCGCGCTTCCATGATGTGCTGCGCGCCTTCGTCCCAGCGGTCGGAGTCGATCAGGAGGATGCCGAGACCGGCGTGGGCTTCGGGGAACGACTTTTCGCCGGAACGCTTGCTCAGGTCCAGCGCCTCCCGGTAGAGCTCTTCCGCCTCCTCGAAGCGGCCGGTGCGTGCGTCCACTTCGCCCAGGCCGAACTTCGCCTTGGGAAGCTGATAACCGGCTTCGATGGCCTCGTCGAACTTCGCTTTGGCGTCGTCGAGGCGGTTGTCTTCCAGCGCCTTGTTGCCGCCGCGGATGGGATCATCCTCGTAGCGGTAGCTCTTCTGCGCGTGGACCTGGACCACCAGGCCGCCCAACGCGACGCACATCGCCAGAATCGCCAGCGCGCCGGTCGCGCCCCGCGCGTGCATGCGCCGGCGAATCGCGAAATGAGAGATCGATGTCATTCGTCCTCCTTAGAACCGTTGCCACCCAGCGGGTGCCGTGTGATGACGATCGAGCGTGCGGTCTGCCGGGCGGGAAGAAACCCCGCTCGCTCGATTTGCCGTTGTCCGCGATCGCTGGTCAAGTGCGTCACGAACATTGCGCCGCGCACGCTGCCGTTGGCGAGACACGCCGCATACAGATAATGGAACAGCGGGTAGTCGCCGTAGCCAATTTCCCGATTGCCCGGCGGAACCGCCGCCTTCGCTCCGTCCGCCCGGATCCACAGTGCGTGCAGATCCTGGTCGCGGATGGAGTCGGGCAGACTCAACGTGCTCCCGATGCCGATCCCGCGGGGATCCGCCAGTACCGACTCGATCACCTCGTTCTCGTCCTTGAGAAAGGTGACGGTTTCCGGAACCGGCGCCGTGGTCGCGAACCCGAGGCAGCTTCGGAACGCGTCCCACAATCCCTGGTTGGGATCGGGCGCGTACACGTGTTCAATGTCGCCGACGCCCTCGCCGCGCAACAGGTGTCGCAGATCATTGACGCCGAGCGAATCGACGCCCGAGTCGTCGCGCGCCAGCACCTCGATTCCCCCCAGCGCGATGGGGAAGTACAATACTGAGTCGCTCACCGCCGACATAACGATTGTCCGTTCTTCTTTAGTCGGAGGTCGGTACAGCAATCCGACGGCCGCGCGGTGGTTCACCAGCGCTTCCAGCGCCCGGGCAGTCCCGCCGTTTTCGATCCGGACGTGCAGTTTGGGAAAACTGAACTCGTAGTCCGAGATCATGCGGGGCACCAGCTCGGGGGCCAGCTCGGCGCCGGCCAGCGTGATGGTTTTGACCGTGTCGCTCTCCGTGGAGAACCGGAACCCGGTCCCGCCGCCGCCCTTGAACGACTGGCTGCGCAGCAGGATGACCACCACCACCACGAGCAGGTAGAACGCAACACGTACAAGGGGCCACGTCGGCCTATGGCGAGAATCCCCCATCGGTCCTATCCGTGACACGCTGAGTTGTTCGGTAACACGACTCGCAGATTGCGCCCCAGTCCAGGAAATAAATTAGTCTACTGAAGGGGGGGAGTCAATCCCCCGGGCGGGCGGATGTCGTTGACAGAGCCCGGGGCGGGTGTTAGCGTGTCCCTCTACTGTCGCCCTATTCGGACCACCGGAATGCCGGACAGGTGCTGGATCCCGCGGACGCACGGGCTCGGAACGGTCCAATTCTCCAGGAGTGAACCATCGATGAAGCGAGAGTTGTTGTTGGTTGGGGCTGTGTGCATGGCTGCGGTGAGCCTCGCCGGTTGCCACAAGAAGCAAGTTGTCGAAGACCCGTATGTCGAGGCCACGCTTCGCGAGGCCACCACCGGCGAAGTCATCAGTGACGATTTTCTCTACAGAATTGACTACCCGCAGATCGTCGACAAGCTCGGCGACATTCTGGTCGCGAAGCAGGAAAACATCACGGAGTTCTTCACCGGCGACAACATTGCCGCCAAGGTCGACAGTCTGGGCTCCCTCGACAGCCTGACCTTCCGCGTCGCCAAGACCTTCAGCCCGATCGTCCATTTCGAGGTGGACAACATCGTGTCCCCGACGGACTCGATCGTGATTCCCCAGGGGCGTCCCATTGCCTTCCCGCGCACGCAGGATGCCATGACGTTCACGCCGCCCGACGACTACACCGAGGTGCAGATGGGCGTATTCAAGTGGAACGACACGGAAGGGCTGCGCGCCATGATCGGGAAGAAGTATGCGATCCAGGCCCGCCTCTCCTACTCCGAGGCGGACACGGCGTGGGTCTTGTCGGGATACGAAGCCTCCGCGTGGGGACAGGTGCCGAAGCTGCGCATTCAGGGCTATGCACCCGGGCGCAAGGAGGGCCTGCGACCGAGCCTCGAGATCGTGCTGCGCATGCTGATGGCGACCAAGCAGGATTTTGTGGGAGGCATTCTCTACAAGGACATCGAGCCGTGGGATTTTCGCAAGAAGAACTACTTCTGCGGCACCGCGGAACTCGCCTACGTGCGCTATCTGGACAAGGTATTTACGCGCTAGACGCGCGAACAGACGGTGTGCCGAAAAGGGCGTCGCATTTGCGACGCCCTTTTTCTTTGGTTGTGGCCGTGAAATTGTCCCTGGCACGCCGTGTGCCTGGTCCGATGCATGGGACCGAGAGCGACATCGTGGACGCCGCCGCATTGCCCCAACCCGAACTGCCGTTACTTCAACACGTTGTTACATGACTGGCCGTACAAACGGAAGGGCTTCTACATTCGTCAAGCCTCTCCCTTCCGTATCCAACGGTTTACATGTCTGGCATGTCGCCGTCACTTCAGTACCCAGACCTTCGCGACGACCTACTGGCAAAAGCGTCCTTACCTCATCCCACGCATCGTCATGATGGTGGTCGGATGCATGGGCAACCGCCAGATCTCCCGTGCGCTGCGCTGCAGTCCCGAGACCGTCTCGCACCACATCGCGCGTCTCGGGCGGCATTGCCTGCTTGTCCAGGCCCGGGAGCTCAATCACGTTCCCGCTCTCGACGAGATCGCGATCGACGGCTTCGAGACGTTCGAATGGAGCCAGTACTTCCCGTTCCACCACAACGTCGCGGTGGCTGTGGACTCGGGATACTTCCTCTATCACACCGACAGTCCTCTGAGGCGTAAGGGGCGTATGCGAGTGCGGCAAAAGGCTCGCCGACACGAACTCGAGGAGGCGTTCGGACGGGCGCCGTCGCGAGCGGTCGAAGACGGTATGCGAGATCTTCTCACTCCACTTTTTTCCCGGGTGATCCGCAGCGACGACCACCGCGCCTACCCTCGTGCCATCGCCGCTTTAGAGCGCAGCGTCACGCACCGCATCACGTCGTCAAAGCGCCGGCGCGACCGGCGCAATCCGCTCTGGGAGGTCAATCTCCTGGACCTGATGATCCGCCACAGTACGGCGGCCCACAAGCGCGAGACCATTGCCTGGGCGAAGCGCCGGCAGGCTTCCATCGAGAAGCTGGCCATCTTTCAGGTCTGGAGAAACTACATGAAGAAACGACGGGAAAAAGGAGCGCGCGTCACGCCGGCGATGATTCTGGGACTGACAACGCGGCCCTGGCGAGTTCGGGATCTGCTCAAGGAGCGCCTGTTCTTCGACAAGATCGAACTCTCACCGCGCTGGCAGGACTACTACCGGCGGGAAGTTCGTACGGCGGCACTTTCAGTCAATCGCACACACCAGCTTCGCTACGCATTCTAGAGGAATGCGAAACGACGACTTCGTCAATGACACGGACCCCTCCATCCTCGTAGGGACATTCTTCCGGCCACAACCTACTGGTCGTGTTCCATCCCCGCGGCGTGGCACTGCACGCACAGGTCGCGCTTCTCATCGAACCGTGTCAGGTGGTCGAAGTCGGAAGAGTGGGGCTGGTGGCAACTCACGCAGGTGAGCACCTGGCCCGTGCGCGGATCTTTGGCCGGCGCGCCGGTCTTGTGGGCGTGCGTCTTGGCCGCGTCATGGCACTGACCGCAGACTTCGTTGACGCGGGCGCCGCGCAACGTCATGGCGTCGCGGTCGTGCACGTCGTGGCACGTCGTGCATCCTTCCTCGAGCGCGGCGTGGACGTTCTTGCGCGTGAATTCGCGGCGATCATGGCACTGCATGCAGGTCTGTGCCTCCGTGGGACGAACCAGCAGCTTGTCGAATCCCGCGTGCGGTGAGTGGCAATCCAGACACACGTCGATCCGCGCTGTGGCGTCCTTGCGCCCCGCGTTGTGCGTGTTCTTGAATTCCTGAGCGTTGTCATGGCAGTCCGCGCACGTCGACGGCGTGGCCGTCACCTTGCCGTCGGCGGCGTGACAGGTGTCGCACTCCTTGTCCTTGAAGGGCGGATGCTGGTTCGGATACACCAGCTTGCTCTTCGCCTGCTTGGTGCTGTGCGGATCGTGGCAGCTGGTGCACGTCCTGCCCGACAGGGGGACGATCTTGTGCGCGGCCGTCATCCGGGGCGTGGTCAGGCCGTGGCAGGTCACGCACATGGCTCCGCCGCTCTTCTTGAGCAGATTGTCGTTTTCGGAAACATGCACTTCGTGACACGCGCTGCAGTTGCCCTTCGCGAACGGATTGTGCTGCGTCTTGTCCGTGGCGCGCGCTCCGATGTCGGCGTGGCACGACGCACACAGCGTCCCGGGCGCCTTCGCCAGGAACTTGTCCGCGGCCGGCTTGTGCATCTGGTGGCAGTCGAGACAGCGTCCCTGTTGCACCGGCGGGTGAACGTGCGGAGCGCTCGCACCGCCCGCTCCGGCAACGGCGCCGTCGCCGGTGCGCGCGGAGCCAAGCTGCAGCACGTCCTGATGGCAGCTCTGGCACAGCCGTCCCGGATCCTTGAGCAGGTGCTCATTCCGTGATGAATGCGGCTGATGACAGCCGGTGCAGGTCACACCCTTGACGTGCTGGTGTCCCGGATCCGAGGTCTTCTCGTCGTGACAGTCGAGACACACCGTGGGCGACACCGCCGCCATCTTGCCCGACGCGTCCTTTCCGCCCTCGTGACAGGCCTCGCAGTCGCCCTCGTCGAACGGCGGATGCACCACAGGGTTGAGGAGATGCTTGCGCTCCGAGTTGTGGGGCGCATGGCACGACGTGCACTGCGACGCCGAGACGTCGAAGCCCTGGTGCGCGTTGTTCAGCGGCGGTTTGGCGAGGTCATGGCACTGCGTGCACAACTCGGGCTCGCTCTTGAGACGCAGCGCGTCGCCGGTGCTGCCATGCGGCGTGTGGCACACGTCGCACGATCCGTCGAAGACCGGCTTGTGGGTATTTCCGGCGGCGAACGCCACCTTCTCCTGCGTGTGACAGCCGTAGCACAGGTCGTCACGATTGCGGTTGAGCAGTCCCTTGGTGGGAGAGCCGTGCGCGTTGTGGCAGCCCGAGCAATTGCCCTTCGCCACCGGCGCATGCAGGTGGGTGGGCGATGACGCCTCACGCGAGGTCTTCACGGTCAGGTCGGTCACATCGTGACAGTCGGCGCACAACTGCTTCTGGGGTTGTTTGAGAATGCCGGCGTTGTCGCTGCCGTGGCCCGCGTGACACGACAGGCAGTTGTCGTCGTGCGCGGGTGGATGCGGGAAGCGTGCCTGCGCCGCCAGCGACGCCTCCTCCGGGTGGCAGGTGTTGCACGTCGCGGTGACGTTGCCGGCCAGCAGTTTGGAATTGTGCGAGTGGTTCTGGTGACACGCGCCGCACTTCGAAAGCAGATACGGCGGATGAGTGACCGGGAAGTGCGTCTTGTCGTGGCACTCGGTACAGATGTCACCCTCCGGCTTCTTCAGCATGGCCGGCTGCGCCGACGCGTGGCCGGAATGGCAGTCGAGGCAATCGGCTGCGTCCAGGGCCGCGTGGCGCGTTTCGCCGGGTTTCGCCGCCGCCACGATATTCTCGTGACACGAGCCGCACAGCTTGCTCGACGACGCCTGCGCCAGGTGATGAGCGCCGCCGCCGCCGTGCGGATCGTGACAGCTCGTGCACTTGCCCTCCGCGAAGGGCGGATGCATGGCGCCCTGGAACGATGCCTTCTGCGGCAACTTCTCATGGCACGAGCGGCACAGTTCGTCCTGTGGTTTCAGCAGCAGCTTCTCGACATGGCTGCGGTGCGGATCGTGGCACGTGAGACACGTGGCCGTGCCGCCGTTCTTGCGGGCGTCGTTTCCGAAGTGACTCTCGTTGCCCGCCACTTTGGCCGCGATGTCGTCGTGGCAGGTTTCGCACAGGTCCGCGGGCGGGAAGTTGTCGGGAATCTCAACCTCGCCGTTGGTCACGGTGTGGCACGATCCGCAATCGCCCTCGGCGAAGGGCGGGTGCGCCAGCGACGCCAGCTTCATCTTCTTGGACGCCACGTGGGGGTCGTGGCAGTCGGTGCAGCTCTGATCCGCGGCGCCGACCACCTTCTTGTGTTTGTCGAGCACGTTCTTGTGACACGACTCGCACATGGTGGCTTCGTCGGCGACGGCCAGATGCGGGCGGTCGGAGGCGTGTGGCTTGTGACACGCCGTGCAGTTGCCCTTTTTGAACGGATCGTGCGCGTTGCTGTCGGTGAGTTTGGGCGCCAGCTCTTTGTGGCATTCCATGCACACCGGTTTGCCGTCGGCGCTGGTACGCAACAACTGCGGGTTGTCGGCGGAGTGTGAGTCATGGCAGACGAAGCACCCGCCCTGCGTGAGTGCTCCGTGCACATGGGAGCTCTTCATTTCTTCGCCGACTCCGGCGTGGCAGTCGATGCACAGATCGGGCAGATCCTTGGTGAGCACGAGCTTCTGTTCGAAACCGTGACGCTTGTGGCACTGCTCGCACTCCGCTTTCACAGGTGCATGCACGTACTTCGCCTTGAGCCGCTTCTTGAAATCCTGGTGGCAATCGACGCACGGTTTCCGCTGCGGCTCCGCCCGCACCGGCAGAGGCGCCGCCAGCGCCGCCGACAGCAGCAGGGTGGCCAGCACCGCTATCCGGCGCCGGAAGATCCGGGGCGCACACGCCACGGAGGGAAGCACATGCAGAACTCGCGAGGTCATGGGGTTCCTGTTCTAGTGACCGCCCGCGGAGGCCTTCTTCTCCTCGTGCGGTGGTTCCTTCTTGAAGACCTGTCCCCGGTAATCGAAGCACAACACCCGGAACCACAACGCCGAGGTACGCGAGAAGTGCGGAATGTCGAGGTTGTAGAACGCCCAGGTGCTGTCCACGGCTTCATCGGCCCGGTACACCATGATGCGGAACGCCGGGTTCTTGGGCTCGTCGGAGAGCGCCACAATGGTTTTCGTCGAATCGATGATGGAGAAGTGCGGATTGAACGACTGCACTTCGAATGAAAAGTCGGAGTCGCCCACCAGATGGCGTTCGTGCAGGCGGGTGGATACCACGTCCGCGAAGTCGGGGAACATCCGGTTGCCGATGAACAGCACCACCGAGTCCGGGCCCGCGCCCGATGCATGCTTCTCGTGCGTGTCCTTGTTTTTCTTGGCCTCCACGTTCAATCCGCTCGCCGCCACCAGCAGCCCGCACAGCGCGAGCGCTGACAGGGGCCTCGTCCATCGATATGCGTGTGAGTACATGGCTACTTCGTTTCCTGTCTTTTCGGGTTGGAGCCGGGGGCCAGAGTTTTTGTCATTTCCCGCGCTGTCAGGGTCGCCAGTTCCTCGAGCGTCTCAACGCGGCCCAGGGTGAACATGGTCTCGGTATCGTCGCCGCGCCGCGAGTACGTCGACGCCCATACGATGTTGCCGGTTGCACACGCGACCAGGCGCAGCGCGATCGATACCATGGGGATCTCGACCTGCGTGTCGCGCACCATGGAGAATTCGTTCACCGAGCCCACCATCACGTAGTCGGCGCCCAGCGCGCTGCCCACGTCCTGCAGCGCTGCCAGCGACAGCCGGTCGGTGAGGCGGATGCGCTGGCGCTGGATCACGTCGTCGACGACACCGGGATCCACGACCTGGAACCGGTGGGTGGCGAGGAGTTCGACGATGAGGGCGTTCATGACGATGTCGGGTGCGTTGACGTCGCGCGTGAAGTTGACCAGCGGAAGCACCGCCACCCGGCTGCTGTCGGGCAGGGATGCCACCTCGCCGCGGAAATACGCGGGGTGGCCGGCGCAACCCGCGCCCAGTGTGAGGACGAAGGCCGCCAGCACCGCCGCTCCCACTGCACGATTCTGCCGCGCTCTGGTCATTACGTCCTACTTGAGCGAACCGACCATTTCGCTGCTCAGCCGGTCCGCCAGCTCGCCCAGCGTGTGCACTTCGCCCACGCCGATGATGGGTGTCTTGGGGCCGCCGCGTTCGCTGGCGGACGCCGTCCACACCACGGTGCCGGTGCCGACGTCGATGAAGCGCACGTCGACGGTGATGACGGGAAAGGGCCCGGCGCCGGTCGGCATCATTTCGTACTGCGATACCGAGCCGATGAAGATTCCCTGAACCCCGGCGGCCTCGCCCAGTTTTTTCAGTTGTTCCGGAGTCAGCGAGTCTTCGGGAATGCGCGCCCCGGTGACCTGTTTGAGCGTCGCGGCGAAGATACCCGGGTCCAGCACCTCGAACTTCCTCGACGAGAGCAACGCGGTGGTGAATGCGGAGGTGAATTTCTCCCCGGCAAACGCGTCCGCCGTCATGCTCCGGAAGGGAATCACGCCCACCTTCTGATAGAACGACATGTCCGCCTCGGTGTGCGTGAACTGATGCACCGGACCGGCGCAGCCTGCAGCGCCCACGAGCAGCCCCGCGAGCGCCAACCGGAACGGAGTGATAGAAGGCATGGATCTCATCTCCTCGATGCTAGAACTCCTGCCGGTAATTGACGGCCACGTAGTTGGTGTCGTCCGCCAGTTCGCGATCGACGCGCGTGTAGTTTACCGACAGCGATCCCCGTGGCAGCACCCACAGCTGGCCCCACACGTTGAGCGTCTTCGACTTGTCATAACGCTCCGGGAACAGCGCGGTGGCGAACTGATCGGTTTCGCGCAGGCCATAGGATACACTGAGCGACGACCGGTTGCGCATGCTGGTGCTGACGCTGAACACCGCGGAATTGCTCACACTCTGGCGTTCGCTGGTGATCGCGCTGTGCGTGAGGTTCATGCCCAGGTTGACCGAACGCGCCAGCCAGGTGCCGTTGAGGCCGTAACTGGCCTGGTCGTTGTGCGTGAACGCCACGTCGTCGCCGAAGTTGGTGAAGGTTGCGCGCGGCGTGATGGTTATCGTGCGTCTCGGGCGCAGATATATATCAAACAGCGTGGTGTTACGGAATCGATAGCTGCGTGTGTTGTCGTCCACGCGCTCCGACACCGACGCCTCCGCGCGCATGTCGAGTCCACGGCGGTCGAAGGACTCCAGGCGCGCGATGTACAGGTGGTCGGGCACAATGCTACCGACGGTGTTGATGTCGAACTGCCGTGTGAGCTGCAGAAGCCCCCGGGTCTTTTTCCACACTTCCGTGTCGGCCAGCACCTGCAAGGTCCCGTAGTGCGCGCGCGACACCAGCGTGTCCTGTTTGGTGCGTACAAAGGTGTCGGCGATTTCCAGTGTCACGGGCGAGAGCGGAAAGAACAGGGCCGAAAGCCGGTCGTTGTCGTCCGTGTTCTTGAAGGTGCGGCTGCTCTCGTTGGTGAGATAGCGCCGGTTCAGGGTCAGATTGGTCTGCACCAGTCGCCGGTAGCGGCTGGTGAAGATGCCGGTGAAAGCGTTGTGAGTGATGTCCTGCGTCAGACCGACGGTCGGGTCGATGCGCGTGAACTGGTACTGGTACCCGGCGTCGAACGTGAACAGCGGACTGAAGACATGGGCCGCGCGCAGATCCACCCCGGTCACGTCGGTGGTCCGCTGCACCGAGTTTTCGCTGGTGGTGCGGTACCGGTTCAGCGCCAGGCTGAAGACGCGGTACATGTAGCTGAGGTCCCCGCGCCAGGTGGTGGTCTTGTTGCCGGCCCATCCCTGCACGAAGCGTTGCGTGGTCCCGTACGACAGCCGTACGCGCGGCACGTCGGGAACGTGCACGTCGAGCAGCAACTGCTTGTCCAGAAACTCCACCGAGCGCGGCTGTTCGATGGCGTTGGTGGTCTGGCGCGGAGTGTAGCGCGCGTTGAGTGTGTAGTACGGATTCGAGAGGTCCAGCATGCCCCGGTAGCGCCGGATCGTCTGGTTCAGCACCAGGTCGCGCGAGTTGTCGAAATAGAACGTGGCCGCCAGATTGTTGCGCTCGAACACACGGTCGCGCAGCGTGGCCTCGAAACGCTCCGACAGATACTCCTGCCGGCCGCCGGTCCGGTCGAAGTTCTGGTAGGTCACGTACACGCGGCCGCTCAACACATCACGTGCGCGGGCGCCGGCGGGCAGCATCACCGTGACCACCGCCCACAGCGCGAGAACGCAGCGAATTTGTCCGGCCGGGTCCGTTGCACGCACCTCAACCTCCGGCTCCTGGATGGTGCACGTTCTCGGCGTTCGAAGTGGTGTAGTCGGCGCCGTGGCATTCGTAGCAACCCTGCATATCGATGGTGTGGTGTCCGGGCACGTCGGAGATCGCGTTCATCACGATGCCCTCGACCTGAATCGATCCGGGCGCTCCGTCGGAGGGAATGTGGCATCCCAGACAGAACGTTCGCGATTGCACGGGATCGGCGCGGGTGTCGGCGAGGTTGGCCCACCCCGGACGTTCGTCGCTGATCAGGAACGCATTGGGGCCGGCGCCGTCGTACCCGCGTGAACCGTGCGGGTTGTGGCAGTCGTAGCACGGCAGTTTGTCGCCCTGGCGGATGTGGGACGGCCACGAAATCGCGACCTGCGGATTCATGCGAATCTGGTGTCCGGCGCGGCCGTCGGGATTGATCGACGAATCGTAGAAGTCCGCGATCAGTTTCCCCGTGGGCTCCATGGCCGGCGCCCCGAAGTTGGAATGACACTGGAAGCACAGTCCGTACTGCGACGGATAGGTGACGTCGGTCGATCCGCCGATACCGCGGTAGGTGCCGACCAGCATGTCGAACGGATTGTTCGAGCCGTGGGGATAGTGGCAGTTGAGACAGCTTCCGCTGCCCTCGGGATCGATGCGCGGCATGTCGGGGTCGTTACGATGCGGCGAGAACCAGCCCGACCCCACGCTCACGTGCGCCGTGTTCTCGTAGACGGCTTCGCCCGGCCAGCGATTGCGGTATTCCACGCCCCAGATCTTGGAGCCGCCGGCGTTGTATTCGAAGTAGCCCGCATCGGGGAAGCCCGTCGGAATGCGCGAGGCTTCGTCGGCGGGATAGTTGATGGGCATCTGTTGATGGCACGCGCCGCCCGCGGCGTAGCACAGCTGGTTGCTGTTTTCCGTGAACAGGAGCGTGGCGTAGGGGGGACCCCCGGTGTCCGGCCCCTTCATGGTGTGGCACTGGCTGCAACTTCCGCGCGGCGCCCACGGCTCGTTGATGCGAAGGACGCCGTGGTCCGGGTCCAGATGTGCGGAGTTGGCAACCGGTCCCGGCTGCGGGCGCGCCGGAGTCGGCGCGAGCAGCAGAGCGGCGAATACAAAGGTGACGGTCGGCGGAAGCAGCCTGTGGATCGCTGCCAACCGCGCGGCGACGGTTCGCTTCGAAAATCCCCGTCTTCTCATAGTAACCTGCGGCCCACGGAGTTTTCATTGTCAGCGGTAGGGACCCGCTGCGGCGATCCGGGTCTCGACTCAGCGATGGGGCATGATTCGCTGGAGTTGGGTGGGTGAGGAGAGCGATCCGAAGACCGTCTCCTCACCCGACCGGAGGCAACAATCTAGCTCCGGGCTAGATCAATCCTAACCACCCTGGCTATGGCACTGACGGCACATTTCTTTGACGGTGGTTCCGTCATCGCCCTGTTCCGTAATCGTGCCGGTACCCTTCATGTAAATGAGACCAAAGGCGTTCTCATTGCCATGGCTCTTGTGACACGAGAAGCAGGACGGCGTGTTGTCCGCCGCCGGCCACGTGCCGGTTTCGCTCATGGTCTTCACATAGTTGGTCTTGCCGGCTGTCGTGTACTGCGAGTACGACGAATGGCCGCCGCCCAACGCGCCGATGTCGGCAACCGCGTTGGGGTGACGCAGCCACGCCTCGCCGCCGGTACCGCCGACTTCCGAGCCGCCCTGGGCGCCGTGGAAATCGGTGTGACAGCCCTTGCAGAAGAACGCGTAGGCGCTTCCCGCATACAGCGCGGGCGTCGCCGCCGGCTCGTTGAAGTCGACGTTCGCGAACGCATAGTGCGTCGCGAGCTGACCCAGCGATCCGTCATGCTGATACACGTCCTTCGTCAGGTCCTGGGGATACAGCCCGGCATAGTTGGGAGCTGCACCCGCGTTGTACGAGACGACCGCATACGAACGTCCCAGACCCGAGTAGTTGCCCGGGTCACCCGCAAGGTTGCGATACGACGATGATCCGTGCGGGTAGTGGCAGTTGGTGCACTCGAGGCCGGCGGCCGCCGACCACGACGGGTTGGAACCCGGCGCAGCGTCGGTGGTACCGAGCGTGTGGCCGGTCTGCTGAACCAGCAAACCGTCCGACACTTCGTTCAGAGCACCTGCCATGCGAACGTAGCTGTTGGTGTTCGGGCCCAGAACGTCGGGCGCAAACGTCTGACCGTTGTGACAGGTCAGGCACAGCTCATTGACTTCGTTACGAAGCAGATAGGGATGCGGACCCGCGCCACCCAGCGGTGTGAAACCGCCCGGGAACCCGGAGTCGACGCCATACGAGCCGTCGGCATTCTGGTACCCATGGGTCTGGCTGAAGTGCATCGTATGGCAATCGGAACACACCAACGTTGCACTGCGGTGATAATCGCCCGCCACGGCGGCCAACGGGACGAGCACGGCCACTGCGCCGATGCACAGCAGGCCGAGCATTTTCTTCATACATTCACCTCCGAAAAGGAACGAACCCACTACAAACACACTCTCCATCAATTCTCTTTCGCCGCTACACCGTCCATGATCTGCAGGCACTGGTAACGGCTTCCCTGCCGCTCGAGGACGAACAGACGGCTGTCGCCGTCGGTCGCAACCGCGGAGGGATACTGAAATGATCCCGGCTGCGAACCCTTCCCGCCGATCATGGCGATGAGTTTGCCCTCATGGTCGAAATGGCTGACCACCTGCCGGATCGAATCGGCGATCCACATATCGCCGGTCTTCGTCACGACGATGCCAGCCGGAAATGCAAAATTGTCGTAGCCCGTGTCGTGCTTGCCGAACGCAAGCTGCAACGCGCCGTCGGGCGCGTATACCTGCACCATGCGCGACGCGCAGGCGTCGGTTGTGTAAATCCGGCCCGCGCCGTCGACCGTGAATCCCGACACACATGAGCGCGTGGCGTCCGGGTCCCGCAGCACGATGGTGCCGGACACCGTCGCGCCGTCGCGAATCAGGGCCACGCGCGGCACCTTGCACGCGGTTACGGCGTACACTGTCTGGTCGGGGCCGAGCGCCACGAAGGCAAACCGTTCGGGCTGTCCGCAGTGATCGGACGGAACATCGATGTGCGTGATGCTGCGTCCGCGCGGGTCCAGCACGTCGAGGTATGTGGCCCGCGCATCCGCGAGGTAGATGGTTCCCTGAGCGTCCACGGCCAGGCTGCGCGGTTCACCATGCACTTGCCTGCCGCGTGCATCGAACACGTCATGCAGAAAGCGGTACACGGGCATGCCGTTCTCATTGAAGACGACCACCATGCCGTTGCCGGTGTCGGCCACGTAGCACTCGTTCCTGACGGTGTCGAAGAAGATGCCCATGGGATCGGAGAGCGGGGTGCCGTAGTCGCTTCCGATGCCTTCATAGAGAGGACGGACGCTCTCAGCGGCAATCTGGGCGTGAAGGGACGTCGCGGTAAGGACGATGCATACCGACAACGACGCCGCGAACGCGCTTGCGGCGTGTCGCGGCCAGGACAGACTAATATCGCTGTGGCTTCTCGTGTTGCGTAGACGATACACTGCGTGTGCCTCCGGTCATCCCGGTCCGCAATGATTACTCAGGGTAGTGTAGCCAATGACGGTTACTGTATCAATAGACCTTTTTATCTTTTTATTGTTCCTGTCTGTAGGGAACCTCAACACCCGGAATCCGTTGCCGGCCCCCCGCCCGGACTCTCCCGGACCCGCAAAAATTGAGAATCTCATTTATTGAACCGCACTTAGAGCTGTACGGGGGGATCCGGCGTGTGCTCGAGTTCGCCAACCGGTTTGTCGACCGGGGCGAGACGGTCACGATCTATCACCCGAGCGGGCGACCCTGCACCTGGATGGAGTGCCGGGCTCCGGTACACCCGCTCGAGGCCTTCCACGGGCACGTGCATGATGTTGTGATCTTCAATAATCCGCCCGACTACCCGCACGTTCGCCGGGCGAGCGCCGCGTTGAAGGTCTTCTACATCCTCGAGCTGTATGACCACGACCGCCTGCTTCGTTTCGATCCCAAGATTTTCTGGCCGCGCAAGGGGCGCATGCTCGCGTTGAAGCGGTCGCTGCAGATGCCGTTTCTCATGGTGGCCAACGCCGGCTGGATTCAGCAGTGGCTCAGGGAAAACCTGGATATGGACGTGGAGCTGCAGTTGGGAGGGGTGAACCGCGACCTGTTTCATCCTGTGGCGGGCGCGCCGCCCGCCGGCGAGCGCGTCCGCATCCTGTGTTCGGGCGATCCCCGTGAGCACAAAGGCATGGCGACCATCGTGCAGGCGGTCGAACGGGTGAGGCGCTCGCACGATGTCGACCTGCTGACGTACCACGGAAAGGGAATTCCCCAGGGCAATATGGCAAGGACGTACGCCGCCGCAGATCTGTTCGTGGACGCGCAGTGGCATGCGGGATGGAACAACCCGGTGATCGAAGCCATGGCATGCGGTACGCCGGTGGTGTGCACGGACATCGGCGGCGTGCGCGATTTTGCATTTCATGAACGCACCGCGTTGCTGGTTCCGGTGCGTGACGCCGGCGCCCTGGCCGACGCCATGGTGCGCATGATCGAAGACTCCGCGCTGCGCGCGCGTCTGGCCGCGGCGGCGCTCGCGGAAGTCGAGCGGTTCAACTGGGACCGGGCTGCCGACGAGTTTCTCGACCTTCTCTACCGGCACGCGGGTATGCCGCGAAGCACCGGTGTTCCGCGATAATGCGTCGTCTCTTTCTCGCCGTCTTTTCACTGTTGCTGGTGTGCTGTCTCGTCGAGGTGGTGCTGCGCACCACGCACCTCTTCGGCGCGCGCGTGGCGTGGACACAACCGGACCGGGAAATCGGGTGGCGCTTCACACCCGGTCACGCGTACTGGTTCTTCGCCGAGGGCGACCAGCCCGTGACCGGTCGCATCAACTCGATGGGGTGGCGCGATCGTGAACACCCGGATACGCCCGCGGCCGGAACCGAGCGCGTCGCGGTGCTGGGCGACAGCTATGTCGAAGCCTTTCAGGTTCGCTCGAGCGCGACCTTTGTGGCCATCGGTGACGAACGTCTGCATCCCGACGGTGAAGTGATGAACTTCGGACGCTCCGGAATGTCACCGACGGAAGAGCTCATCGTGCTCGAGCGCGACGTCCTGCCGCGCAAACCCGATCTCGTGGTGCTGGTGTTCACACCGCAGAATGACATTGCCGACGTGAACCCCGCCACCGCTGCGGATCTGTGCCGGCCATTCTTTCGCCGGGTGAGCGGCGATTCGCTGGCACTCGATCTGTCATTCGTGCATCGCCGCGACTTTCGCATTCGTGAGGCCATCAATCCCTTCAAACAGCACTCCGCGCTGGTCTCGCTGGTGAGCGAACGCTTCAACGCGTGGCGGTTTGTGCACCGGCGTCAGGCGGTGGAAGGTGTGCGCGGAATGACGCGCGAACAGCGCATGTGTACGGCGCATCCCGACCCGGTGTTTGCCGACAACTACGCGTTGTGCAAGACGCTGATCGTGCGCATGGCGCGCGCCTGCGCGGCGCGTGGCGTGCACTTCGAGCTGGCGTCGGTGCCGATTGCGTACCAGGACGAGCTGGTGGCGCGCCTGCGCGCGGAGGATGCCACCTTCGATCCGGAGTTCTTCGATCGCGACCTTTCGGAACTGGCCCTGGCCAACGACTTTGCGTTTGTGGCGCTCACCCAGCCCTTCACGGAGCGGTGGCGGGCCACGCGGCGGCCGCTGCACTGGCAGCACTGGAACTACGCCGGACACCGGCTGGTGGCGGATCTGCTTTTTTCTCGCGCCCGTCTCCGGGCTGTGATGCCAGAAGCCCGCTCAACCCATTGATTTATATGGTATTTGGTGGGGTCGAAGCGGCTCGAAAATTTTTGAAAAATGCGCCTTGACGGTGGCCGCAAAGACCGGATATATTGGCCGTTACCTCAGCGAATTCTTGCCGACTCAAATTTCGGATAGAATTCCTACTTCGGACCAGGGAGTTTCTCCCTGTCCGACACGATCTTTGAAAATACGAATAGTGTGTGTGAGCCTTAGTCGAGTCGATTTGAGGCTTCAAACGCGCTTCCTCCGCTTCCGCGGGGATGGCGCGGTTTGTGGTCTTATTTAGTACTCAAAAGATTGTCAGTCGAACCGACCGGGCGGATCAACGCGGTGAACACCGTGCTCGTGAGAGCGTGGAGGTTCGCTATGATTTCTGCTCGGTCGAGTTCTGATTCAAAGGATTGAAAATCTTCTACAACGGAGAGTTTGATCCTGGCTCAGAACGAACGCTGGCGGCGTGGATTAGGCATGCAAGTCGAACGTGAACGTGCCGACGTAGCAATACGAAGGTGCAAGTAAAGTGGCGAACGGGTGAGTAACGCGTGGGAAACCTGCTCCAGAGTGGGGGATAACAGTTCTAACGGACTGCTAATACCGCATGATGCTCCAGGTCGATGACCTGGAGTTAAAGGAGGCCTCTGTTTCAAGCTTCCGCTGTGGAATGGTCCCGCGTCCTATTAGCTTGTTGGTGGGGTAACGGCCTACCAAGGCAACGATGGGTAGCCGGCCTGAGAGGGTGGTCGGCCACACTGGGACTGAGATACGGCCCAGACTCCTACGGGAGGCAGCAGTCGAGAGGCTTCGGCAATGGGGGCAACCCTGACCGAGCGACGCCGCGTGGGTGATGAAGTTTTTCGGAACGTAAAACCCTGTCAGGTGGGAGGAAACACCATTCGGCTAATACCCGAGTGGCTTGACAGTACCACCAGAGGAAGCTCCGGCTAACTCCGTGCCAGCAGCCGCGGTAACACGGGGGGAGCAAGCGTTGTTCGGAATCACTGGGCGTAAAGGGCGTGTAGGCGGCTGGGTAAGTGAGATGTGAAATCCCTCGGCTCACCCGAGGACCTGCATCTCATACTGCCTGGCTTGAGTATGGGAGAGGATGAGGGAATTCCTGGTGTAGCGGTGAAATGCGTAGATATCAGGAGGAACACCGGTGGCGAAGGCGCTCATCTGGCCCAATACTGACGCTGAGGCGCGAAAGCTAGGGGAGCAAACGGGATTAGATACCCCGGTAGTCCTAGCCGTAAACGGTGAGCACTAGGTGTTGGAGGCAACGACCCCTCCAGTGCCGCAGCTAACGCATTAAGTGCTCCGCCTGGGGAGTACGGCCGCAAGGTTGAAACTCAAAGGAATTGACGGGGGCCCG
>OBLQ010000090.1_pt1 | contig 29551 bp, 27 predicted proteins | sample 1519881 | NCBI WGS metagenome assembly OBLQ01 (sample SAMN01911456, study PRJEB22533) | soil metagenome | biome: Soil | place: Malaysia | collected 2012-04-30 | depth DG_metagenome m | reverse complement strand
AGGGGATGTGGAAGCCTTCGAGATAGTTGTCGACGTAGAGCGCCCAGTGCGCTTTGACGAGGTAGTCGCGCTGACCCGCCGGGTCGTGGACGAACTGTTCGATTGGCATGAATCCGCATAGGTCTTCGACCTCTTTGGTGTATTGGTCGAAGTTGCATTGCGGGTCTAGGGAAGCGAAGAAGAACTGTCGCCATTCGACGTGGTTTATCTTTGGGAGATCGTCGCTTGGGGACGGGAAGCCCACGACGCCCTCGAACTCAGGCATTGATTTGAAGGTGCCGTCGAGGTTGAAGCGGCGACCGTGGTAGCGGCAGCGCAGGTGGTTGGCGTTGCCGGCGCCTTCGCAGACGATGTTGCCCCTGTGGGTGCAGACGTTGCTGAGGCAATGGACTCTGTCGTCCATGTCTCTTGCTAGAAGCATGGGTTCATCTAGACAGCCTTCGAGGAGTGTAAACGGGAAGAGTTGGCCGGGGACCTTCAGGGTGTCGGCGTGGGTGACGTACTGCCACGAGCGCGCGAAGATGTTCTCTTTCGCTTCCACAAAAGCCTCTTGGGAGGTGTAGAGGTCGGAAGGGATGGTCGAGGCCCTGCAGACGTCCTCGTTCATCTCGTAGCGTGGCATGGCGCAGGGTACCTGGGGAGTAGTTCGTAACGGGAAACGGGTAACTAGTAGTGGGCGTGAGGTAATGAGCCTGCGACTTCAGGCGGTGATGTGTACCGCTAGACAGCATGGGAGCGTCCGGTAGGGGCGTCGGTATACTCCGGGCGAGGGCCCGGGTGGCGGAACGGTAGACGCAGCGGACTTAAAATCCGCTTCCCGCAAGGGAGTGTGGGTTCAAGTCCCACCCTGGGCACCATTCACAAAAGAGACAAGAACCCTGGAGCCGCCGTTTGATCGACCCTGGGTTCATGTCTCTTGCTGTTGGCGAGTCTACTTTCCGTTCAGGAACTGGTCGGCGTAGTCGACGTAGTCCTTGGGAGCGCCGTCGAGCGCCTTGAGTTGCTTCGCGAACTTCTTGGCGTTGTCCTTGTCGCCAGCACTGGCGTAGCACACCATGATGGAGACGAGCGAGTACGCCTTGTCCGTGACGACTTTGCTCGCATCCAGGCCCTTCGAAAAGTATCCGATCGCGCCCTTGAAGTCGCCTAGGATCTGGTAAAGGTCGCCGACTGCGTTGTAGGCCTTGGCCAATCCTGGCCCGTCGTAGTGCGCAGCCTCGACCCTGCTGAGCGCGGCCTTGGCGGATGCGGCGTCCCTCCGGGCAGCGTCGACTCGCGCCATTAGGACATTGGCAGCGCCGTCGTTGGGGTTCTTGGCGAGCGTCTTCTGCGCCGCTGGATAGTTCTGGTAGACGTCCCGGATGTCCATCATCGCGACTTTGAAATCTTCGGGAGGCATGTAGCCGCTGATCTCGCCGAATACGTCGCCGTTCGCGTCTATGAACTTGATCCTCGGATAACTGTGGACGTTGTACTGCGTGGCAAGATCGATGCCATCCTTCTCCGCGTTAACTTTGATTGGAACGAACTGTCCCGCTGCCTTGATGACGGACGCGTCGGAGTACGTGTCCGCTTCAAGTTTCTTGCACCAGGTTCACCAGTCCGTGTAGAAGTCCAGCATGATGAGTTTGCCGGACTGCGCCGCCATCTGCTTGGCCGAATCGAAGTTCTTCGCCCACGGCATCTCGGACGCCATGGCCGAAGCGGCCGCTGTGATCGCCAGCGCTGTGACAATGACCTTTTTGTTCATGGTTTTCCCTTCGGTGTCGCACACCGCTAACCTATTATGCGGAAGTGAGCGGCCAAAGGTTCCCTAATGTCTTACACAGCGGGTATGAGAGCGCGGTTGAGCCCTCAACAGACTGTGTATGATATTTTATATTTCGTGCAATGGCCGCTGCAACTCAGAAGGTCAGGGACGAACATCCCCTTGACGCGCACGATCGAGCGCTCGTGTATGTCATCCCTGATCCGAGATTGAGTCGAGTAGTCGACGGTCTGATTTGCTGCTCTTGATACAGTGCGTGCGACGGCGCCCGAAATATCAGTCTCTGGGCATGGGCCGCACTGTGTAAGTGCGGCCCATGACTCGCCAAGTTGCGCTGTAGGGCGGTTATTCGCCGCCGAGGATCTGGTCGGCGTAGTCAGCGAATTCTTTCGATATTCCATCGAGCGCCTTGAGTTGCTTCGCGAACTTCTTCGCGTTGTCCTTGTCGCCCGTGTTGGCGTAGCAACTCATGATAGAGACGAGTGAGTAGGCCTTGTCTGCGACGACCTTGCCCGCATCCAGCCCTTTCGTGAAGTACCCTATCGCGCCTTTGGCGTCACCAAGGATCTGGTAGAGGTCGCCGACCGCGTTATAGGCCTTGGCCAGTCCTGGCCCGTCGTAGTGCGCAGCCTCGATCTTGCTGAGCGCGGCCTTGGCGGATGCGGCGTCCCTCCGGGCAGCGTCGACGCGCGCCATAAGGACATTGGCAGCGCCGTCGTTGGGGTTCTTGGCCAGCGTCTTCTGCGCCGCCGGATAGTTCTTGTAGATGTCCTGGATGTCCATCATCGCCTCCATGAAATCGCCAGGAGGCAAATAGCCGCTGATGTCACCGAAGATGTCGCCGTTGGCGTCTATGAACTTGACCCCCGGATAGATGAAGACGTTGTACTTAGTGGAAAGATCGGCGCCCTCCTTCACCGCGTTAACTCTGATCGGGACGAACCGTCCCGCTGCCTTGATGACAGACGCGTCGGAGAACGTGTCGGCATCAAGCTTCTTGCACCAGCTATCCCCGTCTACGTAAAAGTCCAGCATGATGAGTTTGCCGGACTGCGCCGCCATCTGCTTGGCCGATTCGAAGTCCTTCGACCACGGCATCTCGGATGCCATGGCCGAAGCGGCTGCGGTGATCGCCAGGGCGGTGACAATGACCTTCTTGTTCATGGTTTGCTCCCGGTGTCGAACACCGTTAACTTAGTATCCGGAATCTGGTGGTCAAAGGTTCCCGATTGTCTCAGAAGTCGAAGCAGAGACTCCTAGTGCAACGGTCTATCGAATGTGTATCATTTTTTACAGTTAGTGCAGGGGTCACTGTATTGGCACGGTTGCGATTTTCGGCTTACCAAGAAACTACCTTTGTGTCGGTTCCCCTTTCCGGCTTCTTTGCTCAACATATCAGGTTTTGGTCATGGGCCGCACAGTGAGGGTGCGGCCCACGACTCACCAAGTTGCGCTCTTGGACGATTATTTGCCGCCGAGGATCTCGTCGGCGTAGTCGACGTAGTCCTTCGGTGCGCCAACGAGCGCTTTGAGTTGTTTCGCGTACTTCTTCGCGTTGTCCATGTCGTGCTCACTATCGTAGCAGGACATTATGGAGACGAGAGAGTAGGCCTTGTCTGCAACGCTCGTGCTCGCATCCAGACCCTTCTTGAAGTACCCGATCGCAGTCTTGAAGTCACTACCCATCTGGTAGACGTCACCGACCGCGTTGCAGCCCTTGGCGAAGTCTGATCCATGGTAATGCGCGGCCTCAGCCCTGCTGAGTGCAGCCGCGGCGGACTTGGCATCCTTGCGGACGGCATCGACTCGCGCCATCAAGACGTTGGCCGCGCCGTCGTTGGGATTCCTAGCGATCGTCTTCTTCGCCGCTGGATAGTCCTTGTAGATTTCCTGGGCCGTCGTCATCGCCTCGATGAAGTCCTTGGGGGGCAAAAAGCCGATGATCTCACCAAAGACGTCGCCGTTTGCGTCGACGAACTTGATCCTCGGAAAGCTGTGAACGTCGTAATGATCGGCAATCTCTTTGCCATCCTTCTTCGCATTCACCTTGATTGGGACGAACTGTCCCGCAGCCTTGATGACGGATGCGTCGGTGTACGTTTCCGCATCAAGTTGTTTGCACACTTTTCACGAATCAGTGTAGAAGTCCAGCATGATGAGTTTGCCGGACTGCGCCGCCATCTGCTTGGCCGAATCGAAGTTCTTCGCCCACGGCATCTCGGACGCCATGGCCGAAGCGGCCGCGGTGATCGCCAGCGCTGTGACAATGACCTTTTTGTTCATGGTTTTCCCTTCGGTGATACACACCGTTAACTGATTATGTGGAATTGGGTAGTCAAAGGTTCCCTAAAGTCTCAGAAGTCGAAATATAGGGCGCGGTGCGAGCGGCAACCCGGGTTGAAGGGTGTCCGGCAGTGCGGGCAGAAGTCCTCGCACTCCAGGTAGTCGGCGATAGACATCGTTTTCTGGCACACGCCGCAGAGAACTGCGTGTTGGAAGCGTTCTTCCCTCTTCCAAAGCAGCGCGTGGTGAGGCTCCAACTCGTCGTGGCACTCGCGACAAGCATAAAACTTGTTACAGCACTTGAACTTGATCGCGACGACGTCTAGGTGCGAGCCCCAGTGGGCGCACCTCGTCTGCGGGTCTGTGTTTACGCCAAAGACCTCCATACTTGTTGGATACCCGGTTTTGAAGTAGTAGGTGGAGGGGCTAGGATCTAGAGGTGTCGGGTTCGGGGTTCCCAGCCCGCGTTTGCTGGGCTCACCGCTCCCAGGCAAGGTGCCAGAATGTCGGCGTGGGCGTGCGGCTGTTCGTGACTGGGTTTGGTGCGTTCTTGAATCATGGCGAAAACCCGTCGGCGGTGCTGGCCGAGAGGTCGGGTCGGCCGCACGCGGTGCTGGAGGTCTCGTACACAGGCGTGGACGACTTCCTTGAGGAATTGGACGGCGGGGAGTTCGACGCATGGCTGCAGATCGGGCTGGCCGCGAAGGCGGAGACGATGCTCATGGAGAACGTCGGGCGGAACAAGATCGGCCCGATTCCGGACGCGCGAGACGAGGTGCACGGGCCAGGGCCGATCGATGCTGCGGGCCCATCGGCGGTGGGCGCAACGCTGTGGCAGGGAGTGGCGGTAGAGAGCGAAGAGGTGAAGGCGAGCGTGGACGCGGGCGGCTATCTTTGCAACTATCTCCTGTACCGCGGACTGCGTCAGTTTCCGGAAAAGCGGATCGGCTTTCTGCACGTGCCGCCGTTTTCGGTGATGCCGTTGGAGAGGCAGGTCGAGGCGCTTTCCCGGATCATTGAGGAGATCGGGTGAGCGCGCTCTCGGCGTTCTCCTTCCTCGGTGGGCTCGCGCTGCTGCTCGCGGGCGCCGAGATCATGGTGCGCGGGGCGTCGAGCCTTGCGCGTGCGTACGGAATTCCTCCTCTGATCGTCGGGCTGACGATCGTCGCTTTTGGAACCTCGTCGCCGGAACTCGCGATTGCGACGTCGGCTTCGCTCTCGGGCAACGGCGAGATCGTAGTCGGCAACGTGCTGGGTTCGAACATTGCAAACGTGCTGCTGATCCTAGGCGTGGCGGCCGTTGTTTCGCCACTCGTCGTTACACGGCAGTTGATCCGCAACGACGTGCCTGTGATGATCGGGCTGAGCGTGCTTGCCTACGTGTTCGCGATGGATGGGTCGATCGCGCGATGGGAGGGGGTCGTGCTGCTCGTGCTCGCGGCGGTGTACACGGGGTTCCTCGTGCGGGCGGCGCGCAGGAGACGGTCGGCTTCGATCAGCGAGGAAAAGGAGCCGCCTGCGCGGCGTGCGACGGACGCGCTGCTCATCGTCGGCGGCCTGGTGATGTTGGTGCTCGGATCGAAACTGTTGGTCTCTGGTGCGACCGACATCGCACGGGCGATGAACGTAAGCGAACTGGTGATCGGTCTGACGGTGGTCGCGATCGGAACTTCGGCGCCGGAGATCGCGACGACTGTGATCGCCGCCGTGCGAGGACAGAGGGAGATCGCCGTCGGCGGTGTGATCGGAAGCAACATCTATAACATCGTGCTGGTGCTCGGCGTCGGAGCGGCGATCTCGCCCTCCGCCCTTGCCGTGCCGCCTGCCGCTTTGCACTTTGACTTCCCCGTCATGCTAGCGGTCGCGTTCGCGTGCCTGCCGATCTTCTTCGTCGGGTTCAAGGTGATGCGATGGGAGGGCGCGCTGTTCCTGTTCTACTACATCGCCTACACGGCGTACCTCGTTCTGGCCTCGAAGCACCACGATGCGCTTTCTACCTTCAGCGCAGTCATGGGCGGGTTCGTCATCCCGCTGACCGTGCTGACGCTCGTGGCACTAAGCGTGCACGCTTGGTACAAGTACCAGCGCGACGGGCTTCCTGAGGACTGCTAGGCGCCTGCGAAGCGCCGGGTGTTGCGGAAGGACTTCTCGACGTCGACAATTGGGTCGCCTTCGCCCTCGTACTCCAGGTTGAGCCAGCCTTCGAAGCCCGCCTCCTTGAGCGCCGCGACGCACTGGGCCAGATCGACCTCTCCCTCTCCGATCACGGTGCCCATGTAGTCGGTTCCATCGAGCGCTTTGAAGACATGGCCCGTGCCGGTGCCCTTCTTGAAGTCTTTGAAGTGGACCATGTATGCAAGGTCGGCGACGTCCTTGACCGCTTCGAGACTGTTCTGGCCGACGAGCATGAAGTTGCCTGTATCGGGGTTCGCTCCGAGGGCGTCGTGCCCGCACTTGTTGCGTACGTCGGCGATGATGCCCCGCACTTGATCGGAGCGGCCTGCGAGTCGACCGTGGTTTTCGAGAGCGAGTCGGACGTCGTGGTCGTGCGCGTAGTTGCTGACCTTCGTGAGGCCCTCGATAATCCAACTACGTGCGTCGTCGAAGGTGACGCCTTCCGAGACGTCGCCCGAAAAGACGCGGACTGTTTTGGCGCCGTACTTGACCGCTTCATCGACGCCGAAGAAGACCTTCTTTGCTTGGTCTTCCCTTTCGCTCTTGTCCGAAGTTCTGTGCGACTGAGAAGACTCCGCACTTGAGACCCGTGTCGCTCAGTGCCTGCATCGCCCGGTTACGTTCCTTTTCGACGTCGGTGTAGAAGAAGTCGAGGAGTTCGACGCCTTCCGCGCCGATTCGTTTGGCCTCGTGGATGAACTTTGTGATATCGAGCCGACCGTCGCGGACGGCGCGGAGGTAGGAGTACATGCTGACGCCGAGGTGCATGGCGCGAGGCTACCTTGCGGAGTCGAGCGTTAGGGATTAGGGTTTAGGGTGGCTTGGACGGCGGGAGGCGGTTGCGAGGTGCCGCGGATGAAATCGAGGACAGGAGAGGCGAAGACGACACAGCCGAGGATGCCGAACGCGCAGATCGCGCAGGTCAACCACAGGCCGGGGGACATCGCGGCCTTTGGCGCAGGGGCTACGCCCTCTTCTTCGATCCATGTAGCGCGGGCGATCGCCCAATAGTAGAAGACACTCACCGCCGAGGTTGCAGCGAGAACGTACGCGAGGGGCGCGAGGCCCGCATCGATCGCTCCGACGAAGATCATGTACTTGCCGAGGAACCCAGCCGTCGACGCTCTTCCGATCTGTGAGACCATCGCAAGGACGAGGACGACCGCCGCGAACGGCCTCGTCTGCCAGAGTCCGTTGAGATCCTGCAGGCGAGTCTGTTCGCGATTGCCCTTGGCCGTGAGGGTGACGACGGCAAAGGCGACGATTGTCATGAGGCTGTAGGCAAGCAGGTAGTAGACGACGGCGTCCATCCCGACCTTGGCTGGATCCTTCAGGTGCGCGAGCAGCGCCACAAGGATGTAGCCTGCGTGTGCGATCGCCGAATAGGCGAGGATGCGTTTGACGTCCTTTTGCGCGATGGCGAAGAGGTTGCCGACGACCATCGTCAGTATCGCCAATACAGAGAGGACCGGAAGCCAATAAATCTGGATGTTGACGGCCGCGACTAGAACTCTGAAGAGGGCGGCGACGGCGGCGATCTTCGACGCGGCGGCCATGAACGCGGTGACGTTGGTCGGCGCGCCCTGGTAGACGTCGGGAGTCCATTGGTGGAACGGCACGAGCGCCACTTTGAATCCGAAGCCAACGAGGATGAGCGTGACACCCATTAGGAGGAGGCCCCGGAACTCACCCAGTTCGACCGACTTGAGCGTGGCTAAGTCTGTGGTGCCGGTCGCCCCGTAGATGAGGGCGACGCCGTAGAGGAAGAACGCCGAGGCGAACGCGCCCAGAAGGAAGTACTTGAGCGCGCCCTCTTCGGACTTCTGTTCGCGCCTGCTCATGCCGACGAGGCAGTAGAGCGCGATCGAGAGGACCTCTAGGCCGAGGAAGATGACCAGGAGGTTCGTCGTGGAGGCCATGATCATGCCTCCCGAGGTGGCCCAGAGGGCGAGCGGATAGAACTCGGCGAACGCGATGCCCTTTTCGCGCAGATACCGCTCGCTGAAGAGGAACGAGACGAAGCAGACCCCGATCAGGAGAATCTGGAAGACGGTGCCGATGTGGTCGCGGTGGACCATTCCTGCGAACGTGTCGCCCGTGGGCGCACCGAGCAGACGGAACGCGCTCCACGCGGCGGCAAGCAGCCCCACGAGCGAGACGGCGACGACCGTGTTGTTGTTCTTGCGCGGAAGGAGCATCTCGACGATAAGCGCGATGACGCCCGTAGTGATCACGAGCGTGATCGGCATCACAGTCGGCCAATCGATCTGCGGGAGCGGGAAGTGGGCGTTCATGGTCGGGCGACGGCCTCCTTGTGCTCAAGAACAAAGTCCTCGCCCATGATCGCGCCACTGCGGAGTGCGCGAACCTCGGCGAGGCCGACGTCGGCGCGCCAAGCGAAGCCGTGCGCGGGTAGGTCGGAGACGAATTCGATGTAGGGGTCCGTTTCTGACGCCACATAGATGAGGTTGAAGCGCGCGTCGACGATTTCGGTCAGCAGTGCCCTGTCCGTGCCCTTGATGCGCTGCGAGCCCTGCGTCTTCTCGAGGAAGAACCCGCCGTACTCCATCGGCGTCGTGTGCGCGGGGCTCGCGCCATCGATGACGTAGACGATCCCGTCCGCCCCGTTCGTTATTGCGGCACCGATCTCTTCTCTCGTCTCTTTCTTCAACCTATCGAATTCTGTGTGATCCTGGGCAGAGAGTTGCTGGACGAGCGGGACGCCATGTCTGATCGCTCTGGCAAGCGGGCTCTCGACGATGGCGAGGATTGCTGTGTCTGCGTCCCGTTGGATCTCTCTTACGGGCACACATACGGCGTCGGCGCCCTCGCTGCGGCCGAAGGCGATAACGGGCGTGCGGTCCGGCTTTGTGCCGAGAGCCATTGCCGAGAGCCTTTCGCGCGGAGTCACTGGTCCACCTCGTCGTGGACGGGCGGGTTCATGTCCGGGCCCTTGATCGTTGCGACGACGCTGTAGTTGTCCATGTCGGTCGGCTGCCTGCCTGGCGCGACGCGCACGAGGCTGCCGTCCTTATCGATCTCGAGAGTATCGTCGTTCCATGACGGTCGCTTGTCGGGCGGATTGACGGCCATCTGCCTGGTGGCGGCGATGGACTTCTCCATCGGCTTGAGGAACGTCGAGGGATAGAGACCGCCCCAGAACGCGAGCACGACGAGCGAACCGACGAGCACGACCTCCCAGGTCTTGAGGTCCCTGATCCGCTCGAGGACGGGGTTGGTGACCTTTCCGTAGAAGACCTTTTGGAACATCCAGAGCAGGTAGACGGCCGCGAGGACGACGCCGGTGCCTGCGATGGTCGGGAACGCCCAGTTGAGTCCGTACATGTGGGCGACGGACGCCTGGAACGCGCCAAAGAGGGCCAAGAACTCGCCGATAAAGCCGTTGAGCCCCGGCAGGCCGACGCTGCTGAGCATGATGATGAGGAAGAGCGTGGCGAAGAGCGGCATCTTCGCTTTGAGGCCCCCCATATCCTTGAACAGGCGCGTGTGGATCCGCTCGTAGAGGAGGCCGACCAGCAGGAACAGTGCGCCGGTGCTAACGCCGTGGTTAAGTTGCTGGTACGAGCCGCCCATCAGGCCGTTGTGCGTGAGGCTAAAGATGCCGAGGACGATGAAGCCCATGTGCGAGACCGACGAATAGGCGACGAGGCGCTTGAGGTCGGGCTGCATGGCCGCAACGATGGCGCCGTAGACGATGCCGATGACGGCGAGAACCATCATCGGAAACACGAAGGTCTTCGCGGCTTCTGGGAAGAACGGAAGTAGGAAGCGAAGGAAGCCGTAGGTGCCCATTTTGAGGAGCACGCCCGCAAGGATCACGGAGCCCGCGGTCGGAGCCTCGGTGTGGGCGTCCGGCAGCCACGTGTGGAACGGGAACATCGGGCACTTGACCATCAGCGCGATGGCAAAGAGCCAGAAGACCAGCGCCTGCAACTGGACCGCGCCGGCCCAGAGCGAGCCGTTTGCGACGGCCGCCTGGATCGCGACCATGTCGAAGGTGCGCACGCCGGTCGCGTGCATGCACTGGTTGGACAGGATCACCATGCCGATGAGCATGAAGATCGACGCCGCGAAGGTGTAGATGAAGAACTTGGTCGCCGCGTATTTGCGGTTTTCGCCGCCCCACGTGAAGATGAGGAGCGCCATCGGGATGAGCGACGCCTCGAAGAACGTGTAGAAGAGGATGAGGTCGAGCGAGAGGAACACGCCGAGCATCGCGGTCTCGAGCGCGAGCATGTAGATGAAGTAGTGCTTGACGCGCTTATCGACGTAGAAACTGAAGCAGGCCGAGACGACCATGAGGAACGCTGTGAGGACGACGAGCCACACGCTGATTCCGTCGACGCCGAGTTTGTAGGAGATGCCGAACTGCGGAATCCAGTTCGCCTTTTCGACCAGTTGGAAGTGGTAGGTGCCTGACTGGAACAGGCTGAGCATGTAGAGCGAGACCGCGAACACGACCGCCGAAACACCGAGACTGAAGCGCTTGATGGCTTTGGTCGCCTCGGCCGGGAAGAACATCAGCAGGACTGCGCCGATGAGCGGAAGGAAGATGAGATAAGAAAGGACGTGATCCATCAGTCTCCTTTCACCTGCATCCACATTCTGACGACGGCGTAGAGGATCCCTGCAACGCCCAGCACCATCAGAAGGGCGTAACTGCGGACAAAGCCGCGCTGCACGTACTTGCCGATTCCTGCGAGATAGCGCACGGAGACGCCGACGAGGTTGACGATGCCATCGACCACCCAAGTATCGAACCAGGCGAAGACTCGGCCCACCACGCCGCCGACCGCGACGGAGCCACCTGCCAAAGATTCGTCGATCTCGAACTGCCTGTTCGCGGAGCGCCGGAAGGCGCTCCACTTGGACAAGTCCCAGCCCTCCGATTCGGGGAGTTTCTTAGCGTGGTAGAGGAGGTAGGCGTAGACAGTGCCGAGCACGGCCATTGCAGTCCCCACGATGAGGAGGATGAGTTTGCCGTATTGGGCGTGCTCCGCCTCCATCAGGTGCGGGTAGAGCCAGTGGGCAAAGACCTCGTTGCGCTCCATGAAGTAGCCGGTGAGGAAGGTCGCGCCGAGCGCGAGGACGACGAGCGGCAGCCACATTTCCCAAGGAACCTCTTTGGGTTCGTGGGCGGCGTCCAGCGCGTGGTGGTGCTCGTGCTCCTCGGGCGGCGCGTCGGCGTCCGTGTAGAAGAATCCGTGCGGGTCGTCGTGGTGCGCGTGGGCGTGCTCCTCATGGTGCTCCTCGTGGTGCGCCTGCGGCTGAATCGAGCGCCAGCGCTCTTCCGAGCCTGAGAAGGTGAGCATCATGAGGCGGGTCATGTAGCCGGCGGTGAGTAGTGCGACGCCGAAGCCGACCCAGCCCGCTATCGGAGCGACTCTAGCCAGCAGTTCGCTTGCGCCGTCGGGCGAGACGTTGACGGCCGCGCCGAGGATCGCCTCTTTTGAGTACGCGCCTGCGAAGAGGAACGGGATTCCTGCGATCGCGGCCCAGGCGACGAACATCGTCCAGAAAGTAACCGGGATGTACTTCTTGAGGTTGCCGTAGTTGCGCATATCCTGGTCGTGCGACATCGCATAGATGACCGCGCCCGCGCCGAGGAAGAGGAGCGCCTTGAAGAACGCGTGCGTCACGACGTGGAAGATGCCTGCCCAATAGGCTCCGACACCGCACGCGATGAACATATAGCCGAGTTGTGAGACGGTCGAGAAGGCGAGGACCTTCTTGATGTCGGTCTGTCCGAAGGCGATGAGCGCGCCGAGGAGCGCAGTGAGCGCGCCCGCAACCACGACGATGATCTGCGCGACCGGTACGAGGGCGAACAGCGGCGACATGCGGTTGAGCAGGAAGACGCCCGCCGTGACCATGGTCGCCGCGTGGATGAGTGCGGAGACGGGCGTCGGGCCGGCCATGGCGTCGGGCAGCCAGATGTAGAGCGGGAACTGCGCTGACTTGCCCATCGCGCCGATGAACAGGAAGACCGCTGCGAGGGTCGCGAGGAACGGGTGAGCCTCGACGACCATCGTCATCTTCGGCAGCAGGACGTCGTAACTGAGCCAGCGCGTCGTGCCGTCGGCGCGCGCTGCCATCGCGACGAGCACTGCGATCAGGAACATTCCGAGCGTGAGGCCCCAGTCGCCGACGCGGTTGGTGATGAACGCCTTGTTGGCCGACTTCGCGTTGGCGAGGTCCTTGTACCAGTAGCCGATGAGGAGATAGGAGCAGAGCCCGACCCCCTCCCAACCGATGAAGAGCATCACGAGGTTGTTGCCGAGGACGAGCAGCAGCATGAACGCGATGAAGAGGTTGAGATAGGTGAAGAAGCGCGTGAAGTCCTTGTCATCGAACATGTACTTGATCGCGTACATGTGGATGAGCGATCCGACACCCGTGACCACGAGGGTCATAGTCATGCTGAGGGTGTCCGCACGCAGGGCGAACGGCACGCTGAGGGACTGCAGGTCGATCCAGTTGAAGAGGGTCGCGATGACGACGCGGCTGTCGGGAGCCATGCTCGAGAGCCGCATGACGATGGAGACCGCGAACAGGAAGCCGATGAAGATCGGCGCGAAGGCGATCCATCCCATGACCGTCCTGCCGCGCTGCTCTCCCAGGCTGCGGACGACGATGCCGCCGCAGAACGCCTGCACGATGAACCCGAGGATCGGGAGCCCGAGGATCAGCCAGAGAGAGAGCGAAATGTCCATCGTGTCAGTCCTTGAGTTCGCTCATGTCGTCGACGTCGACCTCGTTGCGCATACGGAAGATCGCCATGATGATGCCGAGGCCCACGGCGACTTCGGCCGCGGCGACGGCCATCACGAAGATGACCATCATCTGGCCGGACATCACGGATGAAAACTGTGTTGCGTTGTCGGTCCAATGGTCGGGCTGATAGCGCGCGAAGGCGAGGAAGGTGAGGTTGACCGCGTTGAGCATCAGTTCGATGCACATGAACACGACGACGGGGTTGCGACGGATGATGACGCCGACCATCCCGATCAGGAAAAGCACAAGGCCGAGGCCGAGCAGTCCGACGAGCATGAAGTCAGCGCTGAACACCTGTCAGAGCCTCCTCTTGGCCAGCATGATCGAGCCGACGACGCCGATGAGTAGGAGCACGCTGGCGACTTCGAAGGGCCAGACGTACGTGGTGAACAGGACAGGGCCGATCGCCTGCGGAGTGCCCTGTTTGTCCGCAGCCTCGGAGACCGGCGTGTTGAGGAGCGGGAGCATGAACACCTTGAACAGGAATATGGCGATGACGAGCGCGCCAAGGCCCGCCCACCAGCCGCGCGGGTCGCGCTTCTCCGGTGTACGCTCGGCCCCAGCGTGGCGCAGGATCATAACGACGAACAGGAACAGCACCATGATGGCGCCGGCATAGACCATGATCTGCGAGACGCCGAGGAGTTCGGCACCGAGGTTGAAATAGATGATCGCAAGCGAGAAGAAGGTAAGGACGAGCGACATTGCCGAGCGCACGGGAGACCGGAACGCCACGACGCCGACCGCCGAAGCGACGGCCACCAGGCCACAGAGCAGAAAGACGAACTCGCGGCCGTTCACTGCCGAGCCCTCCTCGGATCGACGAGCGTGATGGTGCGCCTTTCGATGGTCGTCGTCTTCCTGGCTTTCAGCCATCCCGCATAGAGAGCGACGAGCAGAACGGCGACGACCGCCCAGGAGAGCCAGGCCGCGCCGGTGCCGTAGAGGTCCTGCATTATCATCCAGAAGCCGACGAGGATGAAGTTGGCGACCGCGACGGGGAGCAGGGTCTTCCAACCGAGCCCCATCAGTTGGTCATAGCGCAGGCGCGGAAGGGTCGCGCGCAACCAGATGAACGAAGTGAAGAAGAGCGCCATCTTGATCAGGAAAGTGAGAGGCGCTAGCGTCTCTTGCAGGTTTGCGACGGCGCCAAGGCCCATCGCCGACCAGTTGAAAGGCAGCAGGTTGTAGCCGCCGAAGAAGACGCAGGAGAAAATGCCGCTGAAGACGAACATCGCGGCGTATTCGCCCATGAAGAACACGGCGAACTTCATCGAACTGTACTCGGTGTGGTAGCCGGCGATGAGTTCGTTCTCCGCCTCGGGCAGGTCGAACGGTGCTCGGTTGGACTCGGCGACCATGCAGACGAAGAAGACGATGGCCGCGACGAAACCGAACGGCGTCAGGACGTTCCAGTCCTGCAGCCACGGCACGACGCCCCAGAGCGGCTGTTCTTGCGCGCCGACCAGTTGGGTCATCTTGAGCGATCCTGCGCTGAATACGATCGCGAGCAGGGATACACCCATCGCCAGTTCATAACTGATGAGTTGTGCCGAGGCGCGCAGTCCGCCCATGAGCGAGTATTTGTTGTTGCTGGCGTAGCCTGCGAGCACGACTCCGTAGACGCCGAGCGACGATACGGCGAGGAAGAACATCACTCCGATATCGAGGTTCGCGACCGGGGTCAGGTACTTCCAGACGCCCTTGTCAGGCGCGAACGGCATGGTGCCGCCGAGAACGAAGGCCGGGAAAAGCGCGAGCGCGGGGGCGAAGAAGTAGATCTTGCGGTCGACCGACGCGGGAGTGATGTCCTCCTTGAGGAAGAGTTTGACGCCGTCGAAGAGGGCTTGGACGAGGCCGAAGAACGACCTCTTCGATCCGCTCTTCCAGGTGATCGTCGGGACGCGGTTGGGGCCGATGCGGTCCTGCATCCAACTGAGGAGCCTGCGCTCCCACCAGATCAAGCCGGGAACGAGGATGAGGATCGGTACGACGAGCAAAAGAGCGCGGATGACGGCGAGCGTGAGCGGACTTGCGCTTTGCAGCCACTCAGTCATTGCACGCCTCCGAGGATGACGCCCTCACCTTCGAGCGCGCCGTATTGCGCGTCGACGAACTGGGGATGGCGCTTGGCGATCTCAACCATGACCTCTTTGGGGTTGAAGTACGGCGTCGCAGGTTTGATGCGAACCATGCACTCGCTGAAGATCCTCCAAGCGGGCTTGGAGTCGCCTTTCGGCGCGATGGCCTGCGACACGCGCTGGACGCGGCGCTCGCAGTTCGTGTAGGTGCCGTCGTGCTCGTTCGGTGCACACTCGGGCAGGACGACGCTGGCGTAGTTCGCGCTCTGCGTCAGCAGAGCGTCTTGTACGACGAGGAACTCGACGTTTTCTAGCGCCTTCTCTGCGAGCGCACGATCGTGGAAGTCGTTGAGCGGGTCGGAACCGACGAGCCAAAGCGCCTTGATCTGGCCGCTGGCCGCCTTTTCGAGAATCTGCCGCGTGGTGTCTCCGTGCTGCAGGCCGAGTTCGGTCGCGCCCTGGGTGTTCGCGCCCGTCGCAAAGCAGTTGAAGTTGGGCTTGTTGCGCATCGCGGAGACGAACTCCGCGCCGCCGGGCTGGTCGAGGATCGCGTGCGTCGAGACGACGACGCCGTCGAACGGTATGCCAGCGATCTCTTGAAGACTCTTGTACCGGACGATCTCGTTGGCGAACGTGTCGGCGTCGGTCGGGGCGGTGTGGGCGACGGTCACCTTTGCGCCGTTGTTGAACCACGCCTTGCGGACGCGGAGGTAGACGATGGGTGCCTCGGCTGCGAGGTTTCCGACGACCATGATCTCCTTTTGGCTTTCGAGAGAAGCGATCGGGGACCTCACGAGCCCTTGGAGGTCGAGCGTCTCTTTGTTCCAGCGAAAGTCAAGGGAGGCGTCCTTGAAGTTCTCGGTGAAAAGCCTCTTTAAGAGGAAGAGGGCCTCGTTAGAGACCTTGGGGCCGACCAGCGCAGCGCAGCCGCCTTGGCTGAAGTTTTCGATGATCGCGCTATAGGCCTCGGGCCAATCGGCGGGGGCGAGTCCGTCGCCCTTGCGCACCAGAACGTCTGTCGCCCGGTTGTCGGCGTTGTACCAGTCGTGCCCGAACTTCCCTTTGTCGCAGGTCCACTCCTCGTTGACCGCCTCGTTGGTGCGGCCGCCGATGCGGACGAAGCGGCCAGCCCGGTGGTCGAACCACACGTTACAGCCGTTGCTGCACTCGAGGCAGACAGCCGGCTTAGTCTCGAGATCCCACGGTCGCGCGCGGAAGCGATACTTGGCTGAGGTGAGCGCTCCGACCGGGCAGATCTCGATAACGTTGCCGCTGAACTTGGAATCGAAGTCGGTGAGTTGGTAGGTGGACGGCTGCATCGACGCACCGCGGAAACGGAACGCGAGTTGGCTGTCGCCGCTGATCTCCTCCGTGAAACGGACGCAGCGCCCGCACTGGATGCAGCGCTCGAGATCGAGAGTGACGTACTTGCTGAGATGGAACGCCTTGGGCAGGTGGCGCTTCATCTCCAGGAAGCGGCTGGTCGAGGGGCCGTAGACGAGGGTGTTGTTCTGGAGAGGGCACTCGCCGCCGCGGTCGCAGACCGGACAGTCGAGAGGGTGGTTGACCAGGAGGAACTCTAGGACTCCCCGACGGTCCTTGTGGACTTGCTCCGAGTCCGTGTAGACGACCATGCCGTCGCTGACTGGGAGCGTGCAGGCCGCTTGCGGCTTGGGCATCTTGCGGACTGTGCCGTCCTGCTGGCGGAACCCGACCTCTACGAGGCACATGCGGCACATGCCGACAGGCTTGAGCCTGGGGTGATAGCAGAAGATAGGGACTTCGAGGCCCAGCCGCTTGACTGACTCGACGACCAATTCACCTTTGGGAACCTCAAGTTCGACCTCGTTGATGGTGACCTTGACCGTCTCTGTGCCTACAACCGCCGCCATGTCTCTGAATGCCTGAGCCGCGGAGTTTTTACCCGATTTAGGTTCGGAGCACGCGGCCCTATCGGGGACTCTAAGAAGTGCGGCATTCCTGGTGCTTTTGCCGGGATTCGTTCTAACGTTCTGCGTCAACGCACGAGTGCCTTCTTTTTCTTGGTGCAATTGAGTTGAGTAATATCCTTTACACCGCGATCCGTCGACAGTGCCGTCCGGGTCTTGCGAGGTACTTTTCATGAACCGCGTCGTTCCGAGGGCGCTCCGGGCGCTCGCCGTCTTCGCCGCAATTGCGGCACTCGTCCAAACCGCCACCGCACAGGTCGGACGGTACGCCTACAACAGCATCGAGGTCAGACTCAAACCGGGCTGTACGCCCGTCGATACGGCGGGCCTGCTCGCTGAGGGCCTGGGGCGCGTGACGCGCATTGACGGTGCGACGGTGACGATCGCCCTCGACCAGAAGGTCGGGCTGAAGGACGCGCTGACCACTTTGCGCAAGCGAGCGAGCGTCGCCTACGCCAAGAGCATTGCGCCTGAAATTCCATTCGAACTCGGCTCGGTCAGAAAGGTCAGCGTGCTGAAGGAGGCGATCAAGGAGTACAAGGCGGCCTATCTTGCGCACGAGTCCGTCGTTGGAAAGGAGGACACGGAGAGCGAGGACGGAGACATCCCCGGACTCGGATACCTGGAGTCGCTGCTCCAGTACATCGAAGAGCGCGCTTACCCGAACGACGAGATCGACTACAGCGGGCTTCTCCGATTCGCACGGCGGCGGATCGACGAGATGCGGTGGAAAGACCTTCGCATTCCTCCCCACGGCCGACCGTTCATTGGGTCGGCGGCCAGCCAGGCTCTCTGGGAGTTCGTCGGGCCGACGAACCTGAACATCCCTTACCGCACCTACTACGGCATCAGGCCGATCAACGGCCGGGTCAACGGCGTCGCGGTGAGCCCGACCGACCCGAACACGATCTACATCGCCCCGGCCCAGGGCGGTCCGTGGAAGACGACCGACGGCGGTACGACGTGGACGCCGCTAGGCGACGATTGGCCGCTCATGCACACGAGCTGCATCACGATCGACCCCACGAACGCGAACACGGTCTACGTCGGCACTGGTGACTTCTACGGATATCGCGGCGCGGGCTATGGCGTCATGAAGTCGACTGACGGCGGCGCGTCTTGGGTGCCCTATGGAGGAGGCGTCATGGGGAGCGCACGAGTCTCGAAGGTCGTGGTCGACCCCGACAAGACCTCGATCGTGCTGGCCTCGACGGGCCGGCTTGGGACTGGCAGACTGTATCGTTCGACCGACGCTGGCGTTACTTGGAGCGCGTTGGCAGTACCGGCGGCGGACTGGACAGACTTGACGGTGGGCGTGCCGGACGGAAGCGGAGTCCGAACTTTTTGGGCGGGAGGCAGCGGAAACCCGGGCTACGTCTACAAATCGACCGACCACGGTGCGACGTGGCAAGCGGTGACCGTGCCGCAACTCAACGTTTCGAACTCGGTGATCGCGATCGCAACATCTAAGATCGATTCTCAGACCGCGTACCTGACGGCGCCATGGCAACAGGACGTCGTCCTGAAGACGACTGACGGCGGCACGACGTGGACTGACGTTTCGGCCGGTCTGCCTGCGGGCTATCAGTGGGGGCAAGGGTGGTACGACTATTGGATCGGCACAAGCGTGTACAACGACGGTGTAACCGTACGGGACCAGGTCTACCTCGGGATCATCTCCACCGTTATGTCGACGGACGGCGGGACGACCTGGAGGGACGTGGGAGGGTACGGCTGGGTTCCGACGTACAGCAGTCAGGCGGTGCTGCACAACGACCAGCACTGTTTTACGGTGGACCCTAGCGACCCTAACACCGTGTACTTTGGCTGTGACGGAGGGATCTATAGGTTCGTGTACAACCCGGGAACCGACAGTTTCCAGTACACGATCCTGAACAAAAACCTCGGCATCACACAGTTCTATCGCATCGCGACGCACCCGACCAACGCCAACTATCTGTTAGGCGGCACGCAGGACAACGCTTCGCCGCATGCCTACAGCGACCTGGCGAACTGGGGCAACCCGGGTGCGGGCGACGGGGCCGGTTGCATCATCTCGCCCTTCGACCCGAACGTGCAGTTCCACAGTTGGCAGTACCAGGGCATCCGGTGGACGACCGACGGATTTGCGACGCAGCACACGATCACGCCGAACTGGACCGGCCAGAGCAAGCCGTTCATCGGAAAGTTGCTGCTCGACCCTAACACCGGTACGTCGATGTACGCCAACACGGACTACATGAACCGATTTGACACAACCTCTGGGACTTGGTCGCTCATGCTTGGCGGTACCAAACTCTCGACGAGTGGGCGTGTGAACGCGATGGCGGTCGCTCTCGGCGACAGCAACCGGATCTATGCAGGGGCGACAGACTCCGAACTGTGGATGTCGACCGACTTTGGGTCCACTTGGTCGCGGATCGACGACTCGCAGCGGGACGGCGGGTCGGGACTGCCGAACAAGGCGATCACTTCGATCAGCGTCAATCCCGCCGACGAAAACGACATCTTGGTGAGCGTGAGCGGCACGGGCGCTGCCCACGTGTGGCGGTGCTTCGATGTGACGGCACCGACGCCAATTTGGGTCTCTGCCAGCGGTTCTGGTGCGACGGGGCTTCCAGACATGCCCGTCAACGACATCGAACGCGACCTGAACAGCCCCGGCGACACCTGGTACGTCGGCGCGGACGTCGGTGTGTGGCAAACGACCGACGCAGGTTCGACTTGGACGGACATGACCCACGCCTACGGGCTGCCCGACGTCACGATCGGAGACTTGGAGGCAGTTCCACAGACCGGCTACCTGAACGCGGGCACCTATGGACGCGGATGGTGGAGGATTTCAATCGGCAAGTCGCAATTGCACCTCGTGGACTTCGCCTTCAATCCTTCCACGGTCGACGGCGGAACCCAAGCGACTGGAACGGTGACGTTGAGCGGCATTGCCCCGGCCGGAGGAATGAATATCTCGCTCTCCTCATCGACGAGCCTCGCAACGCCACCGCCCTCTGTACTCGTCCCGCCTGGAAGCTCGTCCGTGAGCTTTAGTGTTCCAGTGGCTGTGGTGATCAATGATTCGAGCACGACGGTCGCTGCAAGCGATGGAACCAACACGGTAACGGCAACGATCATTGTTAAGGCCCATTTGCAAACGGGCCCGTGGACCGCGAGCGTCGTCACCGGGTCACACACTGGTGGAGACCTGAGTACGCTCTTGAATAGCGACGACTTGTACTACGAGACGAAGGACGCCTCAGGGACGGCTGAAACTGAGTATTCGGCGATCCTGCCGTATTCCTACAGCGGTGGCTACCACGTGGAGATCGAGTCCAGTGCGACTGCTTCTGGCCAAACGAGGGAGGTCCGTGCCTACAACTACACGACGAGCACGTGGGACCTCGTGGAGTCTGGCAGCGAGCCGACCGTTGACTCGACGGTGACCTTTACGGTGTCAGGCGATTATGCGGATCCTGTGACGGGCGAGGTCAAGTTACGGTTGAAGACCTTTGGTACGCCCCTCCCGCTCGGATTCACACAGCGCGTCGACCGTATACGTTGGATCAGACCGTAGGAGGGTGCTTCGCCTATTCGTTGCCGGGCCACCGAACCTAGGCGGCCCGGCAGAAGGCTGTACAATGTCCGTGAAACTTGATTTTCCCGTCAAGATTCACTTGTACCGGACGTAGAAGGCATGGCAGACATGGCGCTAGAACACCAGACAGACGACGAACTGCTCGAACAGGTAGCCGAGCAGGAGTACAAGTGGGGCTGGGAGAGCGACGTCGAGTCTGAGACGTTTCTTCCCGGCCTGAACGAGGACGTCGTGCGCGCGATCTCGGCCAAGAAGGGCGAGCCGGAGTGGATGCTCGAGTTCCGGCTGAAGTCTCTGCGGCAGTTCTTCACGATGAAGGAGCCGACGTGGCCCAACGTGAAGTACGCGCACCCAGACGTCCAGTCGATGTCGTACTACTCGGAACCCAAGAAGAAGCCGCAGTTGAACTCGCTGGACGAAGCCGACCCTGAACTGATCCGGACCTTTGAGAAGTTGGGGATCCCGCTCGAGGAGCAGAAGGTGTTGGCAGGCGTCGCGGTTGACGCCGTCTTCGACTCCGTCTCTGTTGCAACGACGTTCAAGGACAAACTGCGCGAGGCGGGCGTCATCTTCTGTTCGATCAGTGAGGCGATCCGCGAGCACCCCGAGATCGTGAAGAAGTACCTCGGTTCGGTGGTTCCCTACTCTGACAACTATTACGCGACTCTGAACAGCGCGGTGTTCTCGGACGGTTCGTTCGTCTACGTGCCGAAGGGCGTGCGGTGCCCGATGGAACTTTCGACTTACTTCAGGATCAACGCACGGAACACCGTGCAGTTCGAACGGACGCTGATCATTGCGGACGAAGGGGCATACGTCTCCTACTTGGAAGGATGCACGGCGCCGATGCGCGACGAGAACCAACTTCATGCCGCAGTCGTCGAACTGATCGCCGAGAAGGAGGCGACGGTGAAGTACTCGACCGTGCAGAATTGGTACCCGGGCGACCCGAAGACCGGCAAAGGCGGCATCTACAACTTTGTGACGAAGCGCGGGATCTGCAAGGGCGACCGCGCGAAGATCACGTGGACTCAGGTCGAGACAGGGTCTGCCGTGACGTGGAAGTACCCCTCCTGCATCCTGAAGGGCGACGACTCGGTTGGCGAGTTCTATTCTGTGGCACTGACCGCGAACAGACAGCAGGCCGACACCGGGACGAAGATGATCCATATCGGCAAGCGGACGAAGTCGACGATCGTTTCAAAGGGGATCTCGGCGGACTTTGGGCAGAACACTTATCGCGGGCAGGTGAAGATCAACGCGGGGGCAGACGGCGCGCGGAACTATTCGTGCTGCGACTCGATGCTGATGAGCGACACTTGCGGGGCGCACACTTTTCCTTATATCGAGGTGAAGAACAACACCGCGACGATGGAGCACGAGGCGACGACCTCGAAGATCGGCGAAGACCAGTTGTTCTACTGCGCGCAGAGGGGGATCCCAGAGGAGGACGCGGTGAACATGATCGTGTCCGGCTTCTGCAAGGACGTGTTCCAGGTGCTGCCGATGGAGTTCGCGGTCGAGGCGCAGAAATTGCTTGCGGTGAGCCTCGAACACTCGGTGGGATAGCGATCCGTTTGACTGTTGACTAGGAGTTGTGGCACAATCTCGCCACGTCGCTCTGAGAGGCGTGGTTTGGAGTGCAGGCGTCCTCTTTTCTTACGACATGGTTGCGGGCCCGGCTCGGTGTAATTCGACCTCTGACAAAGGAACAATTAAGGGTGCGGGGGTGGAGTTTTTCCCCGCAGGAGTGTACGACATGAACCGCTTCCTACTCGCCATAGCGGGCTTGGTCCTCATCGGTGTCGCTGGCGTGTCGTTGCCGCAATCGAAGGAGGGCGAGACCGCTACACCGGTCAAAGACCCGTTCCCTAACGGGTGCGTAAGTTGTCACATAACGACGCCCGAGGGGATGGACGTGCGACTGAACGTCTTAACCAAGAACATCAAGGGGCACCCGAACATCGCCTCTTTCGTCAAGGTGGTGCCGACCGACTGCATGAAGTGCCACAAGGACGGAGGCAAGATCCCTTCGATGGACGTGGTCGTGCACAAGGCGCACTTCGCGAAGGGCGAGGAGAGCATCTTCGTCGAGAAGTTCAACGGCGACTGCAAAGCTTGCCACGTGCTCGACATGAAGACCTACGAGATGGGGGTCAAGTCCGGCGCGAAGAACTGGTAGATCCCATCACTTCATGAGTCTGATCATCGCTTGAGCGAAGGCGGTTCCGGCCCGGGCGAAGAAGAGCGGGGAGCCGAGGTAGTGGTAGGCCCTGTCGTCGCCGAAGTGGCGCCACTTCTCGACGTCGGCCTGCCAACCGCCAGGGCCTGAGTAGATCGCGTCGGCCTCCGTGTCGTAGAGCGGTGCAGTGCGGACGCAAACGACGTTGCCCTTGAACTGGGGCAGTTCGGCGACTTCGGCCTGGGCTCTGCGGATCTTGCCCGCCGCTGTGAGGTCGCCCTTCTAGTCGACCGGATAGACGCCGTTCTTGTCGGCGTCCTGGCCCATCTGTCCGATCACGAACGGGATGTCGCCGTACTTCTTGCGTACGTCGTTGATGAAGGCGGTCATGTTGTGCAGGTAGGCGTCCGGGTAACCGGGGCCGAACTGGTCGTTGAAGCCCTGGAACCAGACGAAGCCTTTGATCTGGTACCCCTGTCCTTGATACGCCGGGTGGTTCTGCTTGATGTTTGCGAGCGCGTCGTCGATCTCCTTGACCATCAGGTCGTAGAACTCTCCGTGCGTCTGCTTGACCTCTTCGACCGTCTTGTTCTCGTTCTTGGCGATCGCTTGCCACTTCGCCTCAGTGTCTCGTTCTGACGGTGGCAGGAATCCACGGGCGATGGCCTTTCCGCCCCAAGCGGTCTTGATTAGCAGGACGGGCTCCTTGTAGCGGTCGCCCATGGCCTGCCCGAAAGTGACTTCGGGGCCGAAGGCGTTCTTACGGTCGGAGTAACCGACGCTCAGGTTGCCGTGGCGTTCGTGGAAGTCGATCCAGACGTCATCGCGTTCGGACCAGTCGTAAATTGGGTTCTTGGGATCCTTGGCGACCGAGGCCTCGTAGTCCTGCGTGAAGGCCGCATAGTCGCTGTCTTTGATGAACGACTTCCATCGCTCTTGGTATTGAGGCTGGCTCACTTGCCAGGCAAGCGGGGCCGGCATGCCTTTGCCCTCCATGTTCGATTGGCCCGCCAGGATGAAGACCTTCAATCTGGGTTGTTGCGGCTGCAACAAAACCGAGGTCAGCACGAGCGTCGCGAGCATGGGTCGAGGATACACGGGCTGGGAGGAATGAGATTGTTGTTAAGGGCGGCGTAGGGCCACTAGTTCGTGCCACAATACGGCCCATGCCTGGCGAGTGCCGGGCGCTTTGTTGGGAGTTGCGGATGGTTGTCAACCTGGCTAGTGCGCGAGGGTGTAAGTCTTTCACCAAGCACATGTGGTACCGACCTTCGCTTGGGCGAAAGGTCGGAGCGGTGCGTTTTGATCAGGCGATCGGGCGAAGGGAGTGGCCGAAGGGCGTTTATCTCTTCACCGATGCGGACCGAGCAACGAGCGGGCAGCGCGGTTTCATGTCGATTCTCTGGGAAGAGATGTCAGCGCGGCCGGACGCGTTCCGTGTGCTCAACCACCCGGTGCGGCACCTCGGACGGTTCGATCTGCTGCGGTCGTTGTACGAGGACGGGACTAACGATTTCAACGTACATCGATTGAACGAACTCGGCGACGGCATGCGCTACCCCGTCTTTCTGCGCGCTGAGAACCAACACATCGGTTCTTACACTCCGCTGCTTGGCTCGCAAGGCGAAGTGGAGGTATGGGCCGCGCGCCTGGCCGGCAATGGCATCGACCTCTCGAGCACGATAGCGGTGGAGTTCTTGGACACTACCTGCGACGACGGCCTTTATCGCAAGTACGGCGCGTTTCGCGTGGGAGGGAGGATCGTGCCGCGCCACCTCTTGATCGGGCGCGAGTGGGAGATGAAGGTCGGGACGAACTCGGCGGGAGCGTCCCACCGCGCGGAAGAGTTTGCTTATCTGTGCGAAAACCCGCACGCGGAGGAAGTCATGCGGGTGTTCGGGAAGGCCGGGCTTGAATACGGGAGGATCGACTACTCGCTCAAGGACGGCCGAATCCAGGTTTGGGAGATCAACGACAACCCGCAGATCAACTCGAGCATCAACAAGTATTGGAAGGGGCGGTTCCGGCGCGCGCTGTACTTCCTCAAGGGGCTAGAGGCGGCCGTGGACGCGGTCGGCGAGGGGATCGAGCCCGGGCCGCCGGTGACGATCGACCTGGGCGGCCACAGGGTCTGGGGGGCACTGTGCAACCCGTAATCACCCACATCGCGACGAAGGGCGGGATACGGTCGTTCGTGAACACGAACGCTCGGGGCCAGGGGCTCGGTTATCCGGTGCAATCGGTGCTGTACAGCGACCTCCTCAAGCGCGAGTCGTGGCCACGCGGGCTGTACCTCTTCTGCGACATGGAGCGCGCGACTCCGTGGCAGCGCGCGCTCGGCGCGCACTTGTGGAGGAGGCTCAACGAGCAGCCTGAAGTATTCCGGACGCTCAACCACCCGACCAACCACATGCGGCGGTTCGAACTCTTGCGAAGGCTGTATGAGCGAGAGATCAACGGCTTCAATGTTTACCGCCTGAGCGAACTGCCAGCGCCCGTGCGCTATCCGGCGTTCGTTCGATACGAAGACCGACACATCGGGCCCTCGAGCGGGCTGTTGCAGACCCAGGCTGAACTAGAGGACAAGTTGGCTCAATTGATCGGGGAGGGACACCCGCCCGAGCGGCTGATCGTATGCGAGTTCCAGGACACTTCGGACTCGAGCGGCGTGTTCAGGAAGTTCGGCGCATTTCGGATCGGAGACCACATCCAGGCCGGGCACATGATGGCCGGCGCCGACTGGTCGCTGAAAAGCAAATGCAACGACCGGAGGATCGCGTGCCACGAAGACCTCGAGTACGTCAAGGCGAACCCGCACGCCGCCCAGGTGCGCGAAATCTTTGAGATTTGCGGACTGGAGTGGGGGCGCATGGACTACGGCGTCTCGAACGGGAAGATCCAGGTGTGGGAGATCAACGACAACCCGAAACTTGGGTCGAAGTGGTACCGACGGTCGCTCGGCCGTGGTGAAGCGCGTCGAATCTCGCGGGCTAGCAGGCGATTGGGCTTTGCGCGGGCTATGCGCGGTCTTGAACCAGGGCCGCCGGTGTCACTTCGGCTCGCTACCAACTGGGTGTGGAAGTCGTTGGGCGTCCGTAAGGAGACGGACGAGCCGGTGGTGGGCTGAATTGGCGCTCTCGCTCGCACGGCAGACCGAGGTCTTCGTGCGGGGCTTCGCGGCCACGAAGAGTTTCACGTACCCTTATATTGTTGAGCGGTACCGCGGCCTCTGGGTGATGCGCGACGCTCCTCACGAAAGGTCGTACGAGCGCCATCAAGAACTGGTCGCTTGCGGGATGGAACCAGCAGTAGCACTGAAAGCGCTTCGTTCCTTTCGGTTCAGTCGAGGTGCATTTTGTACGATGGAGGGGCACCGTGCAGACCTCGACGCCGTGCGCGACACTTGCAAGGCCGCAGGGATGAGGCTCCGGGCGCGCCAGCCGCTTTTCTTGGCCGATCCAGCGGATGCGCCACGCCTCCGTGGTCCGCTCAAGACCGTGCGCATTACTGACGAGGGTCAAGCCGCGGAAATCGCAAACTTGGCGCGCGCACGGCAGGTCTTGTCTGAGCACCTAGGGAGGGACGACTCGTTTCGGCTGTACGCAGCGTTCGACGGGAGGCTCCCGGTCGGCTGGGTCACAAGCGTGCCGGTCGGTCGCGACAACTGGGTCTCGAACTTATACGTCGACCCTGACTACAGAGGGCAGAGGATTGGGCGTGCGCTGATGTCGAAAATGCTCCGAGACGACCACAAGTACGGCGTACGGGCTAGTGTGCTACTGGCGAGCCAGGCTGGGGCACGACTCTATCCCCACGTCGGGTACAGGCGAACCGGAACTCTGCTGGTCTTTGCCCCTGGGCCGAAATGGCGCTGAGAACCCGAATCACTTGAGGGAGCCTACATTTCATGGTATATTTCAATTAATTCTGAAAGTTCTGACATGAGAATAGTCATTTCAGGTTCAAACGGATATCTAGGGAGGCACCTGACTGCACGGTGGCGGGGTGCCGGGCACGATGTCGTGGGTCTCTCGCGAAGCGGCGAAGGGGTCTTTTGGGACGGAAAGAGCGTGGGCGACTGGTGCCAGGAACTGGAGTGCGCTGACGCCTTGGTGAACCTGGCTGGACGGAGCGTGAACTGCCGCTACAACCAGAAAAACAGGGAGGAGATCTTGAGGTCGAGGGTCGACTCCACGAAGGTGTTGGGGGCTGCGATCGCCGACCTTGCGCGCCCGCCGCGGGTCTGGGTCAACGCCAGCACGGCAACGATCTACCGCCACGCCCAGGACAGGCCTATGGACGACGAGACGGGCGAGATCGGAAGCGGGTTCTCAGTAGACGTCGCTCTGGCGTGGGAGAAGGCGTTCTTTGGTTCGGGGACTCCTACGCGGAAGGTCGCAATGCGCACAGCGATGGTGATGGGGCCCGGCAGTGGCGGACCATTCGAGGCGTTCGATCGGCTGGTACGCGCGGGGATGGGCGGACGAATGGGAGACGGACGGCAGATGGTTTCGTGGATCCACATCGAAGACTTCCGGCGCGCCGTGGAGTTTCTGATCGAAGGCGACTGCGAGGGAACCGTCAACGTGTGCGCGCCGGGGCCGCTTTCAAACGATGAGTTCATGGCGGAGATCCGCCGGGCACGATCTAAGGGGATCGGACTTCCCTCGCCCAAATGGATGCTGGAGGTCGGAGCGTTTGTTTTGGGGACTGAGACGGAACTGCCACTAAAGAGCCGATGGGTGTTGCCTTCTCGGTTGCAGTCGATGGGGTTCGAGTTTCTCTATCCGGATTGGAGGAGCGCGGTTACGCAGATCGTGAGAGGCGGACAATGATCGAGATCGTCCGGAAGGTGGTGATCTGCGCGCCGAGACAGGCGTGCTTCGACCTCTCGCGCGACATCGACGACCACGTCGAGAGCATGGTGGACACGGGCGAGCGTATCGTCGGCGGCAAGACGAGCGGTTTGCTCGACATAGGGGACGAGACGACTTTCGAAGCCCGGCACTTTGGAGTGCGGTTCCGGCTTACGTCGAGGATCATCGAGTCCGAGCCACCGTCGCGGTTTGTGGACCAGATGCAGAGCGGGCCGTTCAAGAGCCTTTGGCACGAGCACAGGTTCGACAAAGTGGAGGGCGGAACGCAAATCACGGACACGATGCGCGTTGCGCTCCCGTACGGCCCTCTGGGATGGATCGGCGAGCGGCTCGCAGTTTCGCGCGCGCTGGGCCGCGTCCTCGAAAAGAGGCACGCGCACATGAAGGCGAAGGCGGAGGGCGAGGTCAGCCGAGAAGGATGAGACCGATAAGCGCGACGCCGAAGTAGGTTGCGATGCTGACGGCGCCCTCGTAGTCTTTTGAGATCCTTTGGCCTGCGAAGAGGTTGACGAACGCGAGGCAACAAAGTCCCAGGCCGATGACTGCCCAGTTCTTGTGGCCGAAGAGCAGCATGACTGCACCGAGGCCGCTCGCGGCTCCGGCGGCGACCTCGAGCACCATCATGAGGGCCAGGAGCATTGGCACCTTGTTTCGGAAGGGTGACTGTGCGAAGTGCGGCTGCATCCAGGAGAGGTTGCCATTGAAATCGAAGACCTTGTCGAACCCGGACTGGAGGAACAGGACAGCAAAGAAACAACAGACGAAGAACTGTGCGATCGCGACGGGATCGACGAACGGAGCCATACCGTAAGGACGAGACCGTGGAATGATCGATTCTTGCGCGTTCCATGCGGCGATGCACTAAACTGTGCCTATGGGAAAGGCACGGAGCACTCAGGGTGCGAGGCTCGCCGCGCTGTTGATCGTTCTGTTGATCGGGGTCGCGGGCGCAGCGTATGTCTGGTTCAACAAGCTGCGTGACGAAGGCGTGATCTCGTTGAACCTTGAACGCGATGTAAAGGTTCGTTCGTATGCTGATCTGCCAGAACTCCAGATGTACGTCGAGGGCTCGGACTGGAGCAAGGAGGGGTCGAACCCGCAGGCGGGAATGCAGATGAGGATCTTCAACCAGACGAAATACGAAATCAAGAACATCTGGGTGAACCTCAAGGTTTATCGGCCAAACGGGTCACAGCCGATCTTCCACCAAGAGCGCATGTTGAGCTACCTGAACGACATGTGGACACAGTTCGGCCCAACGCTGATCCCCGGAGGGATGTGCCTGGCTGCGTCTGGGTTTGCGCTGACGACCGAAGCGCGCGACGCGCTCAACTCCGGTGGGCACTACGAACTTGATATCACGCGGGCCGCCGTGTACGACTCTCCGAGCGACATGAGCAAGCCTGGGCACCTGTATACGCTGCTCGCCAACAAGAACATCGACGCCTTTCGCAAAGCAATCGAACACGATCCGTCGTTGGCCCGGATGAGGCCGATGGGCGGAATCACGCCTGCGCACATCGCGGCGGGCGAGGATCTGACGGAGGCTTTGGACATCATCGTCGAACACGGTGGGAAACTGAACACGAAGTCGGGTCCTGGGGAGACGCCACTGCACACCGCAGCGCGCTGCGGAGCGACGCAGGCGATCCAGTACCTGGTCGAGCACGGGCTCAACGTCAACGAAGGTGGCAGAGCCAAGCAGACGCCGCTCATTCTCGCCACTTTGGACAGTCGAAAGGAGGCGATGCAAGAGCTCATCAACCTGGGAGCCGACGTCAACTCTACCGACGCGGACGGCTTCACGTCCCTGCACCTCGCGGCCCAGTACGGTACGGCGGACATGGCG
>OBLQ010000088.1_pt1 | contig 29697 bp, 25 predicted proteins | sample 1519881 | NCBI WGS metagenome assembly OBLQ01 (sample SAMN01911456, study PRJEB22533) | soil metagenome | biome: Soil | place: Malaysia | collected 2012-04-30 | depth DG_metagenome m | reverse complement strand
CCGGCGTCACCATCGAGCGAAGAATTCGTATGGTTCACCGAACCGCCACAGCTTATTTCCATCGAACCACCGGCGTATCCCGCGATGGTGCGCGACGCCGGCATCGAAGGAACTGTGACAGTACGCGTCCTTATCGGACTCAACGGACGCGTCAAAGACGCGAAAGTTCTCGAAGGGATCGGTGCACTGCGTGATGCGGCCCTGGCATCGGCCCGGACGGCGGTGTTTGCACCGGCGAAGCAGGGGACGCATCCGGTGGAAGTGTGGGCGGTGATTCCGATTACTTTCGAGCTCAGCAGCCGATACTGAACATTTGCGCGGGGTGGCTGCATCATCCGAATGGGGGTTCGGAGCGCGCCGGGTAAGGAGTGAGCGCGAGCGAATCAGGCACTCGGGTGATGCCCACCCCGCGCCCTGTCGTGTATACTGGCCTCCTCACCGCATCGGACCAAGGAGGCCATCGTGAAGGTATCTCACGCAGTCATTGCCATTGCCGCCCTCGCCGTGCTGGCAACCAACTCGTTCGCCGACGTCAAGTGGAGCGACGATTCCTACGACCAGGTTCTGGCACGCGCCAAACAGGAGAACAAGTACGTCTTCATGGACTTCTACACCACCTGGTGCGGTCCCTGCAAAATGCTGGACAAGAACACGTTCTCGAATGCGAAGGTCCAGGACCTCCTGAACTCAATGATCGCCGTCGACTGGGACGCCGAAAAGGATCCCCACGTGGCCGTGGCCAAGCAGTACAAGGTGAGCGCGTATCCCACGATGATCGTCATCGCCCCGGACGGGAAAGAGGTCGACCGCTACCTCGGATACATGGGCCCGGAGGACTTCATCAAGATCATCGACGGCTACCGCCACGGCATAGGCACCGTCGCCGCGCTGGAAAAAGAACTGAGTGCCAAACCCGACGATGTGGATCTGCTCTACCAGGTGGGCAGCAAGCACGCCGAAGCGGGACGTGCAGAGCAGGCCGCGGCGGCGCTAAACAAGGTGCTAACGCTCGACCCCAACAACACCGAGCGCAACCCCGAGATTCTGTTCAATCTCGGTGAAGCCTATTACGTCAACGGCCAGTACACGGAAGCCAAACCGTATTTCGAGCGCCTGATGACCGACTATCCCAACGCCGACGTCGCTAACTCGGGCGTCAAGCGGCTTGCGGCCACCGAGTACAAACTCGGCAACACCGACGCAGCCGTCGCCACGTATCAGAAGTCCATGGTGGGAAAAGAGAACGACGCCAACGTACTGAACGGTTTCGCGTGGTTCTGCGCACAGCGCAAGATCGGTCTCGACAAGGCGCTGCCGGTGGCGCAGAAAGCGGTGGAGCTCTCGGGTCACGACCCCGGCATCATGGACACGCTGGCCGAGGTGTACTTCGCCATGGGCGACTACGACAACGCCATCAAGACGGAGCAGGAAGCCTCCGCCAAGGATCCCGACGATAAGTACATGAAGGATCAGATCGAGAAATTCAAGAAGGCCAAGGACGAGGCAGGGAAGCAGAGCTAGCCACAAGCACCATGCTCAATGAAAATCCGTCGCGGTGAGCGCACTGCGATGGAGCCCTCGATATGAATAGGATTGCGTTCATAGCGCTGTTGTTCTGCATCGTCATCGCGTCCTGCGAATCCGCAAACCAGCCATCGTCACCGCTTGTTCCGCAGGCGGCCCTGACCCGGAGCACGCCGATGGAGCTCTGCTTCGGATTCGGTGGCGGGACACCGAACTATATTGGCTATAACACGGGAGCAGTGCTGTCACGTAGCAAGGCGAAGGACAAGTTCGCGGTCTACTCGACTGGATTCTGGCCCATCCAGTGTGGCGACAATCCATTGAACCCTGCTCACGTTATCCTCGAAGATGGCATGTGGTACAAGGTGTACTTTGCGCTCGCCGACGGGGGAAGGTTACTCATCGGTGCGGACCACCACCCATTCACTGTCCCGCTGACGGAAGGCCCACAGCACGAAGGCAACAGCTTCGGCAACGGACAATTCACTTCATGGACGTTTGTCGTCGAGGGACAGGGTACAACGCTGCCTATTCTCGCGGACAACCCGGACAACCCCCACTTCAACATCCTCATCGTCGAGCTCTGGGGGCGTGGCGGGAAGATCGCCGAATCCCAGATGGGCATCGACGCATGGCCGATTGGACCGCGTGGCCCGAAGACGAGGAGCTGAGTCTCTTTGTCACCGCGGTTGTTTCCACGACACTTTGAAGAAACGACCGCGCTGTGCATGAGCGCGGTCGTTCTTTTTGTGCTTACATTGAAGCACTACCCACGCATGCGGCGGCGTTGACGTCATACGTGCGTGGCGTGGCTGAATAGTTGCGCCCGCCTTGCATTGTGATCTGATCGTTGCATCGCAAATGCTTCATTGTCATCGTGTTTGACACAATGTCACATTGACGAAAACACGATTCTTAGTATGTTAGAAGTACAGCGCACTCCTCCCGCGCTGGGTTTTGCAAACTCAACTTACGGAGGTGTGCGCGATGTTCGATTCTCTTCGTTCGCTTTCCGATTCCCAGATTGTTTCCGGTATCAACGCGGCGCGTGCCCAGGAGCACGCCGGCATGTTGTCGCTGCTCGGATTCATCGTCGAAACCGAACGACGCAAACTGCACCTGAAACACGGCTACTCGTCTCTGTTCGACTACTGCACGCGCGAGCTTCGCTACTCCGAATCGCAGGCCATGCGACGCATTACGGCCGCGCGGTGCATCGTCAGATTCCCAGACGTGTACCCCTTGCTGGAAGTGCGCGCGGTCAACCTGGGGACAATTTCCCGGATTGCGAAGATCCTCACGCCGGACAATTGCGACAGCGTGTTGGCCCGGATCCGCGGCAAGTCATTGCGCGAGGTCGAGGCGATCGCGGCGGAGTTCGAGCCCGGCACAGCGTTTCCGCGGGATCGCGTGCGCACCGTCGTGGTGCGTGTTCCCGTCGCGTCGGCACAGTCGGTGGGTGAAAATCACCTTCGTTACGACGGTAAGAAGTCGACCAGTGTCGACGAATCGACGTTGACTTGCGAGTTGGCGAGCAACAAGCCCGCGAGAACTCCTGCGAAACCCCTCGCCGGGGCGGCTGTGCTGGAGCGGAAAGTGGTCATTAATTTCACGGCGGGTGAACATGTCATGCAGAAGCTCGAACATGTTCGCTCGCTCGCATCGCATCGGTTACCCGCGAATGCGTCGTTGGAAGAGCTGCTCGAGTTCATGGCGGACTATCTGATCAAGAAAGAGGACCCAAAGGAGCGCGAGAGCCGGCGAGAAGCGCGTGGCTCGACGAGAGCCGGCGAGAAACCAACGCCGTCGCGCAATCCCAGACACATCCCGGCACGTGTGCGCGATCAGGTGTTCGTGCGCGACAGGCAGCAATGCAGCTACGTGGGCTCCAACGGCGAGCGATGCGGCTCAACGCACGTATTGCAAATCGATCACATCACACCGGTTGCGCGTGGAGGTGTGAGTACGATCAGCAATCTGCGAGTGCTATGCGCCTATCACAATCGCCTGGAGTCAGAGCGGCTGATGGGACGGTGCGGACCACCGGGAACTCACGCCAGATAAGATGCTCACTATTCGTGGTCCGGGAGCAATGGCTTGATTATCGCCGCATCCAGCCTGAGCGGCTTGAACGATTCCCGGTCCATCCCGGAAATCCAGCCGTAGGTCTGGTCCCACACCACAAAGCGCTTGATGTCGCGGTCCATGAACTGAAGTGCGTAGACGCCGGTGTAGTCACGCCGCAGATCTGCGATGCGCGTCGGCAGAACATCATTTGGCCTGAACAGGCCCGCTGTTGTGTACTCGTCCGCATTCGAATGCAGCTTCACCCCATGCTCGTCCCGGTTTCGCAGCACAATAATGCTGCCGGCACTTGTTCCATCCGGGAACAGGACCGGAAAGCAATACTTGACCATGTTCGCAAATCCACGCGGATCGTCGATGCTTGATTCTTTGTATTCCCTCGCGGCCCGCCCGCTGAACTGAAACAGAATGAACGGATCACCCAGCGTAACGTGGCTCACATCGACGTCCGGCGGGAGCCCGAAGAATGTTGGCGAATCGCTCACGGGCTTCTTCCAGAAAGGATCGAGGATGGAATCAACGAATGCCCGCGCGGCCGCAGGAACCACACCCAGCGAATCGCTGAATGCCGGAACGGCGGTGAGAGAATCGGCCGCGGCTGCATGGAGAGACGACGACATCCCCCGCACCGCCAGGGTCAGGAAACATCCCAAAACAAGACTTCGACGCGTGGCATTCATGACTCACACGGCCATCACATGAAAGATATACCGCCATGTCAAAAAACAAAACGGCCCATGTCGGTTGACACGGGCCGTTGCTTGCCGGGAACCGCCGCCGAAGGTGGAACTCACGCGTGGTGTGCCGTCGGTTCCGCCAGCTCGTAGATGTGCGGACACAGCGACGGAATCTTGTCCTCGTAGGTTTCCAGCGTCACGCCGAAGGTCTTCACGAACTCCGCCGGATCGCAGGTGTTGTCCTCGAGCAGCATCAGCAGCTCCTCGTACGAAAGCGGGAACGAGGGAAAACGCTGGGCAAACTTCACCACCGGTTTGGCCACCAGCGACGAGAGCGAGAAGGTGTTGGGCCACACACCGTAGTGGCGCGCCACCTTGTAGATGATTTCGATGAACTTGATACGTTCCGGGCCGCCGGCTTCGTACACACTCCCCTGCGTCTCCGGCATGACCACCGAGTGCGCCATGGGCTCCACCACATTCTGCAGCGCAATCGGCTGAAATTCCGACTTGCCGCCGTCGATCACGGGGACCACGTGACGGTGCACGAGGTCCGCCACCAGCGGATGAAACTCATCGCCAGCGCCGAATACGATCGACGGACGGAAGATGGTCCAGCGCATCCCCGCCTTGCGCACGATCTCTTCGGCCTCGAACCGGGTGCGGTGATACCGTGACGGCGCATCGGGACGGGCGCCGATCGCGCTCATATGAATGAAGCGGCGCACTTTCGCGCGACGCGCCGCGTCGACGATGCCATAGGTGGCTTCGGTATGCATGGCTTCGTAGGTGATCCCGTCGTGCGGAATCTCACGGCGAATGCCGATGAGATGAACGACGGCGTCGCACCCCGCAACCGCGCGCAGGCAGGCGTGCGTGTCAAAGATGTCGCCGGTGACCACTTCAAAGCCTTCACGCGGATCCACCTTGTCAACGCTGCCGGTGCGCACCAGCAGGCGCACATCGTGGCCGTTGTTCTTGAGTGCGCGGCGCAGTGCGGTTCCGATGAATCCCGTTCCACCTGTTACAAGAATCTTCATGACTCGGCTCCCGTTCCGCAGATCGGACATTCCCCGATCTCGCGGGCAAAAAACAGTCTGTCTTCGTCACAGCGAATCATGTCTTCGCCGACCTCGCCGCCTTCGAGCGACGCCCAGGCGTCGTCTTTCTCCTCGATGGGCACGTATACCTCAATGGTGCCTTCTTCGTTCTCCACCGCGACCGACTGAACACCCTGGTCGTCAAAGTAGTAGCGCAAACTGTCGGCACCCTCGGTCGTCATGTAGAGCGCGATCAATTCCCACTCGCTCTCGTCTTCGAGGCCCTCGTGGTTCGAGCAGATCACTACATTGAACAACGACTGAAAACATTCGCTGCACACCGGATCGCCGCACACCGCGCAGCTTCCGACGTGGGTTCCATCGGAATGGTCACACTTCATCGTCTTCACTTCCTCTATGAGCGGTACATGCGGATGTCGTAGCGCGCGCCCAGCGCACGCGTAAAGTCGCGGCACGGTTGCGGGTCAAAGCCCGGCGTAGCCACGAACTCACAAATGGTCTCGATGCCCGCGGCCACGGAGCAACGCACAAAGTCCCGGATCTGCTCCCATCCCTCGGCACCGACCGGCGGATAGGCCAGCTCGTCGTGCTGCTTGGGATTGGCGCCGAACAGCTGGACGTCGATTTCCTGGACAACGCCGGCCAGTTCCGGAGTGAGGTCGCGCCCCGCGGTCTGGTTGGCGAACCCCGACGTGTTAACACGGACGTGCCACCCCAGTTCCCGGGCGCGCGTCGCCATGCCAATCGTATTCTCCAGGTTATCGAGCGGATCGACCACGCCGGTCAGGATGACCTCGTCCACGCCCTCGGGCGCGACGGTGTCGAGATCGGCCGGGGTCGCCGCAGCGCTCTGAATATAGAGCGCTTCCCCAATCTTGTAAACGGGCGGCGGCAATGCCTCGGACGGCAGCCCCATGGCATCGAGGTAGTTCCGGGTGGTGATCCGGTCCACCTCGGCCACGGTCATGTTCTTGGCCCGGGCGATGGTGCGCAGCACGTGGGCCACGAAGGCGGGTTCGTTGCGCTTTCCCCGCCACGGATGCGGCGTGAGATACGGCGAATCGGTTTCCAGAACAATGCGTTCGATGGGCAACGCCGCCACCGTTTCCGCCAGCCGGGCGTTGCGGTATGTCACCACGCCGCCAATGCCAACGTGAAAACCCAGATTGAAGATGCTGCGCGCTTCGGCTTCGCCGGCCGAGAACGCGTGGAAGATGCCCTTGTACGTGCCACCTTCCGAAATCAGCGTCTCCACCACCTCGTTGAATGCATCGCGGCAGTGAATAACGATGGGACGATGGCGGTCACGCGAGAGCGCAATCATCTTGCGGAATACGTCCGTCTGTACGTCGCGCGGCGCAATGTCGCGGTAGAAATCCAGACCGATCTCGCCCACCGCCACCATGCGCGGATGTTCCAGCGCACCCCGCACTTCCGTCTCCAACGACTCGTCGTACGAGGCGGCGTCGTGTGGATGCACGCCGGCCGCGCCGAACATGAAAGGATACGCCTCGAGCAACTCGAGCGTGGCACGCAACGACGGCCGGTCGAAGCCGATGTTCATGAACGCCGTCACGCCGTCGTTGATGGCGCGCGCGATGGTGGTCTCGCGGTCGTCTTCGAAGTGTTCGAGATTGAGATGACAGTGTGAATCGATCATGCAAACTCCCCGCTAGGCGGCAGGCACCTCGAGGCGTGGAAACAACACCACCGGTGTGCCGATTTTCTTCCAGCCCGAATCCCCCGCGCGGCCGGCCTCGGCCAGGCCGAGTGCGGTCACGTTGCCTTCCAGTCCCAGCATGCTGCGCATCTCTTCCGCCTTCGACGGCATGAAGGGCTGCGTCAACACCGAGGCGACGCGCAACACCTCCAGTAGCGCGCGCATGGTGGCCGCCAGCGTGGCGGTGTCGCCGGACTTCGCCAGCGCCCACGGCTTGCGTTCTTCGATGAAGCGATTGGCGGCCTGGACGGCGCGCCAGACCGCGGCCAGTCCCTGGTCGAATGCAAGACCGTCCATGTGACGTTTGTAGTCCGCGACGACGTTCTCGAGGAGGCGCGCGCTATCGCGCGCAGAACCCTCACTCCACGCGGGCACCTCGCCGCTGAAGAACTTGTGGGTCATGGCCAGCGTGCGCGAATACAGGTTGCCCAGCTCGTTGGCGAGTTCCGCATTGTAGCGCGCCACGAACAGTTCCACGGTGAAATCGCCGTCGCGGTCGAAGGCGATCTCGCGCAGCAGCAGATAGCGCAGCGCATCCGCGCCGAAGAAGGCCGCGAGATTCTCCGGGTCCACGATATTGCCGATGGTCTTGCTCATCTTTTCGCCACGGTTGTACACGAAACCATGCCCGAACACACTCTTCGGCAGCTCGACGCCGGCCGCCATCAACATGGCGGGCCAGATGAGGCAATGAAAACGCGTGATGTCTTTCCCGATCACGTGTACATCGGCGGGCCAGTAGCGGGCAAACTTTGCCGCACTGTCGCCCGTCTCGGCGTATCCGATGGCCGATATATAATTGATGAGCGCGTCGAACCACACGTACACCACCTGGTCGGGTGCGATGGGCAGCGGCACACCCCAGCTTTTTCCCGAGCGAGACACGCTGACATCTTCCAGCCCCGACTCGATCACATTGAGAATCTCGTTGCGCCGGATATCGGGACGGATGAAATCCGGATTGTCCAGGATGTGCTTTTTCAGCTTGTCGCTGAACTTCGAGAGCGCAAAGAAGTAGTTGGTCTCTTCGATGAACTTCGGAACCGTGTGGTGGCGCGGGCACTTTCCGTCGACCAGATCCTTCTCGTTCTTGAACTCCTCGCACCCTTCGCAGTACAGGCCGCTGTACTTCCCCTCGTGGATAAAGCCGTTGTCGTGAATCTTCTGGAACAGCGTGGCCACGGCGCGCTGGTGCACCGGATCGGTGGTGCGGATGAACTGGTCATAGGAGAGGTGCAGCGATGCCCAGGTGCGTTCGAATACGGCGGCCATCTCGTCCGTATAGGCCTGCGGATCTTTACCCAGGTTGCGGGCCTCGCGCTCGACGTTGGTCGAATGCTCGTCGGTTCCCATCAGAAAATACGTGTCGAAGCCGGCCAGGCGCTTGTAGCGCGCCAGGCAGTCGGCCCCGATCTTCTCGTACGCCGTGCCCAGGTGCGGGCGGGCGTTGACGTAATCGATGGCGGTTGTGACGTAGAAGGTCTGCTTCAAACTGGATTCCCTCGCGGCGAAAGCCCGTAGAATGTATCATCTTGCGTCCGCGAAGGCAAAGAGAGGAGTTGTGATGACCGCATGGACTGGCTGACCCGACCGGAAACCTGGGTGGCGCTCGCCACGCTGACGGCGCTCGAAATCGTCCTGGGGATCGACAACATCATCTTCATCGCCATCCTGTCGGCCAAGCTGCCGGTGGCGGTGCAAACCAGAGCCCGGCTCATCGGCCTCACCATCGCCATGGTCACCCGGGTGCTGCTCCTCCTCTCGCTGACCTGGATCATGCGCCTGACCACGCCCCTGTTCGAAATCGGGGCCCGCGGGTTTTCCGGGCGCGATCTCATCCTGATCGGCGGCGGGCTGTTCCTGCTGGCCAAGAGCACCATCGAGATTCACGACAAGCTCGAGGGCGGCGACCACCCCCACCACACCGGCCGCGCCATGGCCCGGTTCTCCGCGGTGGTGTTTCAGATCGTGCTGCTGGATATCGTGTTTTCGCTCGATTCGGTGATCACCGCCATCGGGCTGTCCAATCACCTGGGTGTGATGGTGACCGCCGTGATCATCGCGGTGATCTTCATGATGGTGTTCTCGAAGTCGATCAGCGATTTCGTGGACCGTCATCCCACCATTCGCATGCTCGCGCTTAGCTTTCTGCTGCTGATCGGTGTCTCGCTGGTGGGAGAAGGGTTCAAATTCCACATTCCCAAGGGATACATCTACTTCGCGATGGCCTTCTCGGTGGGCGTGGAGATGCTGAACCTGCGCATCCGCGGCAAGGCACAGCCGGTGAAGCTGCACGGCACGCCGGAAGAAGCGGAGTAGGCTACAGCCAGCCGCGGCGACGCAGGTAGGCAACCAGTCCGATCACCACCACCACGCTGAGCACCCAGAACGCTTCGTACCCGTGGCGCCATTCGATCTCGGGGAAGTATTTGAAGTTCATTCCGTATACGCCGGCGAGAAACGTCAATGGGACGAAGATGAAGGAAATAATGGTGAGGATGCGGATGACTTCGTTGGTGCGGTTGCTGAGCACAGACAGATACAGATCCTGCATGCTCGCCAGCACATCGCGGAAATTCTCCATCGATTCGATCACCTGCATGACGTGATCGTGCAGGTCACGCAGGTAGACCTGGGTTTCTTCGGAGATCAGCGGCGAATCGGAGCGCCCCAGTTCGGCCACGACGTCGCGCAGCGGCCAGGTGTAGCGGCGCAGGTAGACCATCTCGCGGCGCAGGTGGTGCACTTCATCCAGGTCGTGCGGTTTGGGATCTTCACCCGTGATAATGCGCTCTACGTTCTCGATACGCTCCGCCACGCCCTGCAGCACCACGAAGTAGTTGTCGACCATGGCGTCGAGCAGCACATAGAGCAGATAGTCCGGCCCCATGCGCCGCGACTTGCCACCCTGCTCCACGCGGTTGCGCACCGGATCGAACACATCGGCGGCCGTTTCCTGGAAGGTGGCGACGAAGTGCTTTCCCAGCACGAAACTCACCTGTTCGGTATGAAACGCTTCCCCGCCCTTGCCGGGGATGAGCATGCGCGCCACCACATAGAAATAGTCGTCGTATTCCTCGAGCTTGGGGCGCTGGTGCGTATTGAGGATGTCCTCCATCACCAGCGGATGGAGACCAAAGTGCTCGCCGAAACTCCCCAGCAGGTCGGTATCGTGCAGGCCGACGATATCGATCCAGGAAACCGTGTCGCTGTCGCGCAGCGGGTAGGTGTCCTCAACTTTGACGGTTTTGGCAACGTGGCAGGCGCCGGGCGTGTAATCCATGACGCGGATCGACACTTCTTCGACCCGCTTCTCACCGCGGTACACCAGTTCCCCGGGAGGAGCGCCCGGCGTGACGTTGCGGCGGCCGAACAGATTGGGCATGCGCGGCCGCACGCCGATGCTTCGCCGCTTGCGGGTCACATCACACCCGGTCTTTCGCGCGACCCGTCAACTTGGCCGTGATGAAGCCGCCGAGAAAACCGATGACCAGCACGAGGGCGACCAGCAGCAACTGCGACACCTGGTAGGTCCAGTTGAGGAAGCGAAACTCGATCGGCCGTGCGTTCTGCACCATCACGATGACAAGCACCAGACCGAGGAGAATGAGAAAGAAGGTTCTGACCTGCCGCATGAATTCCTCCTGACGCAGGGGCTCAGCGAATCATCTCCGGTCCGATGATACCGCCGGAGAGAAGACACTGCATGGTTTCCTCCACCGTCCAGCCCGGATCGCGCACGTTGCTTTCCAGGATGAGATAGACCATGCCGGTGGCCGGATTGGGCGGCGTGGGAACGAACACTCGAAGCAGCGTTTCGCCGGTGGATTCGGAACGAACCGAGCCCGTGATGAATCCGATCTGCCATTGATTGGGATACGCGTACGGCACCAGCACCGGGCGGCGGAACAGGCTGCTGTCGGCGGACTGAGCCAGCGTGCCCGACAGCTGCTTGCCCATGCGGTAGATCGCCTTGACGATCGGAATGCGCTCGGTGAGTCCTTCGACACCTTCCAGGATGCGCCGGCCGAAGATGTTGCTCGCCACCAGCCCGAACAAGTACAGCACGAGCAGCAACAGCACGATGCCGAGGCCGGGGAAACTGACATGCAGAAACCGCTCCACCAGCACCACGATGCGGCGGTCGATGAAGTCGTACAGCAGATAGATGGCGATCGCCGGCAGCGCGATGGGAATGAGCGCGAGCGCACCGCGGACGATGAATCGACGCAGATGCGCGAAAAACCGAGGCATGCTCGACAGCTTGCGCTCGTTGGGGGTGTTGTCCATCGCCGAGACTCTACCAAAATCCGCGGGGGAGTGATAACGTCTTCTTCCTCATGTCCACGACCTGGCAGTGGATCATTTTTCACATCTTCCTCGCCATCGCCCTGTGGGTCGATCTCGGCATCGTGCACAAGCGTCCCGAGGCCGTCTCCGCGCGCCGCGCGCTGGGCTGGTCGGCGGTGTGGATCTCGCTGGCGGTCCTGTTCGGCCTCGGCATCCTGCTGATCGACGGACAGGAAAAGGCCACGCTCTACTTCACCGGCTATCTGGTGGAAGAATCGCTGAGTGTTGACAATCTGTTTGTCTTCTTCGTGATCTTCCAGTATTTCCGCACGCCCAAGAAATACGAACATCGCATTCTCTTCTGGGGCATTCTGGGGGCGCTGGTAATGCGCCTCACGTTCATTCTGGCGGGGGTGGTGCTGCTGCAACGCTTCCACTGGCTGGTGTATCTGCTGGGTGCGTTCCTGCTGTATACCGCCGCCAAGCTGGTGGTATCGAAGGAGACCGAAGTGCACCCCGACCGCAACATCGCCTACCGGCTTCTGAAGCCGTGGATGGCGACGCGGGATTGGGAGAGCGGCGACTTCTTCACGCGCCGCGACGGCCGCCTGTTGATCCTGCCGGCCTTCGTGGTGCTGTCGGTGATCAACGTCACGGACATCATGTTTGCGCTCGACTCCATCCCGGCCGTGCTGGGAATCACCACCAACCCGTTCATCGTCTACACCTCGAACGCCATGGCCATCCTGGGCCTGCGCTCGCTGTATTCCGCCATCGGCAAGCTCATCGTGACCTTCGAGTACCTCAATCACGGACTGGCGGTGATTCTGGGATTCGTGGGGCTGAAGATGTTGCTGTCGCACTGGTACACCGTGCCGGTGCACATCACTCTGCTGGTGGTGGTCGTGGTGCTGGCTTCCACCATGATCACGTCATGGTCGATGCAGCAGCAGCGCAAGCGGAACCGCGAGAACTGATCAGGGCTGCAAGCGTTTCAATTTGAGGAAGAGGTCGGCCAGCGCGCCGTCGATGTTGGCGTTGGCCAGAAAGACATCCGCGCGCGCCCGGTTGACAAGCTCGATGGCGCGAGGGATACGCGCGCGTCCGTAATGAGCCCCGATACGCTCGACATCTTGCGCGACATCCGCATTCACGACGAGCTCCGGATCTCCCGCCATGGCGTCGCGCAAGACCACCGACATCTGATCCAGCACCCGCGCTACGCTCTCGCGGTTGGCGCCGCGCGCGCCGATCAGCGCCTGTGAAAACGCCCACGACTCGGGATTCTTGGCCAGACCCATCAGCAATCCGAGCGCGGCGTCCCGATCCTCCATGTCGGCAGAATCGAGCAATGCACGGGCCCGGTTTATCGAGCCCTGTGACATGGACGCAGCGCGCCTGGCAGCGTTCGAATCCGCACCGTAATAGTTTCTAAGCACATGCTCGATGATCTTACGCTTAAGCGGAAAGAAGCGTACGCGCTGGCAGCGCGAACGAACCGTGTACAGCAGCCCCTCCGCGTTGGATGTCACGAAGATAATGGCGGCGTGCGGCGGTGGTTCCTCCACCAGCTTGAGGAGCGCATTCTGCGCCTCCTCGCGCATGGCATGCGCGTCGACGAAGATGAATACATGGAAGCGCGCGTCGAAGGGCTTGGTGTTGGCGCGCTGGATCACCGCACGGGCACGCGCCACCCGGATGGACGTCTTCTTGGTGAATGTCGGTTGCGCGAAGATGTCGACGCGCTTCTCATCCAGAATCTTCGCGATGTCGGCAACGTCGCCGTCTTCGTCCTCGCCGCTTCCCTGTGTAGGAGTGGGATAAATGAGGTGAATACCGGGATGCTCGAGGACCGAAGCGCGCAGACACGAAGGACACTTCGGTCCGTCGAGTTTGCAGGGCGTAGCCTTCTCGCACAGGAGACCGCGCGCAAAATCGATGGCCGCGTACTCCTTGCCGCTGCCGTCGGGGCCGTCAAAGAGCAGGGGCGGAATGACATTGCGCCCCAGCGATGTGAGGTACGCGGCAGCGGCGGTCTGCTCGAGGTCGAGCGCCGGCAAGGGACGGGGTTCGGCGGGAGCACGCGGTGGCATGCCGGCAGTATACACCAGGCGTGGGGCCCGATCATGGGGCGCTCTGACGGGTCCTCGCTCTATGGCCTCACTCGCGGTACAGTGACTTCACCGCTCCCCACGTCGTGTGCGCAGTCGCGAGGGTGCACGTCTGCGGCGTCGCCGCCTGCGCGACGTAGTACCAGAAGCCCTGCGGGATCCCGCCGCGCTCCATGGTTCCGTACACATTCACGGCAGTGGGAACGTCCACGTACTGCTGCGCGGTGCCCGAAACGCTGTATAGCGGTATCGGATAGCCGGTCGGACCGCACGGATTCAGAAACGCCGCCACTTCGTTGGGCACCGCCCCGTCGCTGCTCAGGAATCCATGTCCAATGAACGCCGGATCGGGGCCAGTGTTCAGGCACGCCTCGATGTGATAGAAGCAGTTCACCGCCCAGCAGATGCTCGACTGGTCACCTCCGCAATAGAGTGGCACAGGGATGGGGTACTGGAGCAGAACCAGGACGTAGCAGTAGATCGTGTTGGGCTGGAGGCCCGTGTCGACCACCTGGTAGTGGGTCGTGGTGCCCGGCTGCCGGGTGATCACCTGGATGATGTCCCCGCCGTTTTCGCCACGCTGGACACCGAACCAGTCGCACCCCGCCGGGCCTTCGCCGCCGTCGGTGATATCGATGTCGATGGTCACGGCATCGGCGTTGCCCGAGGCAGTCATATAGACATAGCCCGTACTCGCCTGCGCGTGCGCGCGCACTCCGATACCCACCAGACAGACAGCAAATACGGCCGTTAGCAGTTTTCGATACATCGGTCACCTCCGTCACCGGGGGGGCACACCGGCCTGGAGAAGAAGAAACCGCGGATAAACGGCTCCCCGCCGTTCACCGACAAGTATATCCGGAATCGGCGCGCGGGTCGAGAGGTCTAGGAGCTCGGCTTCCTGGTGAGCCAGTCCGATGGGTCCAGCGCCTGGCGGGCTTTGCGAATTTCGAAGTGGCAGACGTAGCCGTCCAGCGAACCGGTGTCGCCCACTTCGGCGATGGCCTGGCCGCGGCCCACCTTTTGTCCCTGGGAGACGTTGGTATCGGCGACGTGCGCGTACAGCGTGTAGTAGCCGCCGCCATGATTGAGGATCACGCATTTGCCGAAGGCGTCGATCCAGTCCACGAACTCCACCACGCCGGAGGCCACCGCCACGATGGGCGCGCCCGCGGCGGCGGAAATGTCGACGCCGTTGTTCATGGTCACGGTGCCGTACTTGGGATGCACGTGTTTGCCGAAGGTGCGAATTACTTTTCCCGACACCGGCCAGATGAGCCGTCCTTTCATGGAGGCGAACTCGCCGCTGGGCGGCAGGTCCTTCTCGGCGGTGCCGCGGCGCTGCAGTTCATCCAGCAGGTTCTGCAGCTCCGCCTGCGCCTTCTGCAGATCCGCGATGGCCTGAACGTGTTTGCTCTTCTCGCTGCGAATCTCCTGCAGCGTCGACTCGCGCTCCTTCTTGCTGGCCTGCGCGCTGGCGAATTCCTGCTCGCGGTCGGTCCGCAGCTCTGACACCTGCTGCATGGATTCCGCCAGGCGCGCGGACTGCGCTTCCATCTGCCGCTTGCCTTCGCGATACTCGCCGATCATCTGCGCGTCCTGTTGCGCGATGAGATGCATGAACTGATAGCGGCGCACGGCGTCGTCCATGCTGCGCGCTCCCAGCAGCACCTCCCAGCGATAGTGCGGATCCTGCTTGTACATTTCGCGCAGGCGGCGCGCCAGCGTCGCTTCCTGCTCGGAGAGAACCACCTCGCGCGCGCCGATCTGCGTGCGCAGCTGGCCGATCTGTTCGTCGTAGTTGTCTTCCTGCTCCGCCAGCTTCTTGATGTACTGGCGGCTCATGTCGAGCTCCTTGTCGATGCTCTGAATCTTCTTGAGCTCCTGCTTTTCGCGTGATCCCAGCTGTTTGGACTGTTCGCGATGCGACTGGATCTCCTGCTTGATGTGCTCCAGCTCTTTCTGTTTTTCGTTGATGTCGTCTCCCTGCGCCCACGCCAGACCGGCCGCCACCGCGAACACGGCCAGCGCGCACAGCAGAGAAACCCATCTGCGCGAATGAAGCTTCATCAACGCATCTGCAACATACGCCGCAGGGCAAAGAAGCTGCCCATCGACCCGATCACCACACACGTGATCAGATACACCACGGATTTTTCGGGGGAAAAGAACGTGAGGTCGGGAATCACGCCGCGCGAAAGCACCGCGATTCCGAAGAGCAGCGCCAGCGAAAGCACGGCCGCGATGCCCGCCTGAAATGCGCCCTCGATGATGAACGGCGCCACGATATAGGGATTGGTGGCGCCCACCAGCTTGAGAATCTCGATGGTCTTGCGGCGGCTGATGACGGTGAGGCGCACCGCGTTGGAAATGATGAAGAGCGCGGAGAGAATCACGATGAAACCCACCACGGCGCTCACGAAGTAGAGCGCCTTGAGCACCGACGCGAAGCGTTCCAGGAACTCGCGCCCGTAGCGCACCTCCTCGACGCCCGCCAGAGGCTCGATGCGGCCGGCGAGGTCGACCATGGCGTCGCGTGTCTTGAACTCTTCTTTCGGCGTCACCCAGAACGAATTGGGCAACGGATTGGTTCGCAACGTCGACAGCAGATCGGAATCGTCACCCAGCTGTTCGCGGAAGTCCTGCATGGCCTCGTCCTTGGAGACAAAGCGCACCTCCGACACTTCCGGCTGGGAGAGAATCTTCTGGTACAACCCCTCCGCCGAATTCTCCGACACGCCATCCTTGAGGTACACGTACATCTTCATCTCGTTCTGTGCTTCGCTTACCAGCCGCAGCGCGTTGTCGGTGGCCAGCAGAAACACCGCCAGCATGAGCAGCGAGAGGCTCATGATGACGATGGAAATCGACGTGAGCCCCTTGTGGCGCCGCACGGTGCGAAACGCTTCGTCGACGATGTAGTAGATGCGCCGCAGCATGCCGGATCACTCCGATTTGCGCGTGGACAACGCGTCCGCGCGCTGACGTTTGATTTCCTGTTCGACGCGGCGCTGGCGCTCGCGCTCCAGGCGCACCGTTTCGAGACGATCGCTGAGATTTCCCACCAGGCCGGTGCGATGGTCCTCCAGCACCTTGCCATCACGCAGGTGCAGAATTCGCTGGCCGAAGTTCTTCACGAAGGAGTGGTCGTGGGTGGCCATCAGCACCGCCGTGCCCGCGCTGTTGATGCGGAACAAGAGGCGCAGGATGTCTTCCGCGGAGTCGGGATCGAGGTTGCCGGTGGGTTCATCGGCGAGCAGGATCGACGGATGATTCACCAGCGCGCGCGCAATGGCGACGCGCTGCTGCTCGCCGCCCGAAAGCGAACTCGGCATCTGCGTGCGCTTGTGATACAGGCCCACGTCGTTGAGCAGCGTGGCCACGCGGCGCTTGATCGCGTAGGGCGACGCGCCGGTGATGCGCATGCCGATGGAGACGTTGTCGAATACGGTGCGATCGTCGAGCAGCTTGTAGTCCTGGAACACGATGCCCACGCGGCGGCGCAGGTACGGAATGTCGCGGCGGCGCATACGCGTCGAGACGAACGGCCCCACCACCACCTGGCCGCTGGTGGGATATTCGTCCATGTAGATCATGCGCAGAAGCGTGCTCTTGCCCGCACCGCTCGGCCCCACCATGAACACAAATTCGCCGTTGCCGATGCTGAAGCTCACGTCGTCCAGCGCATTGCGGTCGCCGTAGGCGCGCGTGAGGTGATAGACGCCGATGACGGTGCGGTCGTCTTTTTGCGGTTCGATGGGTTCAGTCAGTTCGGTCATGATTTCTTGCCACTGCGCCGGTCCGCGAGAAACTCGGCGAGGCGATAGGCTTCCAGCAACGAGCCGTCTTCCGCGACACCGCGCCCTGCGATGTCGTACGCGGTGCCGTGGTCCACGGAGGTTCGCGGTGTCGGCAGCCCGATGGTCACATTGACGCCCTGCTTCTGCGCCAGCATCTTGTACGGCACCAGCCCCTGATCGTGATACATCGTCACGTACGCATCCGGATAGGGTAACTTGCGCCGCGGGATCGCCCGTCCGCTGGTGCGGTCGGGCGCGCGCACCGCGAGCGGCGCCGACTGGAACATGGCGTCCGCGGGATGGGGTCCGCTCACGTCCATGCCCTGCGCGCGCAGCTTCGCGACCACCGGCGCAATGATTTCGCGGTCCTCCACGCCGATCACACCGTCCTCGCCGGCGTGCGGGTTCAACCCGGCCACCGCGATGCGCGGACGCGGAATCTTGAAATCCCGTTTCAGCGCATCCGCCGTGACCCGCAGGCAGGTCTCCAGCCGGTCGGGCCGCAGGTCCGGCGCCACCCGGGCCAGGGGCACATGCCGGGTAAAGGGGACCACGCGCAGGTCGCGGCGCGCCATCATCATCTGGCAATCCGGTGCATTCAAGTACTGGGCCAACATTTCCGTGTGCCCTGGATAGTGGAACCCACCTAGATTCAACGACTTCTTGGATGCCGGAGGCGTCACAATGGCCCCGACCGAATGATTTCTGGCCAGCTCCAGGGCCCTGACAATGGCGGTGCCGGCGTGAAGCCCGCCCCCCACGCTGTCGCTGCCCACCGGATAGTCGGCCTCAACGCCCGTATCCAGCACGACCACCCGCGCGGGCCGCGCCCCATCCTGGAGCGCCAGCGCCTCCTCGAACGACGCAACTACCGGCGCCGCGAAACGGAACCGGCGGCGCCAGCGCTCGAACAGCGCGGGGGCACCAATGACCAGGGCCATGGAATGGGACGGCCGCCAGCGCCCGAAGAGCCGGGCAACCAGCTCGGGTCCGATGCCTCCCGGTTCGCCGGATGTGACCGCAATTATCGGCAGCGGCCGTCTGAAGCGCGTCATGTCGGGTGTGAATCTAGCAGAACGTTTGTCGCACGCCCAAGCGGCGTTTGCCCTGTAACACCGCCGCTGACCCGGACGTAGATACCACCACCCCACCGCCCAACCCGATTCCGGAGGAACACTCATGGCACTCGTTGAAGCCCTCGCGCTGGCGCTCATGCTCCAGAAGCCGGCGGCGGAAGCGCCGCAGGTCCCACCCACCGAACAGATGATGCAGGAAGCCGCGCGCATGACGGAACATGCACAGTCTCCGTTTGCGCGCTCGCTGCTGAAAGGATTCGGATGTTTGCGCCCGGCCGGGCCCGTCGTCGTCTACTACAACAAGACCACGCGTGACGCGCTTTCGCCGGACGCCGCCGCCAAAATGACGGAGGCGCAACTGAGCGGATACGAGAAGAAGGACCTCGACGATCACTTCTACTACTTCACGCGTTACGGCACACCGGTGGCATTCGTGCGCCCGGTGGAACTGCTCGGTCAGGCGGGAGTCACCCACGCGGACGGCCTCAAGCTGGTCGATTTCGGGTTCGGGTCAATCGGACAGCTGCGTGCGCTGGCAGGCGCGGGCGCAAAGGTGACGGGCATCGAGGTGGATCCGCTCTTGCGAGTGATGTACGCGAAAGAAACCGGCGTGGTGAAGCGCTGCTCCGCGGCCGGTCCGGGACCCGACGGCAGCATCGATCTGGCCTACGGACAGTTTCCCAAAGACCCCGCGATCGTGAAGCAGGTGGGCAGCGGGTATGACGTGTTCGTGTCCAAGAACACGCTCAAGCGCGGCTACATACACCCCGAACGCGAGGTCGATCCACGCATGCTCGTGCATCTCGACGTGGACGACGGCACCTTTGTGCGTGCCGTGTACGACGCGCTCAAACCGGGCGGATTCTTCATGATCTACAACCTGTGCCCCGCGCCGTCGAAGCCGGACGAGCCGTACAAACCGTGGGGTGACGGACGTTCGCCGTTTTCCCGCGAGACCTTTGAGAAAGCGGGCTTCAAGGTGCTCGCCATCGACGTGGACGACACCGATGCCGCGCGCACCATGGGTCAGGCGCTGGGATGGGCGGAAAGCATGGATCTGACGAAGGATCTCTTCGGGACGTATACGCTGGCGCAGAAGCCGTAGAGTGCGGGGCGCCGCTAGTTGCGCATCTCGACCTGGAACTTCTTGCGCAATTCCTTGACGTACTGGTCGTATGAGTTGCCGAAGCTCTGCTGGTCGTAGTACTGACGGAGTTCGTCCTTGATTTCAGCGAACTCGTAGGGCCGCTCGGCATCGCGCTCCACCAGCTTCACGATGCGGAAGCCGGTCGACTCGCGCAGCACCTGACTGACGTCGCCGGGCTTCAGGTTGGTCAGCACTTCCTGGAAAAATTCGGGAAGTTCGGACACGCGCAACCAGCCCAGGTCACCCTGCTTGTCGGCCGCCGGGTCGGTATTGTACCGCGTCGCCAGCGAATCAAATGACGCGCCCGCCAGCAGATCGCTGTGAATCTGATTGGCCGTCGCGAACACCTCGGCCACGTCCTTGTCGGTGGGTTCGGCGCGTATCAGAATATGGCGCAACCGCACTTCGCCGGTGTCGGCGTGTTTGTCGGTGACCTGAATCAGGTGGTAGCCGTACACGGTCAGCACCGGTTCGCTGAGTTCTCCCACCTTGAGCGACGCCGCCGCCCGGGCGAAGGCCGGCTCGCGCAGGTCCTCGGGCTTCACGAAACCCAGATCGCCGCCGAGCGCCGCACTGGGGTCGTCCGATTCCGCTTTGGCCACATCTTCGAATTTCTCCCCGGCCACGATGCGCGCGCGAATCGCCTCGATCTTCTTCTTGGCCACGCCGGTGGAACCGGTGGAGGTATCGAAGCCGAGGAAGATGGTCTTCAGGTGCGCCACTTCGGGGCGCATGGGCAGTCGTGATTTGTTTTGCTCGTAGAACTGGCGCAGGTCTTCCTCGGTCGGATTCTTGTGCTCCTTGTTCATGTCCTTCTGAAGCACCCGCTCCACCAGCATGCGATTGCGAATCTGGGTCCGATACAGCTTCTTGAGTTCGTCGAGCGTCAGTCCTTCCGCGTCGAGCTGATTGTTGAAGGCATCCTGGCCGCCCAGCTGCTTTACGTTGTCGTCGATGGCCTTGTTTACCTGCGTCTCCACGTCGGAAAACGGAACGTCAATGCCCAGCCGTCCTGCCTGCGCGATCACCAGTTTGTCGTTGATGATGTTCTGGAGCGCTTCGTCGAACATCTGGTCGCGCTCCGCGGGCGTCACTGAAGTCTGGCCCTTCTGAAAGAAGTACTGACGGACCGCCTGATCCACATCGCTCTCGAAGATGGCCTCGTCTTCCACCACGGCGACAATGCGATCGATGATCTGGCCCTGGGTCCGGGTCTGCGTTTGCGCCTGGGGAGATTCGGGCTTCGGCACCGCCAGACCCTGCGCACCGGCCACCGCCGGCAGCAGCAGCGCCACCAGGAACACCAACACCCGTGTTCGCGATGTAAACACCTATTCTCCTCCGTCCACCGAATCGGGAATGGCCGTGCTCCGGATGGGCGCCGGTTCCGGAACCACCTGCGTGAATCCGCGCTGCCCGGTGGTATCTTCCACCGCGCGCATCGTCCCCAACGAATCCGCCAGTTCGAGGGCGTACCTCAGGTCGGGATCCACGACCTCGACTTTCGCCTTCTTCGCCAGCGCCGTCAGCAGGCTGTCGTACACGGCCTCACGCTTGTGCAGCAACAGCTGCCGCGAGATTTCCTGCGCCACCGACTCGAACGGCAACTCGTTCAGACTGGGGCGCACGTCGGTTAGCTTCAGGATGTGATACCCGAACTCCGACTCGACAATCTCACTCACGTCGCCCACGTGCATCTTGAAAACCACCTTCTCGAATTCCGGGGGCATGTTGCCCTTCGAGAGATACCCCAGGTCGCCACCCGGTCCGGTGTGCTTGTCGACCGACATCTTGCTCACCACCCATGAAAAGGGGCGCGTCTTGAGCATTGCACGCGCCTGTTCGGCCTGTTCGAGGGTGTTGGTGAGAATGTGACTGACGCGCACTTCGAGGTTGAACTCGTCGTGGTGGGCGCGATAGTACGCCATCACCTCGTCGCGCGTTACCACCGCGCGCTGGTTGAGCACTTCCTGCACCAGACGGTCCGCAATCAGATCGCGCCGGTACTGTTCCAGCTTCCAGTCGACGTCCCGTGAAAGCTGCAGGCCATTGCGATTGGCTTCGTCATACAGAAGCTGCGTCGATAGCCAGCGGCGAAACGAGGTACTGCGATCCTCGGCGGTGATCTCGGAACGTTCCGACTCGGGCATGAACGCTTCCAGATCGCGCCGGTACAACGGGTGTCCGTCCACGCGGGCCACCACCGGACCGTTGTCCTGGGTGGTGTGCCCTACTGAACGGTGTTCGCAGGCGACGCCGAACGCAAGCGCAATTACGGCTATCAAGACGATAGGGGGCATGATGCCCCCTATCGCACTTCGACGAGTGGTCCGAATGCCGGTCAACGCACGACTCCGGTGGAATGGGATCAGCTCTGCGTCAGCTTCCCTTCGCGAGTGTTGCGGATCTGCTTCAGCTGGTCCTGCGGACGGGCCGGCAGTTTGATCTTCTTGATGTTGTTATCGTAGACGACCACCTTGAATTCGTCGCGCCACTTGGCAAGCAACTCCTTGAGAGTCTTGTCGTTGTCCTGCTGGCGCAGCGCCGCCTGAATCCGGTCGCGGGCTTCATCAAAGGTGAACTGGCGTTCCGGTTGCAGCTCCAGGAGTTTGATCACCATCCAGCCCTTGTCCGTCTGGAAGGGTGTGCTCACCTCACCGACGCGCTTCATGTTGAAGCCCACCTCGTCCAGGTCCGGACGCGCGCCGTGAATAATCAGGCCCGTCTGTCCCCGTTTTTCCAGGGTTTCGCCGTCGGTCGAATACTCGGACGCGATGGCCGCGATCGACTGGCCCGCCAGCATCTTTTCCTGGGCACGCAGTGCGGTGTCCTGATCACCGCACAGCACCACACCGAAGTTGCGCTGCTCGGGCTGGCGCAGGGCAGCTTTGTTGTCGTTGTAGTAGGCCTGCAGGCGGTCGAAGGTTACGACGGTCTTCTTGTTGACCAGATCCTCGTACATCAGATTGGTCATCAACTCGTCCTTCTTGTCCTGGAGCAACGCCTTCACGTCGGGATCGTCCTCGATGTTCGACTTCGCCACGGCGTCGTTGGAGATGTCGTTCATGATGTTGGTGGTAAGGAACCCGCGAATTCCACCCAGACGCATCTGTTTGCGCGGACGGCTGTAGAACGACGCGCGGTCGTACAGATCCGAGAAGTCCTTGATGGTGATGGTGCGCCCCGGATACGACACCACGGGCTTGTCGAGGTCGCCGGCGTCGAAGTAGAGCAGCGGGTAGACTTCCTGGTCGCGGCTTCCCGCCTGCTCAATGGGCCGGTCGGGCGGCAGCGCGTTATAGATGATCTCCATGTTGTCGTAGTTCCACGTGACACCGTACTTCTCACGCAGCTTTTCCGTGAACTTATTGATGGCAATCGTCTCGCGCTGGTTCTTGATCTGCGTCCGGATGCGGTCCATGTTTTCATCCAGGGGGCCGGGCTTTTTGCCCGCCTTGTCGATCTTGATCACCTGGATGATGACCCAGCCCTGCGGGGTAAAGATGGGCTCGGTGTAGCCTCCCACCGGGAGGGCGAATACGGGGGCCTCTATTTCGGGCAGCAACAGACCGAAGCCCGCCGTGGTCACCGTGCCGCCGTCTTTGGCGTCTTCCGCTTTGGAATACTGCTCGAGCACGCTGGTAAAGTCCTCGCCGCTCTTCAGCTTCTGGTACGCCTCCTGCGCCTGCTCTTCCCGGTCACACAGGATCCGTTTGAAATTCACGGACGTGCCCAGCTTCTCGTAGTACTTCTTCACGTCGTCATCCGACACCTTGATGTCGCCGACCTGCTTGCGCAGGAACGCCACCTGGTCTGTCATGCGGCGGAACGCTTCCATTCCCTGGGCCACCGACGGATCCTTGTCGTAACCGAGCTCGTCCGCCTTCACGGCCATCACGTCGCGGTCGATCATGGTGTTGAGGAAGTCCTTCTTGGCCTCGTCACCCTTCGTCTTGGGCAGGTACTCTGCCTTCACTCTGGCATACGCGTCCTCGAAATCGTGGACCGTGATGACGCGGTCCTTGATCTCCGCCAGCTTCAAATCATCCCGCTTGGAACACCCGGTCAGCGCGATCGACGCGATCGACGCAATTGCCACCGGTCCAAGCCACAAACGAACTATCCTCATCGGACGAGACTCCTTTCCGAACCGCAAGATCGGGACGGGGGAAACAGTGCCAGAGGGCGAGCCCTATCGTCTTGGTAAAGCGTTGATTTTACTTGCGAAGCGGGCAACTTGCAACAGGTTATTCACATCGTCAAGCACCCGCTCGGGCGGCTGGCCGCGAAGATTCACGGCAAACGACTTCCCGGACTTAAACAAAATCCGGCGCCCGAAAGTTTCAGAAAGTCGGGCACAGGCCTGGGGCGTCAGGGCTTTTCCGGGAGCAAATTCCAGTGTGGCCTCGCCGGCAGGGAGGGTCCCCGGATCCCGGGAGAATGCACCGCGCCCCACAGCACCGCCTTGCGTCCGGGCGGAAGTCCGGCCGCTGTTGGGATCCCTCATGTGGACCATGAGAACGCCTAACGCCTGTGCTTCCAGCTTGATGCGCGCCAGCTCGATGAGGTCGCGGGCGGGGCGCGGAATCTCTCCGAAGCGGTCCTTGAGTTCGTCTTCCAGCGCCTGCACCTGCGCGGGCTCGCTCATGTGGGCGATGCGCTTGTAGATGAGCATGCGTTCGTCGGCGTCGGGCACGTAGCGGTCGGGGATGAAGCAGCTGTAGGGCGCTTCCACGCGGCACGGCGGGACCTCATTCTGCGGGGCGCCCCGCAGCTGGTCGACGGTTTCCTTGAGCATGCGCGTGTACAGTTCGAAACCCACCGCCGCCACGTGGCCGTGCTGCTCGACGCCCAGCACATTGCCGGCGCCACGAATCTCCAGATCGCGCATGGCGAGACGATAGCCGCTTCCCAGTTCTTCGAATTCTTCCATCGCCTGCAGGCGCTTCATGGCGGCGGGTGTGAGCGAAATCTGCCGCGGCACCAGGAAATACGCGTACGCCTGACGCTCACGCCGGCCCACGCGTCCGCGCAACTGATAGAGCTGCGCCAGTCCGAAGCGGTCGGCGCGGTTCACGATCAGCGTGTTCACGTTGGGAATGTCGAGACCCGACTCGATGATCATGGTGGAAATCAGCACGTCGTACTTGCGGTCGATGAACGCCAGCACCACGTCTTCCAGTTCGTTCTCCCCCATCTGGCCGTGCGCCACGCCGAAGCGCACACCCGGCACCAGCCGCTCCAGGAATTGCTTCATGGAGTGGATCGACTGCACGCGGTTGTGCACGAAGAATACCTGGCCGTCGCGCGAGATCTCCTCGGAGATGGCATCGTGGATGGTGGTCTCATCGAAGGCGGTGACCTCGGTCTTCACCGGGTGGCGGTTGCGCGGCGGTGTTTCGATGAGCGAAATCTTGCGCAGCCCCGAGAGCGACATGTACAGCGTGCGCGGAATCGGCGTGGCGGTGAGTGTCAGCACGTGCACCGACTGCGCGATCTGTTTCAGGCGCTCCTTGTGCTTCACGCCGAAGCGGTGTTCTTCGTCCACGATCAACAGACCGAGGTCCTTGAACATGAGGTCTTTGGAGAGCAGGCGATGCGTGCCGATGACCAGATCGACGGTGCCGTCGCGCACGCCTTCCAGCACCTTCTTCTGTTCCGACGGTGACACAAAGCGCGAAAGCATGGCGATGCGCACCGGGAACCCTTGCATGCGCTCGGTGAAGGTGCGCTCGTGCTGGAAGGCGAGCAGCGTGGTCGGCACCAGCACCGCGACCTGCTTTCCACCCGTGACCGCCTTGAAGGCGGCCCGGATCGCCACCTCGGTCTTGCCGAAGCCCACGTCTCCGCACACCAGCCGCTCCATGGGCTGGTCGGTTTCGAGGTCGTCCTTGATTTCGCGCGTGACGCTGATCTGGTGCGGCGTTTCTTCGTAGGGGAAAGACGCTTCGAGTTCGCGCTGCCATGCGGTATCGGGGCCGAAGGCGTGGGCACGCGCGATTTCGCGCTGCGCGTACACGTGCAGCAGATCGCGCGCGATGTCCTCGATGGCCTTGCGCGCCTTCGCCTTGGTGTTCTCCCAGCGCGTGCCGCCCAGCTTGTCGAGCCGGGGAATCACGCCCTCGCGGCCCACGTACTTCTCGACCAGTTGCATCTGGTCGAGGGGAACAAAGATGCGATCGTCGCCGTCGAAGCGGATGGCCAGGCATTCGGTTTCCGTTCCATCCGCACCGATCTTTTCCAGTCCGACAAAGCGGCCGATCCCGTACTCCACGTGCACCACGTAATCGCCGCTCTGGAGCGCCTCCTGTTTCAGAGTCGCTGTGCGGCGTTTGGCGCGCCGCTTCTTTGGACGCGCCAGCATGCGGTTGAAAATCTGGTGGTCGGTGAGAATGGCGATGCTCGCCTGCTCCCAGATGAAGCCGCTCGCAATCCATCCCACCGGGAGATGCACCAGCGCTTCATCGTCACCCAGAAGGTCGGCCAGGCGTTCGCGCTGCGTGGGAGTTTCCGAGTAGATCAGCACGTCCACGTGGCGCGCGCGCAGCGTCTTGATGCGGCCGATCAGCGGGTCAAGCTTGCCCACCACGCTGGGATGTTCGGAGACCAGAAATTTGAGTGCGGTTTCGTCGTCGCGGGCGGGCGGAATGCCGTCACTCTCGACGTCGGACGGAGAGGCCGCGATGGCGCTGTCGGAGAGGGCCCATTCGATCACCACCGGAGCGCCGTGGACGCGCACGTGGTCGATGCCGTGCACGTAATCTTCCAGCGCCAGCGCGGGGAATTCATCCTCGGCGCGTTGTGCGACGCGCGCAAAATGGGTCGCCATGGAGGCAAGCGCGCGGTTGATGGCTTCGCCACCCACGAACCACACCACCGGCGGTTCCGGGAAGAAGTCGAGCAGCGCGCCGGTCATCCCCAGGGCGGGTGCGTAGCGGCGCCACACGTACGACGAGCGCGAATGTTCGGCTTCGTCGGCGATGCGTTCGATGAGGTCATCGTCGAAACCGCGTGCTTTCAGGAATGCACGCAGGTGCGCGCCGCCCGCTTCGTCGATAGGGGTGGACGATGCGGGCAGCACCGTGCACGTCTGCAACGCTTCCACCGAACGCTGGGTGTCGAGATCGAAACTGCGGATGGAGACGATCTCATCATCTTCCAGTTCGACGCGCGCCGGGTAGTCCCACGCCGGATCGAACACGTCGAGAATCGAGCCGCGCACAGCAAACTGTCCTGCTTCCTCCACCACCGACACCGCGTCGTAACCCATGTCGACGAAGTGCTCGCGCAGCATGTCGAGATCGACGGTATCGCCCTGCGAGAGCGTGCGCCGGTGTGCGGAAAGGGATTGGGTGGTGATGGTCTTTTCCAGCAGGCCGAGCACGCTGGTCACCACGACATCGGCGCCGCCGTTCAGGATGGTGAGCAGGCTCTCGTTGCGGTCGCCGCCCGCCGCCAGGTTTTCGCGCAGCTCGAAGCGATGCGGCGCCAGCGTGCGCTCGGGAAAGTGCACCACGTGTCCCGTGGACACGGTGCGAAGATCGCTGGCCGCATCCTGCGCCGATTCTTCGTCGGGATAGACCAGGAGGACGCTGCGATTGAGCGACTGGCGGATGGCTTCCGCCAGAAAGACGCTGGACGACCCCTTGAGGCCGCTCAGGTGAACGCGGTGTCGGGCTTCGAGTTTATCGGCGTAGGTGCCGCGCGGTTTGTCGATGGCGCGGCCCGCCTCGGCTTCGGAAAGGGCACGCGCCGCCCTCGACGCCTCCTCGATGGAGGCGCGTAGCGAGTGAGTCAGCGGCAGACGGCGGACCTGTTCGATCAAAATATCGCAACGGGCGAGGAAACAATCGCTCCGTCGTCGTCTCCGGAACACATACTAACACATGTGACGCGCCGCAAGTTCAGGGGGCCGGGGTCGTCACCGTCGCTTTGATGACGTACTCATGGACGTCCTGTTGCTGGGTCGAGTTGAGCAGTTCGTCGTATATCCGCTTGGCCGTGAGGGGCTACAACGACGGGAATCAGGCTCTGCGGCCCAGAACGGATTCCGCCACCAGTGCCGCGATGGCGATCATCAGAAACACCGCGAACACTTCGCGGCCTTCCTTCGCCTGGCGCAGGTCGGAGCGGAACGACTGTCCGGCTTCCACCACGCTGACGGCCTTTGGATTCTTCCGCGGCAGGCTGCTGGAGGTGAGATCCGACTCGCGCGCATCCACGTTGACGGCTTCCTGCGCTACCAGTGTGGTGTCGCGATACAGACGATAGAAACCCACCGCGGTGGGATCCTGCACCGACACCAGCGGATCACCTGCCGGGTTGTCGATGACCACCGGTTTCTCTTCGGTCCCGGAGGGATCGTGCACCACCAGCTGCGACTCGTCGGGGATACGCTGGCCGGTGGTGAACTCGAGAGGCGCGCCCACCAGGTGCTCTTCTGCGCCGGGCGCTTCGCCCGACGTCGCAAGATACGTCACCGACGTGTGCACGAGCGGAAGGAACATGGGTGAAAGCGGAATGTCTCCCGTCGCGAGATCGGGCGAGGCAGCCAGCACCAGCACCCGGCCGCGACCGCGCACGCATTCCCACGCGGCGGGGTCGCCCCCACCCACGTATGCGATCACCGAATCGGGCGACACGCCGCGCGCCGCCACATACGAATTGACGCGCGCGCGCGACAGCAATTCCAGTTCGTCCCTGGTGAACAGATTGAACACCGGGTGCTGCTTCTCAAATGAGGTGAAGGCCGACTGGGGCTGCTCTTCCTTTTCGGTAGCACCGCGAATGCCGGTGAGCGCGCGAAACATGGGGTCATCCAGCACCATTCGGCTGGCGCCGCCCAGGAACACCATCAATCCACCGCCGCGGCGCACGTGACGTTCGAGCAGCGCCATGCGTCTCGGCTCCATCTCCTGCGGTGAGACCCACACCACCACACCGTTGTCAGGCAACGACGACGCCGTGACGTCCTTCTCGTCCACCGACGTGACCGTGAATTCACCCTCCGCCGTGCCACGCGGATTGAGGGCCTTCTCCACGTAGAAACCTGGAGGGGCTGAGGTGTCGGAACTTCCGGATGGAAGCTGGCGTCCGCCCACCACTGTCACCGGAATGCTGTTGGAAACTTCGATCAGAAAATAGCGGTCGTCGTCGATGGGCAAGCGATCGTGATTTTTGGACGCGCGCGCGTGGTACTGCCCCGCCTTCGCCAGCGAAAGCGGAAAGGTCACCGTCTGCGTCGCCCCCGGCGCCAGCTCCAGCACCTGCTCGGCCTTGCGATCGCCCTCCACCGAAAGCTCCAGTGACACATTGGCGGGCGTCTGTCTGGAATAGTTGGTGGTGGTGACGCCGACCTTCACCACTTCACCGGCTCGCAGCAGTTTGCGCGGCACCGCGACGCGATCGATGCTGACGTTGTCGGCATCGCCCTTGTACGCGGGAATGAAATAGATGCGGACGTCGTCCGGGGTTTTCTTTTCGTCCACCAGCGTGGAGTCAGTGCTGTAGCGGAAATCCGAGACCACGTAGATCTCGCCGCCCTTCACGTCACTCTCGCCGATCAACGCCAGCGCGCGGTCGACCGCGCTGCGCAACGACGTGGTCTGGTTGGTGAGCGTTGCGCGGTCGATGGCACCTTTCACCACGCCACGGTTGCGCGTGCCCTTGTCGAGCACGGGCTCCGCTGTTCTTGCAAACACCACCACATTGATCTCGTCGTTGTTGGCGGCCTCATCGACAATCTGCTTCGCAATTCTTTTCGCGGCATCGAACGCTGTGCCCGTCTCCTGGTTGACCCCCATGCTGTAGCTGGCGTCCAGACAGATGACCACGTTCTTGGGCACCGAGCCCGCAAATAACAATCCCGAACGCAGCGTGGGTCGCGCGAACGCAACTACGATCATGAGCACGGCCAGCGTGCGCAGCGCGAGAATCAGGAAGCGCTTGAGATTCAGCCGGCGCATGCGCTGCCGGTTGACTTCCTGCAGAAACTCCAGCGAGGAAAACTTGATCTTTTTGACGCGCCGGCGGTTGAGCAGGTGAATGATCACCGGCACCGCGGCCGCAGCGAGACCGAAGAGAAATGCAATGTTGAGGAAACCCATAGTTACTCGTGGATCGAGCGATCAACCCGCCCGCGCGGGTCCTGTCGGCCAGCAGCCCCTCTCGGACTCGCCATTCGCGCCTTCGCACTCGGTGGCTCGC
>OBLQ010000087.1_pt1 | contig 29714 bp, 36 predicted proteins | sample 1519881 | NCBI WGS metagenome assembly OBLQ01 (sample SAMN01911456, study PRJEB22533) | soil metagenome | biome: Soil | place: Malaysia | collected 2012-04-30 | depth DG_metagenome m | reverse complement strand
GAAAGAAGAAGGCACTGCCAGAATTTACGCCATTGATGCGACGACCTCGTTCGTCACCGATTATGCCGCTGAACTGGACAAGCCCGACGACTCTGGACGCCGGCTCATGCTGTTCAGAAAAGAAGCGGGCGTTGATAAGCGCCTCTATTATTCCAGGGGTGAGGGAGACAGCTACATCCTCCGCCCGACCTTCTTTGCCAATTGCGGCGGCTACGACCTCCTGATCCTTGCGGAGATCGGCACGGAATACAGCTGGGGCGTAAGGGTCTTCGCCTACAAGCAAGGCCAAGTCAAAGACCTTGGCGACATCCCTCTCGCATTGGATATCGAGGACGACACGCTCGACGATTCGGTGATCCCCCACGCGGTCTTCAGGGAGGAAGGTGCTTCGCTGGTTATTTCATTCGACGAGAATGTCGTGCGTGATCCCGGCGGACTGAACGAACAACGTTACGCTGCGGATCAAATAGAATATCGCATCAGCAACGACACGCTCGTGGAAAAGATCAAAAAATAAACGGGGGCCATGACAGCCCCCGAATCTATTAACCCGATGCCGATCAGAGCTGGATCGCGTGCACCGTATCGGCTTCCTTCTGCATCTCGATCAGCTCCTCCTCCACGCCCGCCGCGCGGGTCAGCTCCGCCACGTTGTCGCGCGTGAAGAAGCCCTGGAACTCCCCGAAGCGCTGCACGTATTCGATGATCAGCGAGGAGTGCTCCGAGGCGCTGGAGAAGATCTGCTTGAGCCCCTCCTCCTCCGAACCGATGACCTGCAGCAGGAACTCCTTGCCGTGCTGGCGGATGGAATCCACGACATAGTCGATATTGGCCTGGTCGGCGGTCTTGCCGTCGGCCACCGAAAAGGCGATGTGATGCAGGCGCGGCCCGTAGTTGCGCACGAAGTTCTCCGTCGGCGAGGGTAGCTTCTCAAGATGGTTCACGAAGTACGGCGTGTTGTTGGCCGTGAACACCTTGGCCGGGCTCTTGTGTTCCTCCTCGAAATGCACGCTCTTGGTGACGTTGGTGGACGAGTTCTGGTCCGTGATGTCGTAGGAACCCCAGTAGTAGTAGCTGGACAGCGACAGGAACTCGAGGATCGCCACCTCGCGGTTCTGGCTGTAGACCCTTGTCGCCAGGTGGTCGATGGGCTGCACCATGGCTTCGATGCCGATCTTCTTCTGCAGTTCCTTCGCTGCCTCGTAGGCGGCCTGCACGTCGTCGCGAATAGTGCTCATGCCCAGCGCATAGACGCGCAGCCGGTCGTCCGGCCGCTCCATGTAGCCGATGATGTTGTGGGTGTACGGCGAGGGCTTGGAGATGGCGAGGTTGCCGGGCAGCTCCAGCTTGCGCAGGTCATCCTGGGTGAAGAAGCGGAATTCACGTTCGGTCTGCAACCGCACGACATCGTGCAGGCTCTTCACCCGCAGGATCTCCCCCATGTAGCGGCAGTTCGGCTTGCGGGCACCGATGGGATAGACCTCGTTGAGGCTGCGGAAGATGCCGCGGGTGTTGGGATCCTTGACCTCGCGCACCAGCAGGTCCGGCGAATCCATGTCGATGCGCAGGATGTGCGTCCAGTGGTTTTCGCTCTCCAGCGTGACCAGATAGTGATACGGCGTCATCAGGGCCAGTTCGGCGACATAGTCGATCGAGTGCCCGGGATCGACGGTCAGCATCAGCGCGTCGACCTCGCCGATCAGGGATGTCAGGCCGACGCGGTCGCGCTCCTCCAGCAGCTTGCCGAGATATTCCTCGAAGAATGCGGAGTTCTGCTTGTCGCCATGACGCTGGAAACCGAGGGAAGTGATGTTCACAGGATGGTCCTCCTGAATGGCCACGGCGATGCGGGAAAAGAACCACCCCCTGCCCTGGCGGGTCGTCAGGATAACAGCCTGCCGGCGGAATTTCACGACGACTGTGGCAAAACCATGCAGTGGCCGGTTGGCCTCGACGATGGATATCTCCGGCGGGAATCTGCGGGGATCGCCACCCCGTAACGCCTTGCGCTTTCGCCAAGGCCGCACTTCAATAGTTAATGCGCACAGCGCAAGGAGGCGCCGTATGCCTACCACAATCAAGCTTCCCCGCATGCTCCACGACTACACGCACATGAGGCGTGTATCTTTACTGGTGGCCAACATGATCCTGCTGGTGCTGATCAGCCTGATGTTGCTGACTCCCGTATTCGATCCGGCAGCGGGCTGGTCCGATAAACAAAACCTCTTCGCCGTTCTGATGCTCATCGGCCTGGCGCTGGTGCCGGTGTCGCTATTGGTATCGGCCTATTTCGCGAAAGGCGACCCGCTGGCCTATCCGATCTGCAGGATCGTGGCCACCTATAACATCCTGGCAGCCGCTTTCCTGTTTTATCACGTGGCCCATTCGCCTTCGATCGACGCACTGGACCTGACCTATTCGGTCGTCATCGGCGCCGTCGCGGTGCTGAACACCCTCGCCCTACTGTTCCGGCTGCGGGAAAAAGCCGCGCCCGCCAACCCGCTGGAAGTCCATCAGGAGCAGGACAACGCGTAAGCATTCCAGTTTAACTACTGGCGTGTACCGGCGACGAGGCGGAATGCCCAGACGGAAAGCGTCACCGTGGCCACAATCGCCACACCCGACAGCCACATCGGTATCGCCAATCCCGCCACCTGAACCGTCCATCCCATCACCAGCCTGACCACATGGGCCAGCGCGACCACGGCGAAGATGGCACCGCTGATTTGAAGATAAGCTCGCATCGTTGGCCTCCTTTGAACGATCCGCTGCCTGGCGGCAAGGAGCGTTTCCGCTATTGTAAGCCGATATGAGGCGGCCTGTTTCCCAAGGCAGGGTGCAGGCTCCCCGGCGGCCCGACCGGTTCACGGCCGGACTACGCCATCTAACGAACAGGGAGTGGCCAATGGACGTCTACGACAAGGGCTTCGTCACCATCCTCGGCGTATCGCTGCTGTTCATCGCTCTGGCCCTGCCGCTGGTGCGGCGCAAGGTGCCGCCCAATGTCATCTACGGCTTTCGCACCCGCGCGACACTGGGCGACAAGACGATCTGGTACGAGGCCAACGCCCACATGGGCCGCGGCCTGATCGCGGCATCGCTGTGCAGCGCGCTCGTCGTCACTGCCATCTACCTGCTCCGCCCGCTGCCGGCCGATCTCTTCATGCCCGTCTCGGTGCTTATTCTGGCAGGTCCAAGCCTCGTCGCCACGCTGGCCACCGCGCGCTTCGTACGCCGGTTGCAGCAGACCAACCGGCAGCAAAACCGCAGCTGAGTCGGCCCGAAAAGAGAAGCGGGGACCATGACGGCCCCCGCGCCAGGCTTGGGCTTGGCGCAGACGGACTTGGACTTCTTGTTATGGACACATGCTGGTTCGTCCAACAGCTCTGCGATGTCGCTCTGTTTCATGCGCAGCACTCCTGCCGAAAGGCTTCGTGCCCTCTCAGAGCAATGCTGATGCCAGAGAAATTGTTACGTTATCCCAACATGTTGCCGGCCGATCCGATTGTCGCAAAAGCGACAAAGCCCCGCATGCGACACCTTTGCGACAATGCCGCGGCGGTTATTCCCTACTCACTCGGCAGCCGATTCCGTATAAGAAGAATATCTAGTGCAGCGTGAAAATCTGTGAAAGGATGGCCGGCAGCCGATTGATGTCTCATCGACCAAGGAGCTGCGCATGGATGCTGCGTTAACCAAAAAGCAATACAAAGCCCTGCTGGAATCCACCCAGGCCATCCCCTGGCGGCTCAACTGGAAAACACAACAGTTCGAATATATCGGCCCGCAGATCGAACAGCTGCTGGGCTGGCCGCAGGAGAGCTGGCAAACCGTCGAGGACTGGGCGACCCGTATCCATCCCGACGACCGTGATGCCGTTGTCAATCTATGCATCACCCAGTCGCAATCCGGCATCGACCATGAAGCCGATTACCGGGCACTCACCAAAGACGGCGGTTTCATCTGGATGCGCGATGTCGTACACGTCATCCGCAACGGCGACGAGGTCGAGGCACTCGTCGGTTTCATGTTCGATATCAGCGAGCGCAAGCTGCTGGAGCAAACCCTCGAAAACGCCAATACGGAACTGCGCAAGGCCAACGAAGCCCTGCAGGAGGCAATGCGAGCCATCAAGGCCATCGGCGGCATCATTCCGGTGTGCGCCTGGTGCGGCCACAAGATCAAAACCAATCAGGGCGAATGGATGAATGTCGACCAGTACATCCGCACCCATACCGAATCCGAGGTCTCGCACGGCATCTGCCCGGACTGCAAGGATGGCCTGCTAAACCCGTAAGTTCCCCGGCCGGGATAACCCGGCTCGCCCCTTAGAAGCGCCCGTTCAGTAATACCGCCAGCGACGCCAGCAAGGCCGGCACATGTCCGACATCCTCGGCGCCGATGCAGCCCCGTGCGTGGGCCAGCAGCGCCTCGCCGTCATCCACCTCCGCCATGAAACGCTTGACGCTACCGGCGACCAGGCTACCAGGCTGGCGATGCGGAGGTTCTCTCCGAACACCCTGGCTATCTGGATAGCATTGGCGATCAGGTCGCTGGTGACCTGGTAAGGATCCGGCTTCGGGTTAGCCACGCCTCACTCCGCTTCTGCAACACGATATCGTGGCCTGCCCACCGGGAGATGCCCGTACGGCACATCAGATCATCAACACCGGCAACACCGAACTGAAATATCTGGCGGTAAGCACCAAGATGTCTCCCGAAATTGCCGAGTACCCAGATTCAGGCAAGTTCGGGATTCTGGCTGACTATCCAGCCGACGAATCCGGCAAGCCTCAGCGCTTCATGTTTATCGGCCGTGCCGAGCAGAGCGGCGATTATTGGGAAGGGGAGTAGCAGACAGGCCTCAGCCATCCTCCATGGAATTCAAATCCGATCGGGACGACTTCAGGAAGGGTGCCGCACCGCACCCTTCCCAGTGTCGCGGAAACAGATGAACCATCCTCGGTCATGCCGTTCCCGTTTCTTCAATTCAACCTGTCAGTGCGCTCCGCCCGGAACGGAACGGCCGGACTGCAGCTGATCAAATGTCGCCGCAGTTTGGGCGGTCAACCGCTTGAATGTCGCGATGTGCAACAGCATCGACAGCGGTACGGCGAATACCGGCACCAGCACTAAAGGATACGCCGTAACCAACAGGTTCGGGTTGGCCAGCGCGATTACGTGGAACTGGCCAGGCGAGGAGAGGAATCCCAGCGTCACCGCCACCACGAGATCGGTCGCTGCAAAGCTGTTCCAGCTCCATACAGCGAGGCTAGATCGGCGGAATCCCTTGTAGGCGGCATAAGCCACGACAGGCGCCGCAAGCCCGACCGCGACGTCACCATAGCCGGCCGGCAGTGCGAACTCGGCGGGCAGTCCCCCCGAGGTAAACAGCGCGAGGAAAAACAGGCCGAACACACGATAGACCTGGATTCCCACCAACCACTCGATAGGGATTGCCCGAACAACAGTGCCCAGCAACCGTGATCGCTGGAGCAGGACGATGCCGGCCAAGAGTGTGGTCCCGATACCAAGGGCTATTGGAGGAAATCGGGTGGATGGCGTCACCTGGAATGCGCCGGCATAGCCAATCAGAGACGTCAGCAACAACCAGCCGAGCAGGTAGATGCCCGAAATCGTGACAAAGCGCTTCTGATCACGAATGCCCAGTTCGGAGCGTCGCGAGAAGAAGGCAAGAAGCCCCCATACAGCGAAGCCAACCAAACTGATCGAGATGATAATAGACTGAGCAAGAATCGGTTCCATACAACACCTCCTTCGTTATCTTCGCCAAGAAGATAACTTGCGTTGTGCAAGTTATAATAGCATGTTACTTGCATAATGCAAGTGTTAAGCGTAAGCTCTTTGTATGAAGAAAAAAATCACCTCGGATCCACGCTCTTCCTGCCCGATCAATGTCACACTGGAAACGCTGGGCGATGCCTGGTCGCTGCTGATCGTGCGCGACCTGATGTTCTTCGGACGCAAAAGTTTCAACGAATTTCTCAATGCCGGCGAGAAGATCGCCTCCAACATCCTCGCGGAGCGGCTGCAGCGGCTCGAAAATGCCGGTATTGTCACCAAGCAGCGCGATCCCGACGATGCCCGCAAATACCTCTATCGTCTCACCGAAAAGGGTATCGATCTGGCACCGTTGCTAACGGATATGATGCTCTGGGCGGCACGGTATGAAGAGGTAACAATGCCGCCAGAGGCGCTCAGAGAGATGCAAACGAACCGCGCGAAATTTCTGGCTAACGTGCGAAACCAATGGGAACTCGGGCTAGGCAATAGCTGAGCATCGGTATTGCCCAATCGGTTCTTTGTCCAGCTCCGTCACTTCGCCATCGTCGGCTGCAGATTAACCGGCCTGAAACGAGTCCGTTAGAGGTTACGGGTCAGCCCCGCCTCCACCATATCCAATACACGCTGTCCCAGCCCTCTGACAGCCTCGGGCGGCAATTCGCGCAGGGGCCCGTCGATGACCAGCATCGCCAGCCCGTGCACCGCCGACCAGGCAATGAACTCCGCTCCCTGGCGCTGTGCCGCCGACATCAATCCGGCATCCAGGCAGCGGTCCAGCGCCAATCCAAGCAACTGGAACGGATTCATGCCGCTCCGCCCCGCTTTTTCCGGCACCGCTTCGCCCTGTAGATCGTCGGGCACAGTGAAAGCGGTACGGAACAGACCCGGTTCGGCGACGGCGAATTTGACATAGCCGGTACCTACGGCGCGCAGGCTGTCGCGAGCGTACCGCACCGGATCGGCCGTTTCGTCAACCCCGGCCATCTCCTGCTCGATGGCACGCGCCAGGCCCGCGAGTGCTGCCGAGCGCACTGCCTGTACCAAATCGTGGCGGCTGGCGTAGTGCCTGTAGGCAGCATTGGGTGCCACGCCGGCGCGGCGCGTCGCCTCGCGCAATGCCACGGCATCGGGTCCGCCGCCCTCGCGGGCCAAGGTTACCCCCGCTTCCAGCAGCGCCTGTTTCAGATCACCGTGATGATAACTGCGGCGCTTTCCGTGTTCTGATTTGTCACGCTTCATTGCTGCCAATATTGACACCGTCCACATCCGTCGACTACTGTGTGTACAGTGTACACATTATCGCGATAAAATATCACAAGAGGAAAAACCCACATGTTCAAGATTGCAATTCTCTCCGCTGGCGCACTCATTGCTGCAGTACTGGGCTATGCGGCTACCCGGCCGGATAGTTTTCAGGTAACGCGCAGTATTACCATCAAAGCCAAGCCGGAAACGATCTTTCCCTACATCAATGACTTTCGCCAATGGCAGGCATGGACTCCCTACAACAAGGATCCGGAGATGAAGAAAACATTCGGCGACACAGTTACCGGCACGGGAGCGACCTATGCCTGGGAAGGCAACAGGGAGGTCGGCAAGGGCGACATCACCATTATCGATACGCAACCACCCGGCATGGTCGAGTTCGAACTGCATATGATCAAGCCGTTCGAAGGTCGTAACCACGTAGTGTTCACGCTGGCAGCCGAGGGCGATACCACCCGCGTCACTTGGGCCATAGACGGCAAGAACTCCTTTACAGGCAAACTCATCAGCCTGTTCATGGATGTGGACAAGATGATCGGCACCGATTTCGAGAAAGGTCTGCAATCACTCAAAACTGTCGTCGAAAGGAACCCATGATGCAGAAAATCACGCCACATCTATGGTTCGATAAGGAAGCCCGCGAAGCGGCCGAGTTCTACGTCTCTGCGTTCGGCGGCGATTCAGCGGTGACAAGCGTGACACCTATCCCCAATACGCCGTCGGGCGATGCGGAAGTAGTGACATTCAGGTTGTTTGGTTACGACTTCCTCTCCATCAGCGCGGGGCCAATGTTCCGGATCAACCCGTCAGTCTCGTTCATCGTCAATTTCGATCCGTCGCAGCATTCAGACGCCCGAAAGGCGCTCGACGCCCTGTGGGAAAATCTTGTGCTCGGCGGCACCGTATTGATGCCGCTCGACCGATACCCGTTCAGCGAGCATTACGGCTGGGTGCAGGACAAATACGGTGTATCGTGGCAACTGATCCTTGCGAATCCCGAAGCCGGCGCAGCATCAACCATCATCCCTTCGCTGATGTTTACGAAAGAGGTGTGCGGAAAAGCCGAAGAGGCGATGAAGTTTTATACCTCCATTTTTGAAAACTCGAGGCAGGGTTTCGTCGCCCGCTACGGCCCCGGTCAGGCGCCGGACAAGGAAGGCACGGTGATGTTCGAGGACTTCACGCTGCACGAACAGTGGTTTGCGGCCATGGACTCGGCGCGCATGGACGATTTTTCATTCAACGAAGCCGTCTCACTTGTCGTCCATTGCGACACGCAGGATGAGATCGACGACTACTGGGAAAAGCTTTCGGCGGTACCGCAGGCCGAGCAGTGCGGCTGGCTCAAGGACAAGTACGGCCTCTCGTGGCAGGTCGTACCGTCGAACATGGGCGAACTGATGGGAGGATCTCCCGAACAGCGCGCACGCGTGACACAGGCGTTCCTAAAAATGAAGAAGTTCAACATCGCAGCCCTGCAGCGCGCCGCTGATGCAGCATAAACAAAAGTTCGGTTACAGGAGAACTCATGACACAGTATCTGGTGGCCATTCACCACCCCGATAACTACGACCCGTCTGTCGCAGAGGATGAAGCGATGTCCCGCGATATCGACGCGCTCAACGATGAAATGAAGGCTGCCGGTGCCAGGGTTTTCGTAGGCGGCCTGCGCCCGGCAAGCAGTGCGAAGTCCCTGCGGATGAGGCCCGACGGCCAGGTGCTCATCACCGACGGACCCTATCTGAAGACCACAGAGCACGTCGGCGGTTTCTGGGTGCTGGAAGCCGCCGACCTTGACGAAGCGCTGACCTGGGGGCGCAAGGCGGCCGCCGCCTGCAGGGCGCCGGTAGAGGTACGTCCCTTTAACTGATGGAAAACCCAAGCTGATTTCCTCGTAATTCCATGAACCAAAGGAGAACCCATATGAAAAACAACCCCGTCCGCTGGTTCGAAATCTACGTACAGGAGATGGAGCGTGCCAAATGCTTCTATGAGTCGGTCTTCCATGTCGAGCTGCAAAAAATCGACGGCACGGAACTCGACATGTGGGGTTTTCCATCGGACATGGATCACTACGGCGTATCCGGCACGCTGGTGAAGATGGACGGCGTCTGCCCGGGCGGCAACAGCACACTGGTCTATTTCGCCTGCGACGACTGCGCCGTCGAGGCCGGCCGCATCGAGGCGGCCGGCGGACAGATCCATCGCAGCAAAACATCGATCGGACAATACGGATTCATCGCGCTGGTGATCGACACTGAGGGCAACCTGATCGGGTTGCATTCTATGCAGTAACCGAAACGAAGGAGTACAAAACATGACACAGACAACAACACTCGAAGGTAGCTGTCACTGCGGTGGCATCGCCTTCGAGGTGGAAGGCGAACCAACCGAGGTGATCGAGTGCAACTGCTCGATCTGCCAGCGCAAGGGGACGAAGATGTGGTTCGTTCCTGAAGCGAAGTTCCGACTGCTTAGCCCTGAAGTGAATCTAGCCATTTACACCTTCAATACCCACCGCATCCAGCACTACTTCTGCCCCAACTGCGGTATGCACCCCTTCGCGCGCCGAAAGGATAGCAAAGGGAACCCGATGGTCTCGATCAATGTGCGCTGCCTGGAGGATGTCGATATCGAGGCACTGCCGGTGCGCCGTTTCGACGGTCGCAGCCTCTGAGGATCAGCCCTTCTCCACCACCGTCACCTAGCCATACCGTTTTTACACCTTGCAGCAATAAACGGGGGTTTGTGCTATAGTGGTCTGGCTCTCGGGGGAGAGGATATTCTGAAACAGGCAAGGTCTTCGCAAACGGCCGAGCGGTGGCAGGCATCCGTCACCCCCGGGTCAATACTTGGGGAATACGACAAAAGGAGTGAGGGATGAATTGGTATATTGAGGTTCTGAAGAAATACGCGGTCTTTAGCGGCCGGGCGCAACGGAGCGAGTATTGGTTCTTTGCCCTGTTCAGCATCATCATCAGCATTGTCCTCGGTGTTGTGGACGGCATGCTCGGCACCGTCAACCAGCAGTACGGCATCGGGACACTGGGCCTGATCTACTCGCTGGCCGTGCTGATTCCGAGCCTTGCCGTCACCGTGCGCCGCCTGCACGACACCGATCGCAGCGCCTGGTGGCTGCTGATCCTTCTGATACCGCTGGCGGGCCCGATCGTGCTGCTGGTGTTCATGGTCCTGGACAGCACAGCGGGCGACAACCGCTACGGTTCCAACCCGAAGCTGGCCACGGCCTGACCGCCTGACAAGGGAGCCGGTGCGCGGCAATAATCCGCCACCGGCCTCCACCTCCCGCCGGCTTGCAAGCCGGCATCCATTCCACCTTTCAATCAAACGACCGATTTTGATCAACGAAACCGTTTTCCATCCATTCCGCTACGGTCTACGCTGCCTTTGATCGCTTGATCAAGGAGGTGTCGATGGCCGGAAGCGTGGATAAACCCGACGTGCGCCAACGGCTGCTTGATGCCGCCATGCACCGCTTCCTGGAAGAGGATTACCACCGCGTCGCCATGCGCAGTATCGCCAGGGATGCCGGCACCAACATGTCGATGATCTACTACTACTTCAACAGCAAGGAGGGGCTGTTCGAAGAGGTATTGCGCAGCTGGCTGCAACCGCTGATCGACAACATGCGCAAGCCGGACAGCGAAGCGTCGCCGGCCAGCTTCGAGGAGTTCTTCCGCATGTACTACCGCGCCGCCCTCGCCAACCCCCGCTTTCCGCTGTTGATCATGAAAACGCTGAACAGCGCCGAGGCGCCGGGCGCCCGCTTCCTCGTCGAGACGGTGCTGGAGCGCGGTCGCCAGTCGGGCGTGCAATGGATCAACAGGATGAAGGACGACGGCAAAATCGCGCCGGACATCGATCCGGAACTGCTGCGCATCGCCGCGGTCAGCATGTCGATGCTGCCGATGCTGATCCGCGATTTCCTGGCCAAGCAGTTCGGTGAACCGATCGACGCGGCCTTTTTCGGACAGCTGGCCGCCTTCTACGACCGCATCCTGACGCACGGCATCGTACGTCCGCTCGATCCCCAGAACTGAAGGAGACGCTCATGTCCGCATTCGCCAGAAACAACATGGCCGTGAAAGGCTTCCAGAAAGGGCTCGGCGTCGCCGCCTGGCTGCAGCAGCTGCCGAACAGGATGACGCCGCCTCCGATGCGGCTGATGCAGATCGGCTCGCTGTTCTGGCAGTCGCGGGTACTGTATGTGGCCGCCCGCCTCGATCTCGCCACACTGCTCGGCAATGAGCCCCTGAATATCGACGAGCTGGCCGCAAAGGCCGGCTGCCATACCGACAACCTCCACCGGCTGCTGCGCATGCTGGTCTCGATGGGCATCTTTGCGGAACCCGAGCCCGGCCGCATCGCCAACAACAAGACCTCCGCCTATCTCGACGAGGCCAACCCACAGTGCGTGCGCGCCATGATCCTGATGCACAACTCCCCGGAGATGACCCGGCCGTGGACCGAGGAGCTGGAGAACGGCATCCGAAGCGGCGACATCCCCTTCAAACTGGCGCACGGCGAAAAGCTGTTCGACTACATGGACCGGCATGCCGAATTCGAGAGTTTGTTCGCCAGGGCGATGGACAGCACCGAGGCGCTGGTCGGCAACAGCTTCCTCACCGATTTCGACTGGGGGCGTTACGAGCGGCTGATCGATGTCGGCGGCTCCAAGGGATCGAAGGCGATCGCCCTGCTGGAGGCTTTCCCGAAACTCAGGGCGGTGGTCTTCGACAGGCCGCAGGTGATCGACGAGGCGCGAGGCTATTGGCAGGGCAAGATCGACGAGGCGGTGCTGACGCGCCTCGAGTTCGTCGCCGGCGATGCTCGTGAGAGCGTGCCGGCGGCCGGCGACAAGGATGTCTATCTCGCCTGCGCCCTCTTCCACGGCTTAAGTGATGCGGATTCGATCCGGATCCTGCGCAACATCCGCGCCGCCTCGCAAGCGGATGTCGCCATCTTCGAGGCGGTCGTGCCGGAACAGGGGGCGAGCCTGATGTTCACCGCCTTCGACATGCAGATGCTGATGGGCACCGACGGCAAAGAGCGCACTGCGAAGGAGTGGCAGGCGTTGTGCAGCGAAGCTGGCTACCGCATCGCCGGCACCTATGACACCCGCTCGCTGTGGAATCTACAGATGCTGCAGCCGGCCTGAGTTAGTTGGCCCGGCATGGGCGCTTGCGCCGGTACTACCGGCTTACGGATTTGCAATAAATCGGTTACCCTCCATGTGGGTTTGAAGCTTTTGTGTCCGCACCGACATCGAGGTAACTATGCAAGCATCCAGGGCCCGGCCATCATCGTATCCGACCACTCATCTATCCATCGTCCCGGTGCTGCTCCTGTTCGCCTGCTGTTGCCTGAACGTTCTGCCGGCGGCGGCCGCAGAGGCATCGACCACCCAGGTGATCATCCTGGGAACGGGGAGCCCGGTTCCCGATCCGGACCGCTCCGGACCCGCCCTGGCCATCGTGGTCAACGGCAAGTCCTATCTGATCGATTGCGGCACAGGTTGTGTTCGCCAGGCGGTCAAGGCCTACCACGGCAAGGGGATCAATGCCCTGAGCGTCTCCAACCTGAACCTGCTGTTCATTACGCATCTGCATTCCGACCATACGTTGGGCTACGCCGATCTCATCCTCACCCCTTGGGACCACAGGGTGAAACCCCTGCAGGTGTACGGGCCGGCCGGCACCCGTGCCATGACCGACAACCTGCTCAAGGCCTATGCCGAGGATATCAAGGTCCGTATCGAAGGCCTGCAAGGCTCGAACCCGGCCACCCTGAAACCGGACGTGCACGAAATCGACGACGGGGCCATTTACCGGGACGAGCAGGTGACGGTCACCGCCTTCCGGGTCAAACACGGCAGCTTCCCCAACTCCTTCGGCTTCAAGTTCAAAACACCGGACAAGGTCATCGTGATCTCCGGCGATACGGCGCCGGACGAGGCGATTGTCGAACAGGCGCGCGGCGCCGACATCCTGATCCATGAGGTCTATGCGATGGCCAAATACAACAAGGTGCCGCCGCAGACCCAGCAATACCTGCAGGCCTTCCACACCTCCACCGTGCAACTGGCCGATATCGCCGGCAAGGCCAAACCCAGGCTGCTCATTCCCATCCACATGCTGGGCTACAAAGGGCTGGCGCAAGGCACTATCGACAAGGAGATCCGCGCGGCGGGATATAGAGGCAAGATCGCCGAGACCCACGACATGGATATTTTCTAGGCTTGCTGCAAAAAATGCTGATCGGCTTGCGCCGGCAGCGATCTTGTATTGCTATCGGACGATAGGGAGACGCCATGGCCGGTTGCGGATGCGAAATCGAGATTGAGAAACAGGAGCAGCGCAAGGTGCTGTGGCTGCTGCTGGCGATCAATGCCGTCATGTTCGTCGTCGAGTTCGCCGCCGGCTGGCTGGCCGAATCGACCGGTCTGATCGCCGATTCGCTCGACATGTTGGCCGATGCCGGCGTCTACGCCATCGGCCTCTACGCCGTCGGCCGCACGCTCAGGGACAAGGCACACGCCGCGATGGCCAGCGGTAGTTAAGGATCTCCGAATCATTGAACACGACGGTATAGAAATCCGCCTCGGCCTGGTTATCGAACCACGGGAACGGCGTGATCTTCTGCATGGCAGCCTTCTCTTTCCGCTGGCGATTACTGCCGCGGAGGCAGAATGGGTTTGGTGCCCATGTGCGGCTTCGGCCTGAGTACCCCCCCGGATTTTGGCGTCGTCTGGCCGGCGGTTTTCTGGTCCAGTGTCTTGCCTGCCGCAAACAGCTGCAGCCTGTAGGCGGCCACGGTAGTTGCATCCGTCAACATCCGCGTGAACGGCACCGTATCACCGGGCATCAGGCAGCTGCTCACCATGCTCCCTCCCGACGGTGAAAACGAAGTGGGCGCGCTTTGCCGGGCGACATAGAGCGTCACGCTCGGCCTGGGGATAGGATAGCTGCCGGTATTGCTGACCGTGCCCCGCACCTCGTTCGCAGCACGATCGAGCTGATGCGAAGCAATGACAGCGGCATAACTCTCGGTGAATGGCGGCAGCGGCCCATCAGCTGTGGCGACCGTGTTGGGGCCGACCATGAAAACAAAGTTGACGTTGGTCTTGTCGGACTCACGGACAAAGGTGAAACTCACGTCTGCCGCCTGACCGGGAGCCAAAACCGGCACCCGCAGCGCCGGCAGCATGGTGCTGCTCCGCAACGTGCCTCCGAGACTCCGGTACTGATCGGCGTGCAGGAACAGGCCCGAATCGGTGGCGGCGGAACCGTTGTTGCGAACCCGGGCGATCAGCGTGGAGTTGCAGGATTGCGGCTCTTTCACGACCTGGAAGGACTCGACCAGCAACACGTTCGAACTATTGGTGACGGCGAGCGACAGTGCGGGCAGTGCCACGCATCCGAGGATCGACAACACGAAACAGGTGAATAACCGTTGAAAGCGCGACATGGGAACCTCCCCGAGTCAGTGATCGGCCGTATCAGGCAGAACCATCACACCTGAAGCTATATCCGAAAATAGACCCGAATTTCCCATGGCACAACGCCGGGACTCTGAATGTGCGAACAATTGCGGAGTCACCCCCGCCAAGCTCGCTGCGAACGAACGGCCGTTGCCACAGCAAGCGTGTGCCTGCTGGCCGTTCGTGTGGCAGGGCTAGAGGCTAGCTGCCGAAGCTATCGAGCGAGCGCTGGAAACCGGCGAAGGAGTGCTCCACCCTGGCGATATGTGATTTGAACAGGGCGGCATCAAGCTGGATTTGCCTGCCGCAGCCGCACGACAGCTCGTCATGTTCCCTGATCCAGCGCATCGATTTCATGATGTTGTTCCCGCAGTTGTCGCAGGAAATTTCGATCTCAAACATATCCGGCATGGCAACCTCTCAAGACCCGTGACTGGTGATCTACCGCTTTCGATTCGCCCGATTTGCCCTTCCCTCGATCGAAAGACCTATCCATCCTTGATCTGGGGAGAACTTAATCGAACCAGATGACAGTCACGTGTCAGATGCCCGCCGGGTTTACGGCGCTCCTGATTCAGCGCCGATGATGACCGGCATCCTGCAAGGGTGCCTAAACTACCGTGGAATAACCCGGCTAGTGGCCGGCCCGCTTGAGCGAACGCTCAAAATCGGCCAGCGCTTTGGCGATGCTGGCGATCTCGGACTTGAACTGCTCGGCATCGAGTGCGATATGCTCGCCGCAACCGCAGAGCAGCTCGTCGTTCTTCCGGATCCACTTGATCGGCTTCCGGGTTTTGGCACCGCACCGGCTGCAGGTAATCTGAATCTCGAAATCTTCCAGCATGGCCACTCCTTGCACCCATGGATTGATCGCAATCAATCTATCCGATACGGGCTGGCCTTGCACGACGTCCTTGGAATATTCGTTCGCTAGATCTTGCGCATGTGGATATTCAGCATCTTCATGCGATAGGCGATCTGGCGCAGCGTCGCCTTCCGCGGTTCGTTCCTGATCGACAAGGCCAGTGTGGTGCGCCACCAGGTGGTCAACGACCTGCCTCTGGGCCGCAACATCGACGAGATGCTGCGCATGGTCGACGCGCTGCAGTTCACCGAGGAGCACGGCGAGGTCTGCCCGGCCGGCTGGCATAAGGGCGACAAGACGATGGTGCCGGATGCCAAGGGTGTAGCCGCCTACCTGGCTGCCGAAGCGGACAAGCTGTAAACGAACGAAAGGACGAAAAAGGCGGCCGATTGGCCGCCTTTTTACGTCGTCGACTGCAAGTTGACGTCAAAACAGCAGCTTGGCCCAGACAGGAATCGTGACCACTGACAGTGCTGTCGTCAGCACAAAGGCCAGTGAAAAGCTCGAGCCATCCAGCTTGAAGCGATCGCAGAAAGCGAAGCCCAGCACGGTGGCGGGCAGCATGCTGTCGAGCAGCAGCACCTGCGTCGTCTTCACGCCGGCGGCACCGAACAGCTCCGCCATCCCCCACATCACCAGCGGCACCAGGATCAGCTGGATTGCGGCGGCCGGCAGCACCCTGATCACCTGCGTGTTCCAGGCCTTCGACCAGTTCAGCGACAGAGCCACGGAGACGAGCAGCAGCGCGACCAGCGAACCGTCGACGGCCGACCGGATTCCCTTCAGCCAGGCGGGGAACTCGACGCCGGCCACATTCAGCACCAGTGCCAGCAGTGTCGCCCAGACCAGTGGCTCCTGCAGCCACACCTTGTACTCCTTCAGCAGGGCCAGCGATTTCTTGAACTGGATCTTGCCCTCATCGCCGAAACTGCGGCTAAGCACGACGCCCGCCGTGTAGAGCAGCAGCACGTTGGCCACGAGGCCGTACTCCACGGCCACCCGCATCGTCCAGTCCGGATAGAAGATGACGTTCAGCGGCAGGCCTAGGAAAAAGATATTGCCGAAGGCCGCGGCGATGAACAGCGCCCCTTTCGTTTTTCCGCCCAGGCTGACCTTCCACAGCCAGAGCCAGGCAACGGCAAGGCCAATCGCGCTGGTACCCAGCACATAGAGCAGGATGCGCAAGGCCGCCTCGTTCAGCGGCAGATCGAGCATCACGAAGAAGACCGCGAGCGGCAGCAGGATGAAATGGATCAACGAGGCCAGTGGGCGCTGCAGCGACTCGGCAGTGATGCCTCCCGGTGTCAGAAAACGCCAGCCGATGCCGACGGCAAGAAAAAACAGAAGCGTCAGTACGCTACCCAACATGATTCTCCCCCTTATTGTCCATCCATGGATGCTGGTGATGATGTATTTCCAGCCAAGATCGGGGCAACCTATGCATAACCGTAGCGACTGTGTGTGAGCATTTTCACAGTTCGGTCAGAAAATTACCTAGGAGTTCCCGGGGGCGATCAAGAGCGCCGACCTGAATAGAACCCGGCAATGAGAAGGCAAAAGGATTTGCTTATTCGACTAGGCCTGCGCCGTACGCGACTTTAACGTCAGCAGCTCCGCCGCCATGCCGCGGCCGGTATCGATCTGCAGATTGTCGTCGCCCAGATAGAAATATCCCTTACAGCCGGCCACCTGCTGGGCCAGTTTTCCGGTTTCGTTACCCTCGGATTCGGTGATCGCATAGGTCACGATCGACGGATAGTGGTGGTGGCAATAAGCCAGTACAGCCAGACCACCGAGATTCGGTGCGTCGATGTCGGCGACAACGCCAAATGCCTCCCCGCGCAGGATCAGACCATACGCCTCGTAATCCCGGTAAACCACGTGCGTCTGCCAGTCGCTTTGCTTCAATAGCGTTGCGACCTGATGGCCGAGACCAACATTATCGACCAGGATCAGGCAAAGCTTCGAAGCAACCGAACTCACGCTCTCAGACCTCCACAGCAGTCTGGCTGCTGCAGTCGCCGGAACTGGGGCAATCCCCGATCCAGCATGGAGAACTCCAGGCCTCGGAAAAGCAGGGCAGACGACCTTCCTCGCGTTGAATGAACAGGATCAACTCACCCGCATTCATTCGATCGACATCCTCGATACCCAGAGCACCCGCCAGCCGTCGAATTTCATCCTTTCCCATACCAGCAGGTAACGACTACTTGTTGCCCAACTGCCGGTCGACCTCTTTTTCGGCCTCCAGCCAGTCCTCCATCTCGTTGCCAGCAGCAAAGTCCCGCTGCTGCGCCCGGTAATAGGCTGCCTCGGCCACCATATTGCGCCGCTCCTGTAGCATCGACATGACCTCGGCACCCTTCAACGATGCCTTCCTGGCGGGCTTGCGTGTCGTCTTCTTGGCTTCCGGCATATGAGTTTCCCCTGAGCAATGAATTGACGCATGGTGGACCGGCCATGACGGTTCAACCTGTTGTCGAACCTTGGCCGGCCCATGCGTTCATAGGAGTGTAGGCAGCGGATTTGGCAGGCTGCTATGCGAAAATTTCTTATTTTTCCGGAAATCAGACAAAGACTCGGTGGAATTAATGCCCCCTGTCGGATTCAGGCGTTCGGCTGCATACCCAGACGCATCACCAACTGCGCCAGTTCCACGGATGTGCTGACGCCCAGCTTGTCCATGACATGCTGCCGGTGGGTGTAGACTGTTTTTTCGCTCAGGTACAGCTGGTCGGCGATCTCGGCAACGCTCCTGCCCTCGGCGAGCAACAGACAAACCTCCAGTTCACGCTTGGAAAGGGAAAGACCGGCCGCACCCTCTCCGCTTGTCTCGCTGATTTCGGCGGCGGGATCGAGATAAGTCTCCCCCGCCATAAGCAAATGGATGGACTTCACCAGCTCCCGCGCCCCGCTGCGCTTGCAGATGAAGCCGCGAGCACCCATCTGTATGGCCCGTTCCGCAACCATGCCGCCATGCATGGAGAGCATCAGTATCCGGGCTTTGGGATGGTTGCTCAGGATGCGGCGCATCACTTCCAGACCGCTCATGTCAGGCAGGGATACATCCATGATCACAATATCGGGTTCATGCTGTTCGTAGTCGCAGCATGCCTCCTTACCACTGGCTGATTCGCCCACGACGCGCATATCGACTTCGTTCTCCAGCAGATGCCGCAATCCGGCGCGCACCACCTCGTGATCGTCCACCAGTTGCAGGCGTATGTGTTGCCCGGTCATGGATTACGCGTCCCCCTCGATCTCCAGCGGGATGACCGCCTCGATGCGTACGCCGTCGGCTGGCAGATTGGTCAGCATGAAGGTGCCTCCCAACGCATGCACGCGCTCACGCATGCCGATGATCCCCATGCCTGTAGCCTGAGTCTCCACGTGCGAACCCTTGCCATCATCAGCGATCTCAACCTGCACCACCTCTTTTCTGCCAAGGCGCTGCAACAACGCCACAACCACCTTCACGCAACCGGCCTTGCCGTGACGATAGGCGTTGGTCAGCCCCTCCTGAACCAGCCGGTAGACTGCGATCGCCTGCTTCTCGTCCAAGCGGTCGATCTCGCCGTTGATTGTCAGGGAGCAGTGGAGATTCTGTTTTTTATCCCAATGGCCGGCCAGTTCCTGCAGGGCGGCAGCCAAACCGAGGGTGTCCAGCGTGCCCGGCCTGAGCCTCATCAGCACATCGTGACTGGCGCGAAACGAGGCTTGGGTATCGCGAAGGATCTCCTCGGCCGTGGCGCGAATATCGGCATTGTCCGAATGCTTGCTGATATAGGATGCATTGGCATCGATGCTGGTCAGCAATTGCCCGAGTTCGTCGTGCAGGGCGAGGGCAAGCAACCGCCGCTCCTGCTCCTGCACCTGCATCAACTGGCGCATCAGCTTGCGGTTCTCCTCAAGCAAACGTTGCTGCTCGCTTTCGATGCGTTTGCGCTCGGTCACGTTACGCAGAATGCCTTCGATCCCGACCGGCTGCTGATTCTCGTCCAGGGTCAGCCAGCAGGTCAGTGAGGCGAACCTCAGCGTGCCATCCTTGTGGATCATTTCGATAGTGAAGTCGTTCACCTTTCCATCGCGATAGAGTAACTGGATCAGCTCGTCGCGACGGGACGGATCGACATAGAAATCGGTTGTCGAGCGACCGATCACCTCTTCGGGGCGATAACCGGTCTGCGACAGGCAGGAGGGCGAAACCGTCCGGATATTTCCATCCATATCGGACTGGTAATAGACATCCAGCATGCGATCGAACAAGGCCTGGTTCTGCTGGCGGCTGTGGCGCAGGGCCTCGTCGACCTCAGTCTTGGCCAGGCGCAAAACCTCGATCTGCTCTCTCAGTTCGTGCAGCAAATTTTGCTCGTCCATGCAGCCTGCCTCCCATGCCGGCGCCAGCGGCTTACGAAGTCCGCCGATGCCATACAGTTTAGTACCAACTGACTACGAAAAGAAATTACGCCATGAAGCATGCACAATGGCCGAACGTATCGTTGGCAACAAATATAAAAGCACCCCGGATGGAGTGCTTTGGACTCATGGAAAAGATGGCGTCCCCAGCGGGATTCGAACCCGCGTTGCCGCCGTGAAAGGGCGGTGTCCTAGGCCTCTAGACGATGGGGACCCTGAAAGACGCGGCGAAGCTTATGGAATCAGCTTGCTACGTCAACAAGATCGGTGGTGCGCCCACTTGGACTCGAACCAAGGACCCACGGATTAAAAGTCCGTTGCTCTACCGACTGAGCTATAGGCGCGTTGATGCGGCGCGAAGTGTCCGAATTTCCGGGGCAGTGTCAAACCATTTTGCCCCCTTTCCGCATCGCTTCCCCTTCCGCATTTCGCTGTACGAGCCTAGCATGGCGACATGCGTTTCGCACCGGTCCCCGACTATCATATGCACACTCCACGCTGCCATCACGCCATCGGCAGCATCCGCGACTACGCGGCGGTGGCCGTGCAGCTGGGGCTCTCCGAGATCGGCATGTCGGACCACTCCCCCATGCCGAACGGTTTCGATGCCGCCTGGCGAATGCAGGACGACGAACTTGCCGGTTACCTCGACGAGCTGGAGCAGACCCGCGAGCGGTTCGCCGGACGTCTTGCCATCCGCCGCGGCCTGGAGGCCGACTATCACCCCGGTTCCGAAGCCTATGTCGCCGACATGATCGCCTCGCATCCATGGGACTACATCATCGGTTCGGTGCATTACATCGGCGACTGGGGCTTCGACAATCCCGACAACATGGAACAATGGCAAGGCAGGGACCTCGACGACGCCTACTGCGCCTATTTCGAGACGGTGGCGGCATCGGCTCGCACCGGCATGTTCGACATCATCGGTCATCCCGACCTGATCAAGAAATTCGGCCACCGTCCCACTCCCGGCAGCCGTCGTGTCGCCGAGACCATGGAGGCGATGCTGCAGGCGGTGAAGGAAGCAGGTGCGGCGCTGGAGATCAGCTCGGCAGGGCTGCGCAAGCCTGTCGGCGAGGTCTACCCGCACGGTGCCATGATCGCCCGTGCCGCGGAACTGAAGATTCCCTTCGCCTTCGGCTCCGATGCCCATGCTCCGGGCGAGGTCGGCCACGCGATGGATACCTGCCTCGCCATGCTCACCGCCTGCGGTGTGCAGGAAGTTGCCGCCTTCGAACAGCGGCGGATGCGGCTGTTGCCGATCACACCCCTGTGAATCAGGCAACGGATCACATCACCCCGATCGGCACCGTCCTGATCACCGGAGCCTCCGGCGGCTTCGGCCGCGAATTCGCCCGCCGGCTGGAAGCGCGCGGCTATGCACTGATCCTGCATGGCCGCAATGCCGAAAAGCTGCAATCGCTGCGGGAAAGCCTCGCACACCCGGAATGGCACCGCTGTTTTGCCGTCGATATCGGCGATACGGCAGGCGTCAACAGCCTGCTCGGGAAGCTGGTCGACGATACGATCTGCGGCCTCGTCAACAATGCCGGTTTCGGCCTGTGGGGCGGCTTTGCCGATCGCGAGGTGGAGGAGCAGCTGTCGGTCATCCGTACCGATCTCTGCACGCCGATCGCCCTGACCCATGCTCTGCTGCCGCAGCTGATCAGCCAGCAGGGATTCGTCATCAATGTCTCGTCGCTGGCCGGCGAATACCCGCTGCCCTACATGAGCAGCTATGCCGCAGCCAAGGCGGGGCTGAGCTACTGGAGCGAAGCTCTGCGCATCGAAATGGAAAACAGGTTGCGTATCGTCACGCTGGTACCCGGTCCGTCACCGACCGGTTTCCGTGACATCTCCGGCATGGCGTCCGGCCCGGGCAGTTTTTTCCGTACGCAGCCCCGCATCGTCATCGAATGCGCCCTGCGGACCCTGGACAATGGCGGCGGCTATTGTGTGCCGGGCTGGCGCCACCGCCTGCTCTGGCTGCTGCAGAAGTCGATCCCCCGCTTCATCGGCCTGCAGATCATGGCCGGCAAACTGCGCGGGAATTGATCGAAGGATTGATTTGGCTTCCTGCCACTCAATCCGCCGTCGCTGATTTTGGCAACCCCTCGATGGGTTGAGACGGCGCTAAATTTGCCAGCTCTCATCTAGCGTTCAGAGACCCAGATCCTCCGGTGTCGCCTCGGCAATCAGTTTCCCGTTCAGCTTCGCCACAGGTGCATGGTCGCAGGCACCCATACAGTGGCTGCTGGCTGCTGCATTCCCCGCCTTCTCCAGCAGCGCTTCCGAGCCGGCATTGCGGCAGACAGGTCCGAGACAGATACGCAGCTCAGGCGCCGACGCACTCCGGAAGGCTTCGGTACAATCGGCGACCAACGCCCGCACCTTCGCCTCCGGCAAGCGGAAATGGGCGGCTACCGCAGCGAGCGCTTCGTCGTCCAGCACGCCGCCGTACGCCTGCACGTCCTCCAGCGCTGCCAGCAGATAGGCCGCCGAGGAATATCCTTTGCTTTCGAGTAGTTCGCGAATTTCCTGCGCCGGAATAGATGTCATCCGCCGTAGCCTAGAGCATGCCGGCGGGCGCGCCAATGCAGGGCCAATGCGGGGGTAGAGAATTTCGGCGGCTTTCGCTAGATTGCGCTCCCCTTTGCGACCGGGGGGCCGGTCGTATGGAATCCGAATCCGGGGATTCGGGCGGCACAGTACCGCACAGAGCACATCGAGGTGAAATGATGAGTCAGTCGCGTCTTCCGTTGAAGCAAGGTCTGTATGACCCCAGGCATGAGCATGATGCCTGCGGCGTCGGCTTCGTGGCGCACATCAAGAACCAGAAGAGCCATGCGATTATCGAAAAGGGCCTCGAAATCCTCAAGCGACTGACCCACCGTGGTGCCGCCGGTGCCGACCCGCGCGAAGGCGATGGCGCCGGTATCCTGATCCAGCTGCCGGACGGCTTTTTCCGTGCCGTTAGCGGCGACCTCGGCTTTACCCTGCCCGAAGCCGGCGATTACGGCGTTGCCATGATCTTTTTCCCTCAGGATGCGGCGCACCGCGCCACCTGCGAAGCCATCGTCGAGAAGACGGTCGCCGAAGAGGGACAGGTGTTCCTCGGCTGGCGCGACGTCCCGGTGGACGCCGTGCGCGCCGATCTGCCGGAGAGCGTTACCACCTGCGAGCCGGCGATCCGCCAGGCTTTCGTCGGCCGCGGCAAGAACTGCGCCGATCAGGAGGCTTTCGAACGCAAGCTGTTCGTCATCCGCCGCCTGGTCAGCTCGCGCGTCAATGCCGAAGGCTTCGAGGATGCCGCCAAGTTCTACATCGCCTCGATGTCGAGCCGTACCATCGTTTACAAGGGCATGTTCCTGTCGCACCAGGTCGGCGCCTACTACGAGGACCTGAACGACGCCCGCCTGACCAGCGCGCTGGCTCTGGTCCATCAGCGCTTCTCCACCAACACCTTCCCGTCGTGGGAGCTGTCGCATCCGTTCCGCATGGTGGCGCATAACGGCGAGATCAACACCGTACGCGGCAACCTGAACTGGATGAATGCCCGCCGCCATTCGATGAGCTCGGAGATCCTCGGCGACGACATCCACAAGCTCTGGCCGATCAGCAACGAGGGGCAGTCCGACACCGCCTGCTTCGACAATGCCATCGAGCTGCTCTACATGGGCGGCTACAGCCTCGCCCACGCCGCCATGCTGATGATCCCGGAAGCCTGGGCCGGCAACAAGCTGATGGACGAGAAGCGCCGTGCCTTCTACGAGCATTACGCCGCCATCATGGAGCCGTGGGATGGCCCGGCCGCAGTGGCCTTCACCGACGGCCGCCAGATCGGTGCCACACTCGACCGCAACGGTCTGCGCCCGGCCCGTTATCTCGTCACCAGCGACGACCTCGTCGTGATGGCCTCCGAGATGGGCGTGCTCGACATTCCGGAAGAGAAGATCGTCAAGAAGTGGCGCTTGCAGCCCGGCAAGATGTTCCTGATCGACCTCGAGGCCGGCCGCATCATCGACGATGCCGAACTGAAGAACGAGCTGGCCAACGCCAGGCCGTACCAGGAGTGGCTGGCCAAGACGCAGATCCAGCTCGAGGAGCTGCCGGAGGAGATTGCGCCGCAGACTCCCGACCACGATACCATGCTCAACCGCCAGCAGGCCTTCGGCTATACGCAGGAAGACCTGAAGATGCTGATGACGCCGATGGCCGTCTCCGGCCAGGAAGCGATCGGCTCGATGGGCAACGACAGCCCGCTCGCCGTGCTTTCCAACCGGCCGAAGCCGCTGTTCAGCTATTTCCGCCAGCTCTTCGCGCAGGTGACCAACCCGCCGATCGACCCGATCCGCGAAGAGATGGTGATGAGCCTGACCTCGATCATCGGTCCGCGCCCCAACCTGCTCGGCCTGAACGATTCGGCGCCGCAGCTGCGCCTTGAGGTGCACCAGCCGATCCTCTCCAACAAGGAGCTGGAGAAGATCCGCCATATCGACCAGTACACCGACGGCCGTTTCCGCACCGTCACGCTGTGCACCTGCTACCCGGCCGAACAGGGTGCCGCCGGCATGGAAGCCGCGCTCGAGGCGCTCTGCAAGGCAGCCGAAGAGGCGGTCCGCGACCGTTACAACATCATCATCCTCTCCGACCGAGCCATGGACGCGACCCAGATCGCCATTCCGTCGCTGCTCGCCACGAGTGCGGTGCACCAGCACCTGATCCGCGAGGGCCTGCGCACCGAAACCGGCCTCGTCGTCGAGACCGGCAGCGCCCGCGAAGTGCACCACTTCTGCTGCCTGGCCGGTTATGGCGCCGAAGCGATCAACCCGTACCTCGCCTTCGAGACGCTGGTCGACATGCAGCGTCATGGCATGCTGCCGGCCGACCTTGCTGCCTCCGAGATCGAGAAGCGCTACATCAAGGCGATCGGCAAGGGCATCCTGAAGGTGATGTCGAAGATGGGCATCTCCACCTACCAGTCCTACTGCGGCTCGCAGATCTTCGAGGCGGTGGGGCTTTCCAGCGCCTTCGTGAAGAAGTATTTCACCGGCACGCCGACCCAGATCGAGGGTGCGGGCCTCACCGAGATTGCCGAAGAAGCGGCCCGCCGCCATCGCGATGCCTTCCGCGGCGTCATGATCTACAGGAATGCGCTGGATGTCGGCGGCGAGTACGCGTGGAGGATCCGTGGCGACGAGCACACGCTCACCCCGGAAGCGATCGCCAAGGTGCAACACGCCGTGCGTACCGGCAATTACGCCCTCTACAAGGAATACGCCGGAATGATCAACGATCAGGCCGGCCGGCTGAAGACCCTGCGCGGCCTGTTCCGCTTCAAGAAGGGCAAGCCGATCCCGATCGAAGAGGTCGAGCCGGCCACCAGCATCGTCAAGCGCTTCGCCACCGGTGCGATGTCCTTCGGCTCGATCTCGCACGAGGCGCACTCGACACTGGCCATCGCCATGAACCGGCTGGGCGGCAAGTCCAACACCGGCGAGGGCGGCGAGGAGCCGGAGCGCTTCGAGAAGCTGCCGAACGGCGACTCGATGCGTTCGGCGATCAAGCAGGTTGCCTCCGGCCGTTTTGGCGTTACCACCGAGTATCTCGCCAACGCCGACCAGATCCAGATCAAGATGGCGCAGGGTGCCAAGCCCGGCGAAGGCGGCCAGCTGCCCGGCCACAAGGTCGACAAGCGTATCGCCCGCGTGCGTCACTCGACACCGGGTGTCGGCCTGATTTCCCCGCCGCCGCACCACGACATCTACTCGATCGAAGACCTGGCACAGCTGATCTTCGACCTCAAGAACACCAACCCGGCCGCGGACATCTCGGTCAAGCTGGTTTCCGAGGTCGGTGTCGGCACCATCGCCGCCGGTGTGGTGAAGGCGCATGCCGACCATGTGGTGATCGCCGGCCATGACGGCGGTACCGGCGCCTCCCCGCTCACCTCGATCAAGTATGCCGGCTCCCCGTGGGAGCTGGGCCTTGCGGAAACGCAGCAGACGCTGGTGCTCAACCGACTGCGCGGCCGCACCGTGCTGCAGGCCGACGGCCAGATGCGTACCGGCCGCGACGTCGTCATCGCTGCCCTCTTGGGTGCGGACGAGATCGCCTTCGGCACCATCGCACTGGTGGCGGAAGGCTGCATCATGATGCGCAAGTGCCACCTGAACACCTGCCCGGTGGGTGTCGCAACCCAGGACCCGGAGCTGCGCGCCAAGTTCGTCGGCAAGCCGGAGGACGTGGTCAACTTCTTCATGTACGTCGCCGAAGAGGCGCGCGAGATCATGGCCGAGCTCGGCTTCCGCAACTTCGACGACATGATCGGCCGCGCCGACATGCTGGACACCAACGACGCCATCCGTCACTGGAAATCGCAGGGGCTCGACCTGTCGCCGGTCTTCCACCAGGTGGATGCCGGCGGTTCGGCGGTGCGCCATTGCGAGACCCAGGATCATGGCCTCACCACCATCAAGGACAACTGGCTCATTGAGCAGGCCAAGGATGCGCTGGAGTCGAAGGAGCCGGTCATCATCGAGACGAAGATCGTCAATGCCGACCGCAGCTTCGGCACCATGCTCTCCGGCGAGGTTGCCAAGCGCTACGGTCATACGGGTCTCGCCGAGGACACCATCGTCGTCAAGGCGAAGGGTACGGCCGGCCAAAGTCTGGGCGCATGGCTGGCGCGCGGCGTGACCATCGAGCTCTCCGGCGAGGGCAACGACTATGTCGGCAAGGGTCTGTCCGGCGGTCGTATCGTCATCTACCCGCCGAAGGAATCGTCGATCGTGCCGCATGAGAACATCATCGTCGGCAACACCGTGATGTTCGGTGCCATCGAGGGCGAGTGCTACTTCCGTGGTGTGGCCGGCGAACGTTTCGCCGTGCGTAACTCGGGTGCCGTGGCCGTCGTCGAGGGTGTCGGCGACCACGGTTGCGAATACATGACCGGCGGCACCGTCGTGGTGCTGGGTGAAACCGGCCGCAATTTCGCCGCCGGCATGTCGGGCGGTATCGCCTACGTGCTGGACGAGGACGGCAGCTTCGAGAGCCGCTGCAACATGGCACAGGTGGCACTCGAGCCGATCGCTTCGGAGGCCGATGCGCTGGAGGAGCTCGACCATCAGGGTCCGGACCTCGAAACGCACGGCCGTGTCGACATCAAGCACACGCTCAGCCAGAACGACCAGAAGATCCTCAAGGCCCTGGTCAAACGTCATGCCCACTACACCAACTCGGATGTCGCCCGCAGGATCCTTGCCGACTGGCCGGCCTGGCTGGGCAAGTTCGTCAAGGTGATGCCGGTCGAGTACCGCCGCGCGCTGCAGGAGCTGGAAGCCGAGCGCAGTATGGAAAAGGAGCAGGTCCATGGGTAAGCCAACCGGATTCAAGGAGTACGCGCGCGAGGGGCTCTCCTACGCGCCGGTGGCAGACCGCATCGAACACTACAATGAGTTCGCGAAGCTGCCCGAGGACATGCAAACCCAGGGTGCACGCTGCATGGATTGCGGTATCCCCTTCTGCCACAACGGTTGTCCGATCAACAATATCATTCCGGACTGGAACGATCTGGTGTATCGCGGCCAGTGGAAGGAAGCGGTCGCCGTGCTGCACTCCACCAACAATTTCCCGGAGTTCACCGGCCGCATCTGCCCCGCCCCGTGCGAGGAAGCATGCACGGTTAACCTCATCGGCGATGCCGTATCGATCAAGAACATCGAACTCTCCATCGTCGAGAAGGCATGGGAAGAGGGCTGGATCGTACCGCAGATCGCCGAGACGAAGAGCGGCAAGCGTGTGGCCATCGTCGGCTCCGGCCCGGCAGGTCTCTCCGCTGCCCAGCAGCTGGCGCGTGTCGGGCATGACGTCGTCGTATTCGAGAAGAACGACCGCATCGGCGGCCTGATGCGTTACGGCATCCCGAACTTCAAGTTCGAGAAACACGTCATTGACCGCCGCATGGCGCAGATGCGTGCCGAGGGTGTCGAGTTCCGCGTCAACCAGCATGTCGGAGTCAACGTCTCCGCCAAGGAGCTGTTGAACGAGTTCGATGCCGTGGTGCTGGCCGGCGGTTCCGAGAAGCCGCGCGACCTGCCGATCGAAGGCCGCGAGCTTTCCGGCATCCACTTCGCCATGGAGCTGCTTGCCAAGAACACCAAGCGCGTGCTGGGCGACGACATCCCGGAAGCCGACTTCATCACGGCCGCCGGCAAGCATGTCGTGGTCGTCGGCGGCGGCGACACCGGCTCCGACTGCATCGGCACCTCCAACCGCCACGGCGCGGAATCGGTCACCCAGATCGAGATCCTGCCGCGCCCCGAGGACAAGCCGAACAAGCTGGTCACCTGGCCCTTCTGGCCGAACAAGTACCGCACCTCCACCTCGCAGGAGGAAGGGTGCGCGCGCGACTTTTGCGTCACCACCAAGCGTTTCGTCGGCGAGAACGGCAAGGTCACCGCTCTCGAGTGCGCCCGCGTCGAGTGGAAGCAGGAGAACGGCCAGTGGAAGATGAGCGAAATCCCCGGCAGCGAATTCACGCTGAAGGCCGATCTCGTGCTGCTGGCCATGGGCTTCGTGCATCCGGTGCACGAGGGCATGCTCGATGAGCTGGGCGTGAAAAAGGATGGCCGCGGCAACGTCGAGGCCAACACCAGCGATTATCGCACCAGCCTCGACAAAGTGTTCGCCGCCGGCGACATGCGTCGCGGCCAGTCCCTGGTGGTCTGGGCGATCCGCGAAGGCCGGCAGTGTGCCCGTGCCGTCGACGAGTATCTGATGGGCTCCACAACTCTGCCCCGCTAAGCAGGCGAATGGAAAGACCTCGAAGCCGGCGGATACCCCGCCGGCTTTATTTTTCCGTTTTGCTCTCAATTTGACACAGTTTTTTTAGCATCTTATATGGAAGTAAAGGTCTTTTCTAATATCCCATATACGAGATGGGGGGAACTATGCAGATGCCGATGCGGGCAATTTGGTTGGTTCTTTTTTTGGCTCTTCCTTTAGGTGCGGAAGCTGTTGATGACAGCCAAATATTATTTGAAAAAATGCTTTCGATAGCCCAAAAGGGCAATCCCGAAGCCCAATACCATGTGGGAATGATGCTTAACAATGGTTACGGTGTTGAGAAAGATCCCCATCAAGCGCTCCAGTGGTTTACTAAATCTGCCAATGCCGGTGACCCTCTTGGGGCTTACAAATTAGGCTGCTATTATGGGGGCCAATATAATGTTGTTCCCAAAGACGCAGGCAAATCCCTCAAATATAAATTGATCGCTGCCAAGGCAGGATATGCGCTTGCTCAACATGATGTTGGCATTGATTATTTTCGGAATCAGCAATTTGATAAAGCCATTTATTGGTGGAAGCTTGCAGCCAAGCAGGGTTTTCCCATGTCCCTATACAACCTCTCCATTATCTATTGGGAAGGAAAAGTCGTTCCCAAAGATAATACCCTTGCCTATGCCTATTTTAAGTTGTCTCAACTAGCCGCTTATGGTCGTGTTAATGAAAATGCTCAAAATGCTTTAAATAACATCAAAAAAAACATGTTGCCAAAAGAAGTCCAGAATGCAGAGGACATAGTCAAACATTGGAATGCGAAACCATCACCATTAACAGTCAAAGCTTCTTCAGGGCTAAACGAGGCTCAAAGGTTAATAAGATCATACGATAAACCATAGGCATGTTGTTAATTTACCCTTTCATGCAGTGGATTTTGAAGAAGCTACTTGCGCCCTTGCCGAAGGTGACATCACCACCGGCTCGGCGCTAATCCCTAGAGACCAGATCATCGGCCGCGACCAGTCCCTGGTGGTCTGGGCGATCCGCGAAGGCCGGCAGTGTGCCCGTGCCGTC
>OBLQ010000086.1_pt1 | contig 29816 bp, 25 predicted proteins | sample 1519881 | NCBI WGS metagenome assembly OBLQ01 (sample SAMN01911456, study PRJEB22533) | soil metagenome | biome: Soil | place: Malaysia | collected 2012-04-30 | depth DG_metagenome m | reverse complement strand
TCCCAATCCCTTCATCGATCCGGCCGGATGCAAAGCCTTCGTCGATCGCGCCGAACAATCGTACCAGCAAGCGCTCCAACGTCAGAAAACTGGCGCCGCTGGTGCAGGCCCAGGGACCACTAGATAAACCAAATCCGACTTCGCGATGGAGGCACACATGTTCTGTTCCAAGTGTGGAGGACAGGTAAGCGAACGCGCCGCCTTTTGTGAAGTGTGCGGGCAACCCGTGCCGTCTGCGGCGGTCGGGAGCTCTTCGGTGCCGGCAACAACTCCGCCGCTCATACAACCCGTGGGCGCGCCCGCTGTTGCCGCGCCGGTTGTGCTCTACGCGGGTTTCTGGCTGCGTTTTGTCGCGTTCATCATCGACGCGATCGTGCTCTGGTTCGCGGGTGCAATCGTGATGCTGCCGTTTATGGCGTCGCTTGGCCTGCGAGGCGTCTTAACGGGCCGCCCGCCGATGATGGGACCGGGGGACGTGGTCGTCCTAATGGGAACGTTCTTCTGGGTCATCGTGGCTCGCGTTGCGCTGAACTGGCTCTACTACGCCGGGTTTGAAAGCTCGCCGTGGCAGGCCACGCTCGGCAAGAAGGCTCGGGGGCTCGAGGTGCCCGACCTCGCGGGCCGCCGCATCGGCTTCGGCCGCGCGTCGGGCCGATTCTTCGGAAAGATCATATCGAGCTTGACGCTTCTGATCGGCTACATCATGGCGGGTTTTACCGAAAAGAAGCAGGCGCTGCATGACATGATCGCAAGCTGCCTGGTCCTGCGGAAGGCGTAGGAGAATTTAGAACGCACGCCGGAGAAGAATCTAATTGTATTGTCCGAAATGCGGTTCGGAAGTCACCGAAGGCGCCACCTCGTGCGGTGTCTGCGGTCAACCGATAGCGCGAGGCGAAAGTAGCGAGCCGGATGCTTCTCCGGAAACTGCTTCGACGATGGCGCGCCGCCCCATGGTGTACGCCGGATTCTGGCTGCGCGCCGCTGCTTATCTCTTGGATACGATCGTGCTCTCATTTCCGGTGGGCGTCTTCATCCTGGGGCCCCTGATGGAGCGCGCTGGAATTTCTCCCGATAATCCGTGGGTCTTGTTCACCGGTACAAGCCGGCAGGTCATCGCCATAAATCTGCTGGGAACGATGGCGAGCTGGCTTTATTGGGCGTTGCTCGAAAGCTCGCGATGGCAGGCCACGCTCGGCAAGAGAATGCTGGGCCTCGAGGTGACCGATCTGGCAGGTCACCGCATCAGCTTCGCGCGCGCGACGGGCCGTTATTTCGGAAAAGCGGCTTCCGCCCTGCTGCTTTTCGTGGGATTCATGATGGCCGGCTTCACCGAAAAGAAGCAGGCGCTCCACGATATGTTCGCAAGCTGTTTAGTCCTGAAAAAAACCTGAAAAACTCTGCAGAAATGAGTGCGAGAATCGGCGCGACGATCCGGGTGTTCGCTAAGCGCCGCGACTTTGGCGTTCGGGGCGGTCGGCGACAGCGCGCAGTTCGCCGCGGATCTTTTCCGTGAATTCAGAACCGCCTACGACGCGGCTGCCGGGCTCGGCGATGTCGGTCGTACGGTATCCCTGGCCGAGCACGCGATCGATCGCGGCCTCGATCCACTCCGATTCGGCAGCCAGGCCGAACGATTCCCGCAGCATCAGGGCGGCGGAAAAAATCGCGCCAAGCGGGCACGCGACGTCTTTTCCCGCGAGCGTGGGCGCCGAGCCGTGAATCGGCTCGTAGAGCGCGGGCTGGTCCGGACGACCACGGCTCAGCGAAGGAATCAGGCCGATCGAACCGGCCAGCGCGGCGGCTTCGTCGCTCAGAATGTCTCCGAACAAATTGCCGGTGAGGATCACATCGAACTGCGCGGGGCGAAGCAGGATCTGCATCGCGGCGTTGTCCACGTAGAGATGGTCGAGTTTCACGTTGGGATACTCGCGCGAAAGAACGCTGACCGTCTGCCGCCAGAGCGTTGAAGTGGCCAGCACGTTGGCTTTGTCCACGCTGGTCAGCCGTGCGCGGCGCGCCGCCGCGCGCTCGAAAGCGTAACGGGCCACACGCTCGACCTCCGCGGCCGTGTAGCTGGCAACGTCGCGGGCGCGTGCTTGCCCTCCGGCTCCTTGTAACGCGTGCTCGCCAAAATAAATGTCCCCGGCCAGTTCGCGCACGATTTCGAAATCGCAATCGGCCAGGCGCTCGGGACGCAGGGGAGAAATTCCCCGCAGGGCAGGCCGCAACCGGATGGGCCGGAGATTGATGTACAGGCCGAGCTCCTTCCGCAGTGCGAGCAGCCCCGCTTCAGGACGCGTACCAAGGGGCAGCGCGTCCCACTTGGGACCGCCGATCGCGCCCAGAAGAATCGCGTCCGCCGAACGGCATCCCGCCAGCGTTTCTGCCGGCAGCGGCACTCCACGAGCATCGATCGCTGCTCCGCCGAACGGAAATTCGCGGAAATCGAATTGATGGCCGAACGCCGCAGTGCAGTCTTTGACGATTTGTACCGCGGCGCGCGTAACCTCCGGACCGATGCCATCTCCGGGCAACACCGCGATTGTCTTCTGCAGTTGTGTCATGAAGGGGGATCCGCGTATCTAGCGTGTAGCCGTGGCACTTGGAGTGGGGCCCGCCGGCGCGGGCGCCTGCCCTCGGCGAACCCGGTGAATGATGCTGATCAGATCGCGATCGCTGATTTCCTTCTCGGCGTCGGCCTGTGCGATCGCCATGCGGTAGCATTCGGAGAGCTCCGCGTCCGTGGTCTCAAAACCCAGATCCGCCAGCCGTGCCCGAAACGCATTCCTGCCGGAATGCTTTCCCAGAACCAAGCGGCGCGCCGGGACGCCCACCTTCTCTGGAACGATGATTTCGTAGGTCAGCGGATTTTTCAAAATGCCGTCCTGGTGGATGCCGGCTTCGTGAGCAAAGGCGTTGGCGCCGACGACCGCCTTGTTGGGCGGAACGGGTACGTTCGTAATCGTCGAAAGCATGCGGCTGGTCGGATACAGTTTTTCGAGCTTCAGGTGCGTGGCGACCTTATAGCGGTCCTGCCGCACGTGCAGCGCTACGGCCAATTCCTCGAGCGAGGCGTTTCCCGCACGCTCGCCGATGCCGTTGATCGTGCACTCAAGCTGGCGCACGCCTGCATCAACCGCCGCGAGCGAGTTCGCCACAGCCAAGCCGAGGTCGTCGTGGCAATGCGCGCTCAAGATTACATTCGGATGCGAGGAAAGCCGCGCGCGAACCAGGCGAAACATGGCCGCGTAATCGTCTGGCGTCGAATAGCCGACCGTGTCAGGCAAGTTGATGATCGTAGCTCCGCATTCCACGACGGCCAGAATGACCTGGCAGAGATAATCCATGTCAGTACGGCTCGCGTCTTCCGCGGAAAATTCGACTTCCTCGCAGTGCTGCCGGCCGAAGCGCACCATTTGCGTGATGCGATCGAGGGCTTCCTCTCGCGAAATTCGCAACTTGTGCTTCAGGTGCAGATCCGAGGTGGCAAGGAAGGTGTGCAGGCGGGGCTTGGCGGCAGGCTCGAGACCGCGCAGCGCCGCATCTACATCTTCCTGGCGCGCGCGGGCGAGCGCGGCTACGCGACAATGCTTGATCTCAGCGGCTACGGCGCGCGTGGCCTCAAGGTCGCCAGGCGAAGCAATCGGGAAGCCCGCTTCCAGGATGTCCACGCCGAGTTCCTCGATCTGATGCGCGAGTTGCAGCTTCTCTTCTCGGTTCATGGAAAAACCGGGAGACTGCTCTCCATCCCGGAGCGTGGTATCGAAAATCTGCACCGTATCCATAGCGGCTCCTTTCAACGATACCAGTGAAGCGCGGACGAGGCAAGGAGTCCAATTTATAATGATTGCACGTAGAATAAATTTGTCTTATATACTGAAATCGAGTTCGACGGAGGAAAGCCGTGGATCTGGCGTCCTTGCAGGTGTTTCAGGCAGTCGTGCGCGAGCGGAGTTTCTCGCGCGCAGCGGAGAAGCTCTATCGCACGCAGCCGGCGGTGAGCATTTCGATTCGCAAGCTAGAGGACTGGGTGGGACAGCCGCTCTTCGTCCGCGGCTCGGGCGCCCGCATGCTGAGAGACGCCGGCCTGCTGCTTTCCGAGTACGCCGACCGGATGCTGAACCTGCGCGAGGAGATCCGCAAGGGCATGAAGGAATTGCGAGGACTCGAGCGCGGGCAGCTTTCGCTGGGCGTCAACGAAAGCTCGATCCACGCTCTGCTGCCGGCCCTGGACCATTACCGCGCGCTTCACCCTGGAATTCACATCCGGGTGCACCGCGTGTTTTCGCGCGACGTGCCCCGCGAGGTGCTGAACCATCACCTCGACATCGGCGTGATTTCGTATCTTCCCGAGGAGCGCGAATTGGCGACCGTCGAATTTTATCGCGACTCGCTCGCGCTGGTGGTTTGGCCGGGCCATCCTTTGGCGAAGCGCCGAGAGGTGGATATTTCAGAATTGGGCCAGGCGACGTTTGTGGCGCACATCGTCGAATCGCCCTACCGTCAGCGCGTGATCCAGATGTTTGCCCGCCATCGGGTGCCGCTGCACATGGACATCGAAATGCCGACGATCGAAAGCATCAAGCGCTGCGTGGAGATGAAGCGGGGCGTGGCGATCGTGCCGCGGATGTGCGTGGAGCGTGAGATTGCCCGAGGAGTTCTGCACGACCTGCGCATCCGCCAGATGCGCATCACGCGGAAGCTCTATCTGGTGTACCGGCAGGACCGCCCGCTGAAATCGGCGGCACAGGAACTGGTCGAAATGGTACGCCGGAAGCCGGTGCGCGCCGCGCACACGCGCCGCGAGCGAGGGCGCTCCTAACCAGCGGCTAGAAATCCGCAGTGAGACGCAGGGAGTAGCTGCGCGGTGGGGCGATGGCATTGCCGGAGAAGAGGCCGGCGAAATCGAGCAGGTTCAGGCGGTCGTTGAGGTTCTGGCCATCGGCCTGCAACTGCATTTTCAGATGATCGGACTTGTAGATTTCCGCCCCCAGGGATACGTTGACCGAAAGATTGGGCCGGACGCGGGCTCGCGCGAAATTGACGCGGTCCACCACTGCCTGACCATATTGTGCGAGCGCCCGCTCCTCGCAAGTACCGATGTCCGCAGCAGGGCATTCGAAGGCAATCGGGAGACCACTGCCGTACTCGCTGCCTCCGGCAATCCACAGACGCGGAGCGACCTGATAACGCAAGCGAAAGCGAAGCGTGTTGCGCTGATCCTGCGAGACCGGGACGTGTCCCGTCACGTCGGTGAGCGCGCTGGCAGCCTGATCGCCGAGAAAAAGCCCACCCGTGACCGGGAACCAGACGTTGCCTACCATGTAAGAATAACTCACGAAACCCGAGAGGCCGCGCCAATTCGGCAGATCGATTTTTCCTTCTGAGCCGTAAAGAATGGCTTTGCGGAAGGCGATGGGAAAGCTCACGGCTGTATTGGCGATTTGGTCGTCGTCCGCGAAGTTATCGAAGAGCCGCCGATAATAATTGGCGCTCACCTTGAATTTGCGGGAAAACGCTTTCGTCAACCCCACCTCGTAATAATTGGCGTGCGAAGGTTCCACGGCCAGTCGCAGAACGTTGGGGTTCAACGACTCCACCAAGGGCGAACTCGAGAGGAGCAGATTTTCGGAAGACGGCGTCTGAAAGATGCGGTCGTACGAAGCATGCACGACGAGATCGACAGACCGAAAGTAGCGCGCAACGGAAAGACGAGGGCTCACGGCCTGGTGGTTGACGACGAGCTGATAGTGGTCCCAGCGCAGGCCTGCGCTCACGGTCCACCGACCGACGTGGATCAAGTCCTGCACATACGCCGATTGCTCGAGATCGGGACGGCTGCCCGCGCTCGGATAGCCATCCGGAAACGTAAACACGGGCGGGGTACCGGGATCAAAACGCGCGGGATCCGTGATGACGTAGTCGAGATTTTCGTGCAGAAAGACATTGTCCGACTCGACGCCGGCCTTCCATTCGTGGACACCACGATGCATGACGATGCTCGCGTTGAAGTATCCCTCGCGAGACCAGTTGCGCTGAAAGACGATGACGGGCGTGGAGAAGGGATTCGAATTCAGATTGCTCGCATTATCGCGCACCATTCCGCGAACGCTGGCTACCATATCGGGCGAAAACGTGTGCTGGTAGGAAACGGTTCCCATCGTTTCGAAGTCGTTCCCATCCTGAAGCTGGCCCGCAGCCTGCTGCACGAGCTCGTTGGGAACCTGGAAGCGCGAGAGCGAGTGCCGGACGATAAAGCTCAGGCGATCACCGGCCGTGAGGTCGCGTTCATAGTTAACGGAGAAGTCGCCTGTAGTGCCCCTGTTGGTGAAATTCTGAGGGACCACGGGATTGAGATAGTGACTTGTGCCACTTCCCCCGGCGCTGAAGCCGAGGGTATTCTTGCCCCAGACGCCTTGCCCCTTCGCGAAAGCCCCGGCGGTATCGAAACTGCCGCCGGAAAGCACGGCCTGCCCGTGAAAACCCGGCCGCTCGTCCTCGAGTGTGTTGATTTCGATGACGCCCCCGAGCTTTCTTCCGTATTCGGCGGGAAATCCCGATGTGTAGACGGCCATGGACTGAACGTCGTCGGCCGAAATTTCCGGGCCGGAGCCGGGAGAGCGGTTGTCCGTGAGAGGAATGCCGTCGACTACGAATTGCGTCTGATATTCCGAGCCGCGCGGGTGAAGCACGGCATTGCCTTCGTAGAGCCAACCCGGCTGCGAATTCACCAGATCCTGCAAAGAGCGGCCGGGCAAGGAGCTTTGCCGGTTCTGAATCGTCTCGGAACCGACGCGGCTGACCGATCCCGCACGGTACGGGTCGATCAGCGTCGCCCCGGCGGTGACGGTGACGCTGGTGCTGACGGCGGACAACGAGAGGCGAATGGTGTGCTCCGTCGGAAGCGCCGACCGAATCTCGACGGCTTCCGATACTTCGGCGAAGCCCGCCTCGTGAATCTTGAGCTGATAGACGCCGAAGGGGAGGCGCTCGATATCCAGGTTGCCTGCGTCATCGGTGGTAAAAGTATTGCGGTATTGATTTCCTTGGCTCGAAATTTCGACCGTGGTCTTGGCCCCCAGGCCCGAGGGGTCGATCACCTTCAGCCGCAACTCGCCCATGTTGCTCTGGGCGCAAAGCGCGGACACGGCGAGGCAGAAGAGGACCACATATCTCTTGATACAGGCGCGGCATTTGGTCATCAGAGCAGTTCGTCCGTTCCGGCGGCGCGGTGGCCCTGGGTCAAAACGAGACTTTGAAATGGGCGCGACTCCCTGCGGTCCCCCGTCCTAGTATTCCTCGATTGGCTGTTTTGTTCAGCCCTTATTTTTAGATATATGATGCTCGTTTGATGTCGACCGTGTAGTTGGCGGCAGGCAAAGAAGGAGAAGCATGCGACGCACGGCTTTCGCTGGAATCATCGTTTTTTGTTTTTGCTTGGGTCCTGCGGCGCTGGCAGGCACTCCCGACGGGCCTGCGCTTTACAGGCAGAAGTGCGCGGCGTGCCACGACCATCCCGAGGGACGGGTTCCTGCTCGAGACATGATGGCCGGGCTGCCCGCGCAACAGGTGATATTCGATCTGACGTTTGGCGTCATGCAGCCGCAGGGCCTGGGGTTGAGCGCCGAGGAGATTGCGGCCATCGCGACGTTCGTCACGGGCAAGGCATCCACGCCGGGCGCCCAGCCGAATCCAGATGCCAATCGCTGCGCCAATTCGGATCAGCCGAGCCAGTTCGATGAGGCGGGTTGGAACGGGTGGGGCCACGATGTCGAAAATTCGCGGTATCAACCGAACCCTGGAATCAGGCCCGATGACGTGCCGAAACTGAAGGTCAAATGGGTCTTCGCATACCCGGGTCCGCTAGTAGGCGCCCAGCCCACGATCATAGGCGATCGGCTCTACGTCACGAGCACAACCGGCCTGGTCTATTCGCTGAACGCTCAGACCGGCTGCACGTATTGGACGTTTCATGCCGAATCGGAAGTCCGGGCGGCTATGAGCGTTGGGTCGCTCGGGAAGAACGCGCCGGGAAAGGCTGTCCTGTATTTTGCCGATTTGATGAAAGCGTACGCTTACGCCGTGGATGCCAGCAACGGCAAGCTGCTGTGGAAGACGAAACTGGACGAGCATCCGCTGGCGCGGATTACGGGCGCTCCTACGCCCTATAACGGCCGGCTGTACGTGCCGGTCTCCTCGCAAGAGGAGGGTTTCGGCGCGGTGGGCACGTATGCGTGCTGCACGTTTCGCGGAAGTGTCGTCGCGCTGAACGCCCACACGGGCAAAGTCGTTTGGAAAGCCTACACGATCAAGGAAAAACCGCGGCCATTCAAAAAGAGTTCGACCGGCGTACAGATGTACGGCCCGGCCGGTGCCGCCGTCTGGTCGGCTCCGACGGTCGATGTGAAGCGGCATGCGATTTATGTTGCCACGGGTGACTCCTACACCGATGTCGACACCAATGTCTCGGACGCAATCATCGCCCTCGACATGGACACAGGCCGAACGCGGTGGATTCGTCAAGTGACTGCGCGCGACAACTACCTGTTCGGCTGCTCGGTGCCCGGAAAGGGTATCTGCCCGGATCCTGTCGGCCCGGATTATGACTTCGGAAGCTCGCCGATTCTCACCAATCTGCCAAACGGAAAGCAAGTGATGCTGGCCGGCCAAAAATCCGGGATTCTCTATGCCATGAATCCAGATGACCGCGGCAAGGTTCTGTGGCAAGTTCAAGTCGGACCGGGCAGCATGGGCGGCGGCATATTGTGGGGCTCGGCTACGGACGGGCGGACGATTTACGTTCCCATTGCGAATCGAGCGGACAGCAGTCTCACCGCGCTGACGGTCGCCGAAGGGAAGATAATCTGGCACAAGCCCGCTCCCAAGGGAGTATGCAGCTGGGGAACGCAGGGCTGCGCGGGAGTTGAATCGGCAGCGGTCAGTTTGATTCCGGGAGTGCTTTTCTCCGGCTCCACGGACGGGCACTTGCGCGCCTACTCAACCAGGGACGGGTCGATCGTTTGGGATTTTGATACCGCGAAGACATACGACGCCGTCAATGGCGTAGCCGCGTACGGCGGCTCGCTGAACACGGCCGGGCCAACTATGGCGAACGGCATCCTCTACGTGAATTCAGGAGAAGGCCGGTTCAGTGGCCGTCGCGGAAACGCGCTGATTGCGTTTACGGTAAACGGAAAGTGACGTCGCACTAGGACGAGCACTGCGTGCGCCGGGCGAGTTCGCTACTCCCAGCCGGTCGGGGCCTTGTAGGGCTCTGTTACAATCACCGCGGTAATTTAGCGAATCTTGCGGTCCTTTACTCTAAACAGCTCCGCGATGGCCGTGCTGTTGGGCCACTGCGAGTAGCGCCCCATGGATACCTTGCCGTGGCCCGGCACTTCGATCGATTGAGCGGTCCCGGGATGATTGAAACGGACCATCGCCAGCACCAGTCCCCGCTCCGAATCCACGATCGGAAACCTGCGAGGACTCACCGTCTGGATATAGGTGAAAATTTTCGTATTGAACTGGTCCCTGCAGCCGAGCGCCAGAAGATTGAAGCCACCCGCACCGGGCAAACGGGCCGTGCTACTCGAGGTCACATTGGTGGTCTGAATGCCGTTTTCGATTCGGAGACAGTCCCTGTCGAATGGCACGATATCGCCGCTGCTTTGCTCGATCCCTTCGAAGTATTCGGCGACGATGGAGATCATCTCCTGGCGTGACGGGCGATCGGCGGGAGGAACCGTTTCGAGGAAGATTGGCCGAGGCTCGGTCAGCGCGTCGGTATTGAGAAAAGCCGTCGTTTGCTTGCGCGCGACGAGCGTTTCGATTTCCGTGATCCGCCGGTGCACGACCTTGAGGCGCAGCGCCAAAAGCGCGGGCGTGCCGTTCTCCTGGACCACGGCGAACGCACCCGCCCCGCCGTTCGCCGGTTCGTCGAAGTAGAGTTTGTAGGTTCCCAGGCCGCTGGCCGTGGCCCACAGGCCATCGCCCGGCTTTAGGCGTACGCCATCCTCGGTAAACTTCACCGATTTCGCCAGAGGCAGGCGGGAAGGATCGTGAGCGACGATGGCGGCGAGGTATTGGTCGACGAGCCCATTCAAACAGGCCCGGTCGCACTCTTCCTGCGCGGCCCAGATGATGGCACGGTGACCGGCGACGCCAATCAGGAGCGACGCTCCTAATGCAGCGGCCATCAAGAGGCGCGCTCGCATCCCTCCTCCGTTCGCTGAATTGCCTCGACCGCCCGTGATGTGCCCGCTAGAACTGCGGCTGGTCGGACATGGAATCTTCCCAACTGCTCCAACCCGAACCTTGCCCGTAGGGTGCTTGGAGGAGCACGGCCTCGATCTGGTGCAGCTGGCCGTTCTGGACCTTGAAGAGTTCCGCGATTTCCCATGTGAATGGTGTGGTCGGGCCAGCGGTCATGCGGCGACCGTCCGGCGTTTCGAAGTTGCGGGTGTCTCCGGCGGAATGATCGAAGAAAACGAAGCTAAACACGATCCCTCGCTCTTGATCCACGATCGGGAAGCGGCGATCGCGAATCCGCGTGACGAAGTGGAGCAAACCGGACCGAAACTGATCCGCGCAGGACCATCCGGCGGAATACATCGTCGGCTTCTGCGCGGGATCATAGCGTCGCGAAGGCGCCGGTCGCGGGGCGCCCGAGGGGCTTAGGCCGGGCATGGGATTTGGATTGTTCGTGGTCTGCATGCCGTTTTCGAGACGGTTGCAGTCATCCGCAAAAAAGGAATAGTCTCCCTTGCCGTCGTTCTGCTGCATTCCGGAAAAATACTTGTTTGCCGTCTTGATCAAATCGAGGCGCGACGCGCGCTCGGCCGCCGGAACGTCCGTCAGGAACGCGGGCCGCGGAGTGCCCATCTTCTCCAAATTCTTTGCGCCGTTTTGCGACATCTGGCCACGGGCCACAATCGTTTCGATCTCCGAGATTTTCCGGTTTTCGATCTTCAGGCGCAGAGCAATTATCACAGGCTGACCGGCCTCCTGCATCGTGCCTACGAAACCCACCTGTCCGGCCTGCGGATCATCCACATAGAGCTTATAAGTGCCTCTGCTGGTCGCCGTTCTCCAGAATCCGTCGCCCAACTCGAGCTTCTGGCCATTCTCGGTGAATTTGACCAGCTTGGTTGTAGGCAAGCGAGAGGGATCATGCGCCACCACCGCGTCCAGATACCGGTCGACAAATCCGTTCAGGCAAGCGCGGTCGCAATCGTTTGCAGCGCCCGCACTCGACTGTTTGCTCGAGCCCTGGACCTTGCTCGGCATGCCAAGGATCGTGGCGAGTAGCACCGTTCCCAGCGCGCCAATCACCAAAAGATTTCTGCGCATGATTCCCCCTTCGAAATTTTGTGTTTGCGCCGCTTGTATATCAGAAGATACGGGAGTCCGCAACCGAGGTCTCCCAACCAGCGGCGGCTGTCGTTTTCCCAGGTAGGCGGCCAGCTACTTCTGCGGTGGCTTTCCGTTTGCGTCGCCAGGGGCGGTCTTCTTGAAGAAGTTGGAGACGTCCGGCATGGGAGTCTGCCCGGAGCCAGTCGCGGTGCCCCCGTGCGTTTGGTCCATGGGGGGATGGGCGAACTGGCCCCCTCCAGGTTGATTGCGAACCACGATCCAACCGCCGCCATGCCGTTCCAAGAAATACGTCATCAGCATGGATGTTCCGCCCTGCTTCAGACGGAATTCGGCGTTGGCCTGGGCCTGATCGCCATTGATGGAAACTTCGGTCAAATTCATATCCATCGCGGCCATGTTGATCCCTTTATTGCTGCCGAGGTGCTGCTGGATGGCTTGCGCGATGGCATCACGATCGCTTGCGGGCGCGCTCGAGACGGCGTTCGCTCCGGAGGGCGTGCTCGGGCTGGTAGCCGGTTTACTGCATCCTGCTGAAATGAGAAGCAGGAGCAGTCCGAGGTAGCTGACGGCCGACGATGGTTTCATGCGAGAGTCCTTTCCGAGCGCATAGGCAACATTTTCTACTCTCGACTCTACCAGATTTCCCGTAATGCTCGGAAGCGTTAGGCTTGCGGTCATCCCGAAGCACGGCTCGCCGGATAATCATCTACCTGCGAGTGTCAGCGCGGGGGCTGCCGGAGCAACAGCGCGTTTTGCCTCGTTGCTTCCCTCTGAAGTCATGTCGCGCATCCCGAACCCGACGCCGATCTTCTTGAGGAAGGCGGTGGGAGGCTCTCCACCGGCGAATACCCAGACGTAATCGTTGGGTATTTCCCGCGTCTCGCCTTGGACGTCCAGAATCACCGAGTTCTGCCTGAACTCCACGGGCATCGAGTTGAAGACGACCTCGACCTTTTTCGAGCGGATGCATTCGGCTATGCGTTGCGCATTTCGTTCCTTGATCCGAGTGAAACTATCCTTCCGATACGAGAGCGTGACCTTGTTACCAACCTGGTGCGCAAGCCCCATCGCTGCTTCGATGGCGCTGTCGCCTCCGCCAACGACCAGGATTCGCTTGTGGATGTAGTGATCCGCCTCGATCAGGCGGTACATCACCTTCGGCAGATCTTCCCCTTTGACCCCGAGCTTCCTGGGGCTTCCTGTCCGGCCCATCGCCAGTATCACCGCGCGCGAGCGGTATTGGCCCTGGTTGGTCCCGACGGTGAAGAGGCCGTCCGCGCTCTTCTTGATGTCCTCCACCTTCTCGCCCTTGCGAAACTTGAAATCCACTCGTTGCAGAACTTTGTTCCAGAAAGCAATAAGCTCTTCCTTGGAAAGCTCAGTCTTCTTGAACTTGCCGTACATCGGAAATTCCACCGGGCTGGTCATCACCATCTTCTGGCGCGGGTATTTCGCGACGGTGCCGCCGATTTCTCCCTCGTCCACGGTGACGTAGTTAAGCTTTTTCTCGATCGCGCGCAGCGACGCGCTGATTCCCGCGGGACCCGCTCCCACGATCAACACGTCGTAAACGTCTGGACTAGACCGGCCCGCACGAATGGCACTCAGTCGACTCGCGACGGTATCGATGCAGTCGCGCCCCTGCGCGATGGCATTCTTGATCAAAGCCAGGCCGCCGAGTTCGCCCGCGATAAACAGATTCTGGACGCTCGTCTCGTATTCGGGAGTCAGGTAGGCCATATCAGCGCCCATGCTGGGGCGCGCCATCACCATCGTGATAGCCCCGACAGGGCACGCCTCCGCGCATAGTGCGTGGCCGATGCACTTATACCCGTTGACGATCGCGGCCTTTCCTCCCACCATCGCGAGCACGTCGCCTTCCGGGCAAACCGTGGTGCAAGCAGCGCAGCCAATGCAGTACGTGGCATCAATATGCGGATGCTGTGCTTGCGGACCATCGGAGCGCAGCTTGCCCTTTTCAGCCGCCTCGCGTGCCCGCGCCTCGCTCTTCTTCATGTCTCGAAGATAACGGCGCACGAAAAACAGAAGCACCATCGCGGCAATAGCAAAGGAAATAAGCGTATTCATGTTCGTGTAAGGCGGCCTCTCCTGCGCGCCACCGTTTGACGCAAGTGCCGGATCGGCAAGGCGACCTGATCCCTACGTCAATCCAAGCAGCAGGAGATATCTCCGCAACTCGATTCTCCTACAGATAGCCCAAGAGCATGGCCGTCACGATGTGCAGAAGTGCCAAGACGACAAACGCATAGCTGAAGGGCCGGTGCACCACATGCCACAGCTGAAACACCTGCTGGGTCCGTGAAAGGAACACCATCCGCTTCGAGAGCGCCGCTTGCTGCCGGACCGCTTGGACCACCCGTTCGAGCTCGGTGTTGCTGCTCCGCAGGATGCCGCCGAGGCTGAGCAGCACCCCTCCAAAACCGAGCACGCGGCGCCGCAGCGAAGCGACGCGGAAGGGCCGCGACAGATCTAGCGCAAACATCCATAGCAGCGCACCGATCGCGGACTTGTGCTTCACCATCTCCAGGTCGGGGATGTGAAACGCAGCCACCAACTCGCCGGGCGCAAACAATTTCTGTGACGCCAGTTGATGGCTCAGGCTCACCTGCTCATCTTGCAGCTCCTGCCAGGTTAGCTCCGCCGCGTTCAGGTGCCGCGGAATTTGCGCATACAGATACCTGCCGACGACGCCGCTGAGCGCGACGGCGACCATGATCCAGAAGGCCATCCCGGCGATTCCTCGGAATTTGAACGATGCATGGAAGGCGATCACGATCGGCGCCGTGATGCCGAGCACGATGTGAAAATCCAGCCAGTGTTTCGTGGTGCCGATGCTGCCCAGCCATCCGATGCGCTTTCTGAAGTAGTAAAGATAGATCACCAGAAACATCGCGACGCCCAGCATGCCGAGCTTGATGCCGATCACCCCACTCGGCCGCAGCAGCGCATGTTTGGGCGAGAACGGGCGCTCCGCCGTGCCGAGCGTGTAGTAGTCAAACCCGTAGATGGCGATCGCCAGCAAGAATGCGACCGCCACAGCCCAAGCCGCGGCGACTCTCCGGCGATGTCCCCGTTCCTTATCGACGGCCTGCGTGGCGAGTGTGCGAATACTGGCATGGGTGATCATTCGCTGTTCGCTCCTGGGATGCTCACCGCAACCCTATATTTCCTGTAATCCGTAAAGTGATGAATGTTGCGCCAGTGCTGACGAGGAGTCTCGAGATCAATGGTGGCAGAGACGGGAAGCCATTGGGAATTCGTATCGCCCTTCAGCAGAACCGGCCCATACACGACCTCCGCCCGGATCGACTGCAGGCCCATGTCGCCGAGCGTGGATCCGGACTCGGCTTCGATTCGGTGGATCTGTCCCGTCGCCGGATCGATCCAAGCTGTGCCGCTGAGATCCACGGGCCGCTCCTGGTTGATCATCTGATACAGCAAGGGCGAGGGTGTTCCCGGGATGTATTCGAAGTGGATCCGCGCCAGCGTTTCGCCCTGCCACGCGTCGTCTTGCAATTCAGTGAACCGGAAACTGGACTCGTAGTAAGGATGGAAGATCATCTCCATCGCCGAGAAACCGTACGTGCTGAGCAAGGGGCGCGCTTGCACGTGGGCGGGCCTCTTTTCCGTCAGCCGCTGCTCCTCCACGCGAAGCTTTCCATCCTCGAATCGAATATGAACGATCGAATCGAAAACGGTTTCCTGTTGATAGGCAACCTTGTCGTTCTTTTTGCTCTTAAGTTTTTGTTGCGCGACGTCCTCTTCGTACCGTAGAACGGAGAACTGATTCACGAACTGCTCAACCACACTGTGCGTCTTGATTAGCAGCTGCTGGACCGGCTCGGGATCTCCCGCTTTCGCCCGCGAAACAATCAGCAACGATGAGAAAATGAGTGCCCCGAGCACCACTGCTTGCGCCCCCGACAAAAGCGGCTTCGATCTGGATCGGGCAGACATGTTCTTCAATTCCTCAGAATCGCTTTCCGACCATGAACTGAAGCTGGTCGTAGTTCATCGTGCCGCCCCGCTGCCACGTGTACCCGCCCTGAAAGAACAAGACGCGCCCCGGAGTCCAATCCAGGTAGGTGTTGATGAAGTGCGTTTGCGTGGTTTGCGTCAGCGTCGATGAGAAATTCTGGAACCCGCCTTGCAACTGCCATTGCAGTTGTTCTCCCAGTTGGCGAGAAAGAGATATAGCCTTGTAGTCTCCGCTTCCGAAAGAACTGTTGAACTGCGAATAGCGGAGATCGGCGCGCAGTCCCGTGCGCCAGACGTCTCCAAATGTGATTCCGTACAATTTGTTCCAAGCACTCTTCGAATCTCCGCTCCGCGAGCTCCGCCCGATTTCCGTGTACACGCTGATTTTCTCAGGAAGATTCACGCGCCCTCCGCCGCTCAAACCTTGGAAGAGATAGCGGTCCAGCAGGCCGGTTCCGATCAATTGCGGATCGAAGGTTGGAAAATCGCGGAAATAGGTGTCGTTCAGATCCAGCTCCAGGCGCGGATGCGGTTGATAACGTAGCGTCACGTAGCTGCGATTCAGCCCGCCGGTGCTCGTTGTCGTCGTGGGGGCCGGCGTGCCGGTTGTGGTGCCTGTCGTGATGACGGCGGTATGCGGCAGGTCGATCTCCATAGTTTCGTAGAGCGATAGGTTGTGTTTGAATGAAATCGAACTCTCCAGGAAACCGAACTGCCGGTTGGCGTGCCAGTCGATCGCGCTGATAGCCATTCCAAACGTCGACGAATAGCGCCACTCTTCGAAGGAGCCGCCTTGAAAATTAACGAACACTCCTGCCAGCTTTCCGTTTGGGTTGTAATCGTAGGAAGTCGGGTCGGGCGTGGTGCCGGCAAAAACTCCCAGCGTCGCATGATCGCCGGCTTTGTGGCCGATGTAACCGCCATCGATGGTATCGAGACTCGTCGCCCATGGCAGATAGAGCCGCCCGCCTCCCGCGACCCAGCGCGACTCCGGGTTGTGATACTGGACGCTCAAAGTGTATGTGCGATTGATCAGGTCGCTGACCGTCGCCGGCATGGCGGGCCCGGACAGTGTGGTAAAGCGGCCGCGCCAATAACCCGTGAAATCCCAGAAGCTGCCGCCGATGCGCGTCATATCCATGCGCGCCACCATCCCCACTTCGGAGCTCGTGCTCGACGGATTCGTGCGGGTGAGGATCGTGCTGTACTCGACCCCGATGCGCCCTCGCATCCGATTGATTTCCGGCGAGGGAGGTCTGGGAACCGCAGCTCGCGCCTCTTCCGTCACCGGATCTCCGAGATCGAACGTGATGATTTGCGGATATTCACGGCCGCCGGTGATTCGTTCGGATCGCTGCTCTTGCTGCTGTTCTTCGACGATTTCCGGCGGAATGCGTGCCAAATCTCCCACCTGGACCGGCACCTTCGCAGACTTGATCTCGCAAACTGCTGAAGAAGCAGCCACGGAGATGACCGCAAGCTCGGCGATTACTCCGGCAACCGGCGGTGGCGTGGTTTCCGAATCGGGGGCACCGCTCGGGCGTTCGACAACGAGTTTCTCTCCTTCTTTCAGCCCGGCGGCGCGGCCTCCATCGAGATAGACCACGCCCTCGGCGATGTATTTAACGTGGAACAGGGATCTTCCGATCGTGTCTTGCGCCGCCGCGAGAAGCGGCCAGATGGCAACCAGAAGAGGCGCCAAAAGGAGAATTAGCATGCGGCCCCTGATCATCCGCCCGCGCTGCCGTTCTTGTGGCACTGGTAACAGTTCACGCTGTTGTACACGTAGCCTGACACGCCCAAGTGTTTCGGATTCGTCTGCGCTGCGGTGTGGCAGTTCGTGCACTGGAAGACGGAGAAGTCGTTCGGATTCGTGTGGCAGGTCGAGCAGACTCCGTTGGCGTTGCCATGATTCAAGGGGAACCAAGTGTGGTTAAACGTCGCCCCGAGCCAGCTCGTCGTCGTGTGGCAGGTGGCGCAAGTGGTCGGAAAACCCGCCGCGGTGTGGTTCGGATTGGTCGTCCCCTGATAATCGGCCTTGTGGCAAGAGTAGCAATCGGTCGGCGTCCCCGCGTACACGCCGCCGATGTGACACTGGTTGCAGGGGACGGTTACGTGGGCGCCGGTGAGCGGGAACGGCGTGTTGTTGTGATTGAACGTGGCATTCAGCCAGGTCGAGGTCGTGTGGCACATCGTGCAATCTTGCGGAAACCCTCCCGTCACGTGATTTGGCACGCCTGCGATTGTTGCCGTATTCGTGTAGTCCTTCTGGTGGCAGCCATAGCAAGTTGTCGGCAGAGTTCCGGCGTAGTTATCCGTGTGGCAGGTCGCGCAGGGCACGGTCACGTGCGCGCCGGTCAGCGGAAACTTGGTCGTGTTGTGATCGAACGTGGCGTTCAGCCAGCTCGACGTGTTGTGACATAGCGTGCAATCCTGCGGGAAATTGGCGGTCACGTGGTTGGGGACGCCCGAGATGGTCGCCGTGCTGTTGTAATCCTTGGCGTGACAGCCGTAGCAGGTAGTCGGCGCGTTGGCATAATTCCCGCCGATGTGGCATTGCGTACATTGCAAGTTGGCGTGACCGTTCGTCAGCGGGAAGAACTGCGAATGGTTGAAATTAGCCGAATCCCAGCCCGCCGTTGTGTGGCAGGTGGCGCAGGCGGACGCCGCAAACCCGGCTTGCGCATGCGACGGGTTGGTCGTGCCGTTGTATTCCGTCATGTGGCACGACGCACAGTCCGTCGACAGCCCCTTATAGACGCCGTTCGTATGGCAGTTCAAGCACGGCACGCCGATGTGTTTGCCTGTGAGTGGAAACGCCGTCTGCGTATTGTGATCGAATTTGCCGTCCGTCCAGGCGATCGTGTCGTGACACGTGGAACAGATCGTCGGAGCGAAGCCGGCCTGCGCGTGCGGTGGATTGTTCGTGCTGTTGTACTGCGCCATATGGCAACCGTCGCAAGTCGTCGGCGCATCGGCGTAGTTGCCACTGGTGTGGCATTGCGTGCACTGCAGGTTCGCGTGGCCGTTGGTCAGCGCGAAAAATTGAGCGTGGTTGAAGTTGGCCTGATCCCACCCCATCGGACTGTGGCATGTCGCGCAGGCGGATGCCGCGAATCCGGCCTGTGCGTGCTGCGGATTGTTGGTCCCGTTGTAATCCGCCATGTGGCACGACGCGCAATCCGTCGGCGTTCCCGCAAACTTCCCGTTGATATGACATTGATTGCACGCCACGTTGATGTGCTTGCCGATCAGCGGGAACGACGTCTGCGTATTGTGGTCGAATCTTGCGTTCAGCCAGCTCGACGTATCGTGGCACGTCGAGCAAAGGGTAGGCGCGAACCCGGCCTGCGCGTGCGGCGGGTTGTTCGTCCCATTGTAATCGTTCGTGTGGCAGCTATAGCAGTCCGCAGGCGTTCCCTTGAACCTGCCGCCGATGTGACATGCAGTGCACGGCAGCGTCGCGTGCGCACCGGTCAGCGCATAGCCGGTAAATTTCAGGTGGTCGAATACCGCGTCATACCACGTGTCCGCCGAATGGCAGGATTCGCACGTCGTCGGGAAACCCGAAGCCTTGTGATCCGGGTTCAGCGCCTTCGGATAATCGGCCGCGTGGCACGACAGGCATTCCGTGGAGAGGCCCGTGAATTGGCCGACGGCCTCCCCCTTATGGCAGGCGGCGCACTCGAGCATCGCGTGACCGCCCAGCAGCGGGAAGCGGTTCGAGTGTTGCTTCAGTTCCTCTGTGTGGATGTCCCAGCCCTTCACGGTATGGCACCGCTCGCAATTCGTGCCGAACTGGCCGCGATGCAGATCGGCATGGCAGTCCGCGCACCGCGTGCCCGCGTTTTTGAACACCAGACTCGTATGGCACTGCGTGCATTCCACCTTCTCGTGCATGCCGCGCAGTGGAAAGCGCGTCCGGTTGTGATCGAATTCCGGGATGCCCCGGATGGGCTTCCAGCTCGTGGCCGTGTGGCAATCTTCGCAGGGAATAACGATCACACCATGGGGATTGCGGCCTCGGGACTTGCCGCCTTGGGACAGAACGGACTTCGGTAGAATCACCGCAGCCGCCAGGAGCACTGCCACTACTGTGCATGGGACCCGAATGGCCATGATCGTCCGAATAAGACACCCCCGGCGCTGCATTTCTAAATGCTCGGCTGGGAAATGAATTTTCGGTACAAGATTATTGGTGCGCGCTGTACTTTGCCACTGGCCGTTAGGCCAGGTTTAGTTCAGTGTGCCCTTGGCACAAGGGCGCCCCTCCGGCGCTGATTCCGCCACCGGATTCCACAGCAGCCTCGTTGCCAAATCGTTGCCCCGGTTGACAAAAATTGTCATTCAACCTATCTGCTTTCGTTTGAGGTATGGCATGAGATTCCAAGGTTTGCACTGAGGTTGTCCGCGAAAGTTTCTTTTTTCGATCTGTACAAATTACAGCCACTTCGAAGGTTTTGCATCGGGCGCCCCAATGGGTGTCATTTGAAGTGACACCTGCGGGCACAACCACTCGTCCCGGCTCTCGCGCTCCTAATTGTGACAATCAATGCACAGGCGAAAAGTCGGTTTGTAGAAGAGAACTCTTTTCTCGTCCACCATTCGGTAGGCAGTGTGGCAAAGGTTGCAGGCGACCTTCGCGTGGGCGCCCTTCAGCGAAAAATCTGTCCCGGTTTCGTGATTGAAGAGCGAAGGCTTCCACTTCTCCGCATTGTGGCATCGCTCGCAGTTCACGGGCCGGCCGGGCTTCGTGAATTGGCCGGCGTGAACATCCTCGTGGCATTCGGAGCAAGCGGTCGGCGTGGAATGGAACGAAGCCTCTGTGATCTTGCCCTCCGATCCGCTCGGCTTGTGGCATCCGTCACATGGCACCTTGGTGTGGGCGCCTTGCAAGGGGAAGGACGTCTTCGAATGATCGAAGTCCCGGATATCCGTCCACGACTTCAGGGAATGGCAAGCCTCGCATCCCATCACGCTTCCGTCGCGCCGTTTCTGCGCCATGCGGTCCCGGAACTTGCCCTTGTGGGGGTCCTGATGGCACGCCGTGCACGATCGGTCGTCGAACCGGAAGGGAACCACGTCGGTCGGATGCCCCGCGAGTTTCGTCGTGTGACAATCGGAACAAATGATCGCAAGATGCGCGCCCTGCAGCGGAAATCGGGTCTTTTGATGCTGTGCGATCGTGAACGTAGACGGCTGAAAGCCACTGACGGTGTGGCAGCCCTCGCATTGGATTTTGTACGGTGCCGCAGCGAACTGTCCTGCGTGCACGTCCTTGTGGCAGTCGACGCACTTGGCGAAGGCGATCTTGTATCGGGTCGCCGTTCCGGCCGGCACGTGGCATTTCTCGCACGGCACGGAGGCATGCCGGCCTTCCAACGGATAGGCTGAGGACGCATGCGCCTTGACGTCGAAGAGGGATGGCTTCCATCCGTCCACGGTGTGGCAGGCTGAGCATTCGCCTTCGTCCTTCCGCCCGGCAAATTGGCCGCCGTGTGGATCGGACGTGTGGCAGTCCGCGCATTCCTCGAATGCAAGCGGCTTCTTGAAATTCCCTCCGCTGTGGCATTTCAGGCAATCCACCTGCGCATGCTTCCCGAGCAGCGGATATTTGGTTTTTGAATGGTCGAATCTTTCGCTCGCGGGGATTTGCTTCCACCCGCTCGTGGTGTGGCATGTTTCGCAGGATTTCGCGAAAGCATCATGATGCGGATCCGCGTGACAATCGGTGCACTTCGCGAATGGGATGCCCGTGAAGCGCGGTGTCCCGCCCGGTGCCGCGGGTGTGTGGCACTTGGCGCAGGGAACCTTGGCGTGGAGACCGGCCAGCGGAAACTTTGTCTTGGAATGGTCGATCTTCGTCGCCGATTTCCAGTCCACAAAGGTGTGGCAGCGCAGGCAGTCCTGTCCGAGCTGGCCGTGATGAACGTCCTCGTGACACGTCGCGCAGTCCTGCGATAAGCCCAGAAAACTTCTGCTCAGATCCTTCATCTTGATCAGAGAACGTACCGGCTCGCGGATATGCGACGCCGTGTGGCACTTGCTGCATTCGATCCCCGCGTGTTTTCCCTCGAGCCGGTAGCCGGTCTGCGTGTGATCGAAGCCATTCAACGAAGGCTCCCAGTGAATGAGCGGAAAATCCTCCCCGTTGTGCTCGGAGTGGCATTTCGCGCACTTTTCCTTTTCCGCGTATCTCGAGTGAAGGCCGCGGTTCTGTTGAATTTCTTGGGCGATTTCCTTGTGGCACTCCTGGCATTTCAGCACCGCGGAACCCGCGCCGACCTCGTGGCAATTCGTGCAGTGTGTCGGGCCACTTAGAGATTGGTGCGCCTTCGACAGCGGACCGGGCGATATCTGCGCGCGCAGGGGGAATGCCGCAGCGCACGTCAGCATTGCGAAGAGCAGCGCATGGATGGCCGCCCTCAGCGGCGGCGAATCCGGCGCGAATCGGAGCGCTTTTCGGGAATCGAGATGCTTCGTCATGGGCTTCTGCCGTAGACTCAGAAGAGTCCGAGAGTTCGACGGTTGTCTCCATGCCCGGACATGTTTCGATACCTGCTTTCAAAAGAATTGCTCGAATCTCAGTGCAGAATTTCAAGCCGGGGATTTTCAGGTTAGCATGTGGTCCCCCGCCCCAATCAAAAAAGCCCTCTTTGTGTTCGATTCAGACAACGCACCAAAGAGCAATTGGTCTGGGCGGCACAAGCTGGGCGGACGCGGCTGGAATCGCATCTGCTGGGCCAGGCGAAAAGTTCCTGCCCCCCACTCCGGCCCCGTTCGCCGACTCGCTGCTTGACACCGCCCCGTGGTCTCCTATAATCGCCGCACGTTGTGCCAGTGATATGGCATCCAGGGCACATCATCCCCTAAGGGAGGTTCCCAACATGATCAAGCGCCATAGCAATAAAAGAGAAGAAAGTGAACTGTCTTCCAAGCAGCGCGGCCGCCGCTCGGTGATGATTGGCGCCGGAAAGGCCGCAGCCATGGGAGCGGTGGTGGCAGCATTCGGAGCGGGACTGTCGTCGGACGTTGCGGAGGCGGTCGCCAAGCCGGTGCAGTGCATGACCATCCTCTACAAGAACGGTCCCGACGTGAAGTTCGATTTCGAGTACTACAAGACCCACCACATGACCGACATCATGCGCATGTACGGCAAATCCATTAAGAAGTTCGAATTGCGCAAGGGGCTTGCGGCGGCCGACGGTTCCGCGCCTCCCTACGTGGCCACGCTGACCATCTGGATCGCCGACAATGCCGCCTTCGATGCGAACAACGCCAAGTACGGGGCCACGCTGGCCGCGGAGGTGCCGCATTTCACGAACACCACACTCACCGCCCAGCGCGACGAGGTGTACGCGGTCGTAACATCCTGACGGCGTTTTCTCTCATCGCGCCACGCGTTCTCGGAGGCGCTTTATGCGATCAAGATTCGTGCTCCTAGTGCTTGCCGCACTGGTGTTTCCCGCGTTGGTCAGCGCCCAGGGCGGGAGCCCGGCCGACGAAAGAGCCATCCGCGATATCGAAACGCAGTGGGAAACGGCGTGGAATCACCACGATGTTCCCGCAATGGTCCGCCTGGTGGCTCCAGACGCTGATGTCGTCAACCTCGCCGGCGAATGGTTCAAGGGTCGCGAGGCCTTTGCGAAAAGCCTCGAAGCGCTGCATTCCGGCAAGGTCAAAGAAAGTGTCTGGAAGACCGAAGAGACCGACGTCAAGTTCCTCACTCCAACCATCGCGGTCGTGCACGTGTACTTCGATACGCGCGGCGAGCTCAGTCCCGACGGCTCGCCCTTGCCGCCGCGCAGGGGAATTTACACGCGCGTCGAAGAGAAGCGCGGCGACCAGTGGTTGATCGTAGCATCGCAGGCAACGACCATCGTGCCGCGGGCATCCGCCATAATGATCGATGCCTCGAATCGAAATCCGGGTCAGTAGAACCATTCTGTGACTGGTGCTCTGCGTGGCAATCCAATGCACGAGCCACGCGCGGCGTCCGGCAACGTCCTCGGCCCTCGTCTGGCCGCCAACGAAGTGCGACTCGCCGTCGATCCCTGTGCCGTTCTTGTTCTCGAGCCGCCATCGCAACTCGTCGCGAAACTGGATTCGCCACGATAAATTCGGTTATAACCATCTGGGATGCCTGCCGCCGCGATCGTTGCTGAAAACCTCGAAAAGTATTTTCCGCCGGCGCTTTCCGGTTGGAAGGCCCTGCTTCATCCCTTCGCGCGTGCCACTGAATGCGCTCTGGCCGGCGTCTCCTTCGAGGTTGGGCGAGGAGAAGCCGTGGCGATCCTCGGCCACAACGGGGCGGGAAAATCAACGCTTCTGCGCATTCTCGCCACGCTGATCGTCCCGACCCGCGGCCGCGCCATCCTCGGCGGTTTCGACGCCGAACGTGAATCCTCGCGCGCTCGCCATCAGCTCGGCTACCATACCGGCGGAGACGAAGGCTTCTATAGCCGCCTCAGCGGCCGCGAGAATCTCGCCTTTTTCGCCGCGATGAACAATCTGACGGGCCCGGACGCCCGCGATCGGATCGCGTCGGTCACCGCATGGATGGGTATTTCGGACGATCTCGACCGCCAGGTGCGCACCTATTCCACCGGGATGACGCACCGTCTTGGTCTGGCTCGCGCTCTGCTGCACGGCCCGGCCGTCCTGCTGCTCGACGAGCCGACGCGCAGCCTCGATCCGCTCGCCGCCGCGGATTTCCGGCGCCTGCTCAAGGACGAACTCGTCCGCCGCCGCGGCACCACTCTGCTATTCGCCTCGCACGTGCTCGGCGAAGTCGAAGAGATTGCCGACCGCGTCATCCTGCTCGATCGCGGGAAACTGATCGCGTGCGATTCTCCGTCCCGCCTGCGCGCTTCGACCGGCGCCACGACGCTCGAAGGCGCTATCGCGCGCCTCGTGCGGCCCGCTCGCGCGGCGGAGGCGGTGCGATGAACGTCGCGCGCATCCTCCGGAAAATCACGGCGTTCTTTTGGCGCGATTTCGCCATTGCCCGAGGCTATCGCGGCGCGCTCCTGCTCGAGACTCTGGAAGCGCTCTTCGGCGTCGCCACCTTCTTCTACCTCTCGCGCTTCGTCGAAAGCCCGGAGGTTGAGCGCGCGCTGCCCGCCGGCAGCAACTATTTCGCCTTCGCGCTCGTGGGCTTCGCGTTCTTCGATTACCTCAGCGTCGCGCTCGGCGCGTTCGACACCAGCATCGAGGAGGCCCGGCAAAACCGCACGCTCGAAGCGCTGCTCGTAACCCAGACTCCACTTACGGTAATTCTCGCCGGCTCGGCCGTGTATCCATTCGTGGCGCTCGCGCTTCGCACGTGCGTCTATTTTGCCTGGGGCGCCCTGTTTTTCGGCTTCGCGCCGCGGACGGCCAACTGGCCCGGCGCCGTGCTGATCCTTCTGGCTTCGATTCTCGCGTTTGCGGGGCTGGGAATTCTTTCGGCGGGCTATCAGGTCCTGTTCAAGCGCGGCAACCCTGCAAAATGGATCGTGCTGGGGATATCGGGCCTGGTGGGAGGAATGATGTACCCGGTGGCAGTACTGCCTGCTCCCCTACGGATTGTCGCGCGGCTCATTCCCGTGACCTATTCGCTCGAAGGAATGCGCGCCGCGCTGCTCGCCGGTGCCGGCTGGACCGAACTCTGGCGACCCCTCGTCGCCTTGCTCCTCTTCGCGGCCATCCTGATCCCGCTATCGTTCGCCGTCTTCGCCTGGGCGCTGCGCCGCACCAAAATCATCGGCACGCTCACCCACATCTAGCGGCGCTCCGCGCCCATCTTGCCGCAGTCGGCTACCACCCTGCCTTCATGCCGTACGGCGCGGCGTTCACCAGTGCCTCGACCCGCATGATCTTCCCGTCCTGAATCTTGAACAATTCCGCGATCTCCCACGTCCACGGAGCGGTGCGCGTCTGCTTCTCCACGCGACCGTCCGCTAGCGTAAACGACCGCAGCCTCGCGTCGTGGTCGAAAAATCCGAAGACAAACACCAGCCCGCGCTCTTCGTCCACCACCGCAAAACGCCGGTCGCGGATCCGCGTGTCCGGTTGGAACGCGCGCAGCTTGATCTGCGCCTCGCAGCCCAACTGAAACGTGCTGTTCGGGTCTCCGCGGCCAAGGGCCGGATTATTCGTTGTCTGCGTGCCATCCTCCACGCGGTTGCAATCCTTGTCAAACGGCACATACGACGCGTGTCCCCTTTCGATCGCGCTGAAGTAGCTGTTGGCGATGGCGACCATGTTCTGGCGCGAGCGCCGCTCGGCGGGAGGAACCGTCTCGGAAAAGATGGGCTTCTCGACCAGCGCCTCCGGCCGCGCCAGACCGCTTGCTTCTTTCCGCGTGACCACGGTCTCGATTTCCGTGATGCGGCGCAGCTCAACCTTTAACCGCAGGCACAAAATGATCGGCGAGCCGTTCTCCTGCAACACGCCCATGAACACCACCTGCCCGGCCTGTGGATCGTCGGCATAGATCTTGTAGGTGCCCAGGCCGCTCGCGGTTCCCCAGAGCCCATCCCCGAGCTCCAGCTCCTGGCCGTTCTCTGTGAATCTCACGTCCCGCGCCAGCGGCAGGCGCGAAGGATCGTGGGCCACCAGCGCCGCGAGATACTGATCGACGAACGCGTTCAAGCACGCGCGGTCGCAGTCGTAATTGAAATTCGGATCGTAATCGCTTGGCGCTTGAGTTGCCGAGACCGCCTGCGCCTTGCTCGACCGAGCGAGAAACAATCCGCACAAGCACGCCGTTATCGCGGCACCGATGAGAAGCCGTCTGCGCATCGCTTCCTCCCCCGAACTTTCCGCCCCGCCTGTATATCAGAAGCCATGCAGCATCGGCAATCCGCGCTTGCTCTCGCGCCGGCGTTCAACACTCCTCGCGTGCGCTAGACGCACTCGTTGTCTATCCGATTGAGATGAATCTTGTCTCGTGGGGAAACACCGCTGCACACAGGTAAAACGAAGAAGCCACTAGATGGGTGCTCCGGAACTCAGCAGCCGTGTGACGAGATTTTGCAGGCGCGCCGCATCCTGCTCTCTCATCTCCGTAAACTGCACGCCCATCCCCTCGTTCGGCACCACGTTCCGCACCACGGCGCGGCACCTGATTTCCCCTTCGGGAACGGCCAGCAATACCGTGATCGCCGTGCCCAAAGCCGCTGGATTCGGCGTGGCAACGAAAAGGCCCCCGACATTCAGGTCGCGCACGCGCGACACGTTTTGCTGGCTCTGTTGGTTGCCGTCCTGCCACGCCACCCATACACCCTTCGGCGTCGCGATACGCGGGTACCGCCGGCCGTCCCTGGCGGCATCGTTGGACCCGGGGTTGACGGGGGTTGGCACGATGATCTCGTTCCTGGGCGGGCCGCACGCCCGCTCCTTGCCAATTGTCACCGCGTACCGTCACGCCGGCAGCTTATCTAATAAAGGTAGTTGCCGCGAGAGTTACCTTGCCAGTGCCCGCTCTTCCGCCCGTCGTTTATGGCAAGGCTTCCCGACCAAGTGCGTCGGATCGTAGTATCTGGCGCGGTAGTAATACAGCCCGGTTTCGGTGTCGAATTCGCGGGCGGTGTACTGGAACGGATTCGTGAGCGAGCCGTTCGATGCAATTTGTTTCCCGAACGAGTCGAAGGTGTAGGTCTGGACCAGCGCTCCGGCACCGTTCGTCAACGAGGTCACGGAGCCAAGCCCGTCGGCTTCGTAATAGCTCGTGACTGCGGAGCGGGACATCGCCAGCGGTTCGTCGATGTTCTGCCCCTGCGTGTAGCGGGCTACCACTGCGCCGCTGGCGTTGACTTCCTCGATCAGGTTGTCGCCGTCGTAGGCGAAGATGCTCTTTCCCGCAGACGACACTTTTTTGATGCGTCGCCCAAACGGATCGTAGGCAAAACTCACGGTTCCGCCAGTTCCGGGCAACGTAACACTACTCAGCCTGTTTTCGAAATCCCATGTGTAATTCGTGGTCCCCGACGAATCCGTCTTGCTGAGCATGTTTCCCTACGCGTCGAAGATGCTCGTGCCCTAAGACGGGGATCGGCCACCTCGCGCCGCAGAGCGAGCCATTCGACCGCCCACGAAAGCCGCCGCACCGACTCCCAGCGCGAAACATACTGAGACGACTGCGATCGTAGTTACCCAGCGAGAGACAGTCGAGTGGCTCCCATTCGATGCGACAATCAACCAGACGGACCAGGGAGCTAGGCTCAACGCCGCCGCAACCCGCGCCTTCTCTCTGACGAGCAGGCCAACGAGAACCCCGACCGTCAGTGCGACCACGGGGAACTCGGGGAACAGAAGCCGGACACTTGTCGCCATTGAGCTAAAGAGAATTTGCTCGCTTAGAATCGTCAGAGCGAAACTTGCGAACACTCCGAAAACAATTACAACGAACAACTTCATAAAGCCTCCAAGTATTTCATTGACCCGATTTTGAGGTCACTTTCGCGGTGTCGGCGGAGCCGGGGTTGTTGGATGTTTGGAAAAATAGTTGATCAAATCGTCCAGCCACCACGGAGGAGGAAACGGATTAGTCAACGCCAGTCCGAGGCATCTATCCAAAGCATCTTTGCAATTCTGGTCTGCTGCGAGGCATAACTGAAGTCGCTGAGCGTCCTCCTGACCTGTAGCTTGGCCTCCATTTTGTTGCTGAGCAATCGTGGTATTGGTAATATCAGCATTCGACATAGAGTTGAGTGCGTCGACCATCGCACGAAGCCTGCAGGTAGCAGCACTGATCAAGCAATTGCCCTTGGCTAGCGCGCTCCTCCCCTTCTTCCACACGTCGTAGGAATCGGGCCGCAAGCCAGGCGGGTCGAAGTGTTCGACCGGATTGTTTAGGACGTAGGTGTAAAAATCGGGGCCGATGGAAAAACCAAGGGGATCTTCGCTGAGGAACCTTCCGGTGGAAGGATCGTAGTATCTGGCGCGGTAGTAATACAGACTGGTTTCGGAGTCGAACTCGCGGGCCGTGTACTGGAATGGGTTCGTGAGCGAACCCGTTGCGTTCGTGGTCTTGCCAAACGAATCGAACGTGTACGTCTGCGCCAAGGCCCCAGCGCCGTTGGTCAGCGAAGTGACCGAGCCGAGGCCATCGGCTTCATAGAAGCTTGTTGCGCCCGAACGCGACATCGCCAGCGGCTCGTCGATGTTCTGTCCTTGGGTATAGCGGGCCACCACCGCGCCGCTCGCGTTCATTTCCTCGATCAGGTTATCGCCGTCGTAGGCGAAGATCGATGTGCCAGCAGAGGACGACTTGTAGACGCGTCGCCCGAAGGGATCGTATTTGAACATCACAGTGCCGCCCGAGCCGGGCAGCGTCACTTGTGTCAGCCGATTCTCGTAATCCCAGGCGTAATTCGTCGTGCCGTTCGTGTCGGTCTTGCTGGTCATGTTGCCGTCGCTGTCGTACACATACATCGCCGTCGGCGTCGAAACCATCTCGTTCGACGGGTTGTAGCTGTACGGCGACACCCCGAGCGAGGAGAGGCGATTGCCCACCAGATCGTACGTGTAGCTCTCGCAGAAAGGGCTCCCAGGTCGACGGTTAGTCGAGCCTGGGAGAGTAGTCGTGCCCCCCTGCGTCACCTGCAACAGCTGATAGATGCCGTCGTAGCCGTGCATAACAGGGCTCCCAGGTCGACGGCTAGTCGAGCCTTGGAGATAAGACGTCACGCCCGCCAAGTGGTCCGCTATCGACATTCTGTTTCCTGCAGCATCCACCGTATATACGGCTCCGTCAATGGTACTCCAGCACAATTATTGCGACAATCTCAATAGGCGCGTCACGTGCTGATTCCTGCCGCTCTCGCGTTCGGCCCGACTCCCGAAAAGGTATCAATCGACAGTCGTCGTTCAATGGTGGGCTAGGCTACGCAAATCCGCGGGGCCTTGCGCACGCCCGATCGGCTCATCCCTTGTCTTCTCTTGTAGTTCCCCGTCTGCGTAGTTTCCACAATAGAAATTCATCCGCCCAATCTGTTAGCGTGAGTCGGCGCAGCATCTGGCCCCGATGACGAATGAAACTGTGCCGTCACATTCCAAGTCAACGCCCCACCGGGCCGCTGCCCCTCGGCCCGAGCCAAATGTCTGCCACCTCCGTCCTGCGACTCATGGCCTCTGGCTTCGGGTTTCTGCTCGCTACACAGATGGAAGCCGCAGGCCCGCTAAGTGATAGAAAGCGCTCATCCGCCGCCCATTCTAATCGCTACACTTGTCCGCCCTCCGGACCCCGATTTTCAAGTTTCGCCAGCCCCAGCCCGGTACACGCATACGAACTGAAAATGCCGCAACTCACTGAAAACAAAGCATCGGCACGCTTGCAGCCCGGTACACTTTTGCACCCTCGCGATCTGCCAAACCCGCTTCATCAGCAGGCAACGCGCCGAACACGCCAAAACACGCACCCGAGGTTCAAATCGGAAGCCCGGGATGATATAGTG
>OBLQ010000085.1_pt1 | contig 29910 bp, 27 predicted proteins | sample 1519881 | NCBI WGS metagenome assembly OBLQ01 (sample SAMN01911456, study PRJEB22533) | soil metagenome | biome: Soil | place: Malaysia | collected 2012-04-30 | depth DG_metagenome m | reverse complement strand
GCCCAGGTCGACGTGCGGAACACCGTGACGTTCGGCACCGTATACGGTCACTTGGGAGAGTTCTTGCTCGGCGCGTTCGTCGCCGGATTGCTCACTCTCTTCATTCTGAAGTCCAAGCCACTCGGCACTCGCATCGTGATGTCTGTGGTTGCACTGTTATTGGGGGGTGCGCTCAACTGCGGTATCGATGCGCTGTTGGACCTCGGATTCATTGCAGCCGTGCACCATGCCTTGGGAGGTTACGTCGGTGACACAGGAGAGATTTACGGAATACAGACCCTGTGGACACCCTTGTGGGTTGTTCTTTCGCCAGCGGCGATCGCGTTCGCGGTCTGGACGGGAAGCGGGTTCTCCCGTTACTACCGAGGTGTGACTCTCTTGGCGACCGTGATCGGAGCAGCCACAGGGTATGTCTTCAGGAACGCGGCAGGTCTCGCGCTCACAATTCTCTTTCTCTCGCTTTTCTTTGCCGCCGGGTCGGCAAGCGGGACACTGGCGGGACTCAACGTGGGCTCTTTCTCGGCGATGTATATTGGGCAAGGTGCGGGTCTGGGTCTCGGGTTCGGGCTTGCGCTCCTTGCCTATAAGCAGGCGTGGCTGACGTCGCGCCATGGGATGACGGAGGGGCGCAAATGGACGCTCGCTGGTGCGGTCGCGAGGATCGGGTCTTTCGAGGGGAACGAGGTGTACCTTCCCCCTGACGGTTCGGTCGCGCCGATGCACGCTCAGATCCATGCAGATGAGGAGGCGCACTACGTGGTCGATTTGGGGCCAGGCGTGACTGTCAACGGCCAGCCTGCACAAAGCCAATGGCTGAACGACGGCGACGTTGTCGGCGTCGGGTCGGCACGTCTCCTGTATAGGACAAGGCTGGATTCCCCGCCCAGAAAGAAGGAGCTCCCTCGTACGGCTGCGACTCCGCCAGTTGCGGGAGGCTTCATGCTGGTCGATCCCCTGGGACATCGACACAAACTGAGGAACGGCGTCAATACGATAGGGAGGGACGCGTCCTGTGACGTTGCATTGACCTGGGAGCCGTCCGTCTCGCGGCGGCACGCCGAGGTGACGGTTTCACCGACCGGCGTCATGGTTCGCGATCTGGGATCGACGAACGGTACCTACGTTGGCGGAACTCCCATATCTGGCACACAGCCGTGGCCAATTGGCTTGGAGGTCACCTTCGGCAAGGCGCGCACAACCCTCGGTCAGGCGTGAAAAAGCCCGGACCGGATCGCCGGTCCAGGCTGATTTCTTGCGATTGGATTGCTTAGGCTAGGCGGCTTTCTTGCGCTTTCGGATCAGGGCCAGCGCACCGAGGGTGAGGGCGAAGAGCGAAGCCGGTTCGGGCACCGAACTCACTTTGTCGGTGCTGAAGTTGAACGACTCGCCCGCAGCAAGCGTGCGGTTCCATTGGAACGCGTACGCCGCGTCGCCGGAGAACGACTGACCGATCCCGTCGCCGGCCGCAGTGTCGAGGAAATAGCCGTTGGTCGACGTGATGTTGCCGAGAATGTTCGCGAACAGGCCAAGTTGGCTGAAGTCGGGCACAGGCGTACCGCCATGGACTGAAGTGATCCCAGAAACGATGCCGTCCGTCTGCTGCATCGACGAACTGTTCGTCCGCACCACCGTGTCATTCAGCGGCGTATTGTTCATGTCCCAGTCGGAATACTGGAAGACGCGCGCGTTGACGGTGCTGTCGCTGATATTCGTAACCTTGACGCTCTCAGCGAGGTCGGCCGCGGAGGTGCCGCCGGTCAACAAGTACCGGACTTGGATCGAAAACGTGCTGTCCGAGTAGATGAGTTCGAGGAAGTTAGGCAACGCCTGCGTCGCCGAATCCAGCGTCATGGCACCCATCGCCGTGGCCGTGCCCGAGTCTCCGCTTCGTAGCATATAGGTGTGCTGGAAGACGTTATCGATACCAGATACGAACCAGTTATCGATGTTTCCGGTCGTAGCGTTGACATCCAGCTGGCTGCCGGAGTCGGTCAGATGAAAGACTTGTGCGTTCGCGGCGCAAACGAGTAGGCCAAACGAAACCGCACATAGCGTGCGTAAACCAAACGTATTCATTTCAACACCAACCAAACAATTGATCCCAATGGATCAGGCTTCACGTTACCCTAATTGGATCGGGATGCTACCCGTAGAAGTACCGGACATTTTGAGCCTGGGTGCTTCGCTGATTACTGGGGGACGACTACGCCAAGGATAACCGGGCGCTGGCGGCAGCTCTTCTGGATGGATCGCCGCATGGTGTAGACGATGGCGTCCTCGATTGCTCCGGCATCCTTGAGTTTGGCCTGACTGAGCCCTTCTAGAGCCTCACGGACGGCCGTCATACCGTCAGAAATGACCTCGTCTGAGCCGCTGAACCCCTTGGTCACCACCTCGGGCCTGGTACAAAGGCGGCCTGTAGACAGGTCCGCGCCCACAGAAATGACGACAACCCCGTCGTGGCCGAGGGCGGACCTTTCGCTCAGGACTGGCGGAGTGACCGCCACGTCCCCGTGCTGATCGATCAGGAGTTCTCCCCAGCAGACATCCTCGCCGTAATCGGCTCCGTCCTCACTGAGTTCCAGCGTCTGGCCGTTTTGGATCGCGAAGACGCGGCCTTGGGGCCAGCCCATCTCCTCTGCCAGGTCGGCGAAGATGTATTGGTGGCGGGGCTCGCCGTGGACCGGGACGATGTAGCGGGGCTCAATGATGGTCACCATCTTCCTGACCTCGTCTAGGTAGGCATGCCCGCTCACGTGGATCGGCTCGTCGCAGTCGTAGATCACGTTCGCACCGAGCAGGAACAGACGATTGATCGTTCGCCAGATCGCTCCCTCGTTGCCCGGGATTGAGCGCGCTGAGTAGAGGACTGTGTCGCCATACTTGACGCGGAGCCGGCTGTACTCCTCGCGTGACATCTGGCTGAGCGCGGCCATCGGTTCGCCCTGGCTGCCAGTGGTTAGCACGACTATCTGGTCGTCCTCCAGTTTCAGCGCCTCGTCGAGCCGGACGAAAGTGCCCTCCGGAATCTGGAGATAGCCGGTCCTCGCCGCGAGTTGGAGCGTAGCCTCCATGCGCCTCCCTGCGACCGCTAGTTTGCGTCCGGTTTCCTTTGCGACGTCCAGTGCCTGTTGCATTCGGTGTACGTTGCTGCTGAACATCGTCATCATCACGCGTCCCTTCGCCTCGGTGAAGACTTTGCGCAGACCGCGGCTCACCTCGCTCTCGCTTGGTCCCCAGCCGTGTCGGTCGACGTTGGTCGAATCACTGACGAGCGCGAGCACACCCTCTTTGCCGATCTCCGCCAGACGCTTCGTGTCCGTCTTTACACCGTCCACGGGGTCGTTGTCGAACTTGAAGTCAGCCGTGAAGAGAACTGTGCCCACCTCGGTGCCGATCGCCAAAGCGCAGGTCTCGGGTATCGAGTGGGTAACACGGATGTACTCGACGCTCATCGACCCAGCCTCGACCGTGTCACCTGGCTGGACGATCCTGATCTCCGGGTCGATGTGGGGGATGCGCTCCGACAGCTTGCTCTCGATCATTGCCGCTGTGAATGGCGTAGCGTAGATCGGAGTCTGGACCTCTTGAAGCAGAAAACTGAGCGCGCCGACGTGGTCCTCGTGTGCGTGGGTGATGAAGACTCCGGTCAGGGCTTTCCTGTTTTCGACGAGGTAGGTGAAGTCCGGGATGACGATGTCGACGCCGTAGTGCTCTTCATGCGGGAAACTGATGCCACAGTCGACGACAATCATCTCATCGCCCTGGCGGACGACAGTGCAGTTCTTGCCGATTTCTCCGGCTCCGCCTAGGGGAATGATCTGGACGACACTCATTCGAAGGCGTTAGGGTACCCGTGGGCCCGTTCTCCAGGCGGTGCGTTGGGCCGACCCGGGACTCGGAGAATCCTTGGGACTTCATGTTGTCTCCAATAATATGGAGAGACCGGGATAGACGTGGAGGAACGATGTCCAAGCACTACAAGGTCGTCATCATTGGAGGGGGTACAGCGGGGATCACGGTCGCGGCCCGGCTTGCACCACGGATCGGCGGAGAGAAAATTGCGCTGATCGAACCTTCCAAGAAGCACTACTATCAACCGATGTGGACACTCGTCGGCGCCGGTGTAGCGACAGCCGAATCGACGGAAAAGGACGAGTCGACACTGATTCCGCAAGGCGTGAATTGGATTCAGGACTACGCGGACGCGCTTAAGTCAGAAGAGAACGCGGTCGTGCTTCGTGGCGGGGACACGGTCACCTATGACGCCCTCGTCGTCGCTCCAGGGCTAAAGATCGAGTGGGACGCGATCGAGGGACTGACCGACGCGCTGCAGAACGATCCGCGCGTCGCCACGAACTATTCGTTCCAATATGCGCCGAAGACTTGGAAGGCGATGCATGCGTTCAAGGGCGGAACCGCCCTGTTTACGCACCCAGCCACGCCGATCAAGTGCGGCGGCGCTCCACAGAAGATCATGTACCTCTTTGAGGACTACGTGAGGGGGCACGGGCTGCGCGACAAGACGAAGGTCTGCGCCTACTTCCAAGGCGCGGGGATCTTCGGGGTTGCCGCATTTGGCGACGTGCTGACACCTATGTTGAAGGAGCGCGGAATCGAGTTCCACGGCCGGTACGACCTCATCAAGGTCGACCGCGAGAAGAGTGAGGCTACATTTAGGCACCTCGATGACGGGCACGAAGAGACGGTGCACTACGACTTCCTGCACGCGACCCCGAAGATGGGGCCGCCGGACTTCGTCAAGAACAGCGCGTTCGCCACGACGGAGGTGCCGACCGGATGGATGAAGGTCGACCCGTTTACGCTCCAGAGTCCGAACTTCAAGAACGTGTTCGGGATCGGCGACGTCGCGCAACTGCCGACCGCGAAGACCGGAGCGGGAGTGCGCAAGCAAGCACCTGTGGTGGTCGAGAACCTGCTGGCGGTGCTCGATGGCAGACAACCGGCTAAGAAGTACAACGGCTACACGTCCTGTCCGCTGGTGACGCGGTACGGGCGCGTCATGATGGCGGAGTTCGGCTATGACGACGTTTTGATGCCGAGTTTCCCGCTCGACCCGCGGAAGGAGCGGTGGAGCATGTGGCTGATCAAGAAGTTCATGCTTCCAATCCTCTACTGGAAGTTCATGCTCCGCGGCAAGGCGTGACCGTCACCTTGCCGCCCAGAGGAACCCTCGCCGCATGAGTTCGGTCGCCTCAGGGATGTCGAAGAGCGCGCGGTTGTGCCCCAATGCGTTGTAGAACACCCGCCCTTTGCCGAACGACTTTGTCCAGACCTGCGGCATCTTGCACGGGTTGCCGGTGTGCGGGCCGGGGCCGCTAGGGTTTGGGAAGTCGGTGGTCGCGAGCACGTTGTTGCCCGGATCGGTGTGGAGGTAGTACTGCTCGCTCGTGACCTGGAAGTCCTTGATGCCGCGCGTGATCTCGTGGTCTTGGACCATATTGACGGTGTAGGTGACACCGGTGTCGCCGGGGTGCGCGACCCACTGGCCACCGGTGAGGAACTGCCACTCTGTGTTATTGCGGAAGGAGTCGCACATCCCGCCGTGGCAGCCAGCGATACCGGTTCCTCTGTTGACAGCGTCGCAAACGGCCTTGCACTGCTCGCCGGTTATCTCGCCCATCGTCCAGACGGGGACGATCAGGCTGATGTTGTTGAGGTCGTGGTTGAGGAAGGCGTCGAGGGTGTCGGAGACGGTGACGTCGAAGTTCTCCTTCTCGAGGACGTCGGCGAAGTGGGCCGCGACCTGTTCCGGCTCGTGGCCGTCCCACCCGCCCCAGACGATGAGTGCTGACTTTTCTGACATTGGCGAGGTGGGAGCGTACCTTGTGGCAACGCGTCGTCAGAGTCTCGCAATAAGCCGCCTACTTCTTTCCCTGGTCGATGTGGAGCATGGTGCCCATGAGGGTCTTTTCTGCGCCGCCGACGTCACCGGACTTGAGAGCGTTCATCGCGAGCGTGACCTCTTGTGCGTCGGCGGTTCGGCCGTCTGCCAGAAGCAGAGCCTGGGTCTTTTCCAGTTCGGCCATCGCTTGCGCGGTCGTGATCTGCATCGTCTTGAGGCCCATGATGGTCTTCTCGACGACGCGTGAAGCGGCAGAGATCTCGTGCGCATTCGCGACGATGGGGTTGGGTGCGACCGAGTAGCGTGCCGCGTCGGCCGTGAACTCCATCACGAGATCGAGCGGCACGGTCTTGGTCGCGCCGCCGCCCGTCGTGTCCTCGTATGAAAGTTTTCCGGTCGCAACAACATAGTGACCGAGAGGGTGGTTGTCGAAGTCGAAGTCGAACACTTGCTGCAGCGACGCGCCTCGCTCCAGGTCGGCGAGTTCGAGCGTGAACTCGTTGTCGTCCATCGAGGCAGCCAGACCGGTTCCGCCGCGCAGAGACACCCACCGCGAGAGGCGCACATCGAGGCGAAGGTTCATCGCGGCAACGGTGATGAGTTTCTCAAGTTCTGTGCGGAAGACCTCCGGGATCAACTGTGGCTGGGTGATGTAGTAGTAGTTGCCGCCGGTCTTCTTGGCCATCGCCGCGAGCAGTTCTTCGTTGTACTCGGCGCCGAAGCCGAGGAAGGTGCAGGTCACGCCGCGCGACTTGATGTCGCCGGAGTGCTGGACCAGCGGGTGGTGCTCCTTGATGCCCGCAGTCGGCTCGCCGTCGGTGAGGAAGACCATGCGCGTCACGCGGGACTTGTCTTCGTTCGCGGCCAACTGTTGCGCCGCAAGGGTCATCGCGTCCGAGATGTTTGTCGTGTATCCGGGCTGGATCTGCGCGACGCCGTCCTTGATCGCCTGTTTGTTGGTGACCCTCTGCGGCGGCATTAGGACGTCGACCGTCTCGTCAAAGACCACGATGGACAAGACGTCGTTGGGGGAGAGGAGATCGACCACGTGCGAGACTGCCTGCTTTGCATAGTCCAGCGGCGCGCCCTCCATCGATCCGCTGCGGTCGAGGACGAGGCACAGGTTGAGGGGAGTGCGCGGACCGCTTACTGCGACGCCTGGAAGCCCAGGCGTGTCGCTCGCGGATATGTCCACCAGGAACTGCTCACGAGCCGGCCCGTTCGCCATCGTTGCTGTGCGGCTGGGCGTGACCGTGACGGTGATGGGCTCGGCCGGAGCCCACGCTGTCGTCCTGTTGGGGTCGCCAGCGACGGGAGGCGCACCCATCGCCATCGTGCGATTGTCCATCGCTCCGGTAGCGATCGTCTTGTTGGGGTCGATCTTCTGCGTCTTGTCCATCTGTGGCTCTCTCTACTCTACACGAAACATCGTGCTACCAATCTGTACTACGTCTCCGCGGTTGAGCGTTGCGCTCTGAACCCGGTTCCCGTTGACCATTGTGCCGTTTGTGCTGCCGAGGTCCTGCACTTGCAGACCGCTTGATGTCGGCGTAAATGCGGCGTGGCGCCGTGACGCCTGCTGGTCAAATCCGAGCGCGATGCCTGTCGCTTCCCTTCCCGCCTCCATTTGCGTCGAGACGTTGAACCTTTGGCCGGTGATCGGGCCCGAGGTTGCGACGAGGGCAAACCCCGACGGTGCCTGTGCGGGCGCCGTGAACGCCTGGGTCGGCTGCGAGACTGCCTGTTGGTACGGCTGCATGTGCTGCGGCACCTGCGCAGGTGCCTGACCGGGCTGTGCGATTGGTTGAATCGGGGCCGACTGGCCGGGTGCACCGACCGGTTGGCCGTGAGCGCGTCCCTCGTGCATCGCGCGTGCAGCAGACTCCTTCATCAGAAACTGGAGGTTGTGCGAGCCGATTTGGAAGCTGTCGCCGGGATTGAGTGCAGCCGTTGCGACGCGCTGGTTGTTGACTCCGATCCCGATCCCGGTGTTTTGGTCTTGGATGACGTACTGTGAGCCCTGCTTGAAAATGATCGCGTGGAGCGGTGCGACGTTCATGTCTCCAAAAAGCGGTACGTTGGCGCGCTCGTCTCGTCCAATCAGCGTCTTTTCGCCATCGATCGGCCATTCTCTGCCCTCGTTGCGGCCGAGCACGAGGCGCACCCACGCCTGCCGCGTCACTTGGTCGATGAGGGCGACGAAAAGCCCGACCGCGACGCCGAGCCCGGCTGCTAATACGGCGCGGCTGGGGCCGCCGACTTCGAGCATCATGCCCGGTGGCACCTTGGTTCCGCTCTGGGCTGTTGCCATTACGTGGCCGAGCAGGTCGGCCACCGTGTCAAAACCAAAGCCTGTGACGATGCCGCCAATAGTGCCACCGACGATCCCCGCGAGCAGTCCGCGCTTCGACTTGAGGGTCAGCCCGATAGCCAAGCCCATGCAGAGGCCAATCGGAAGGATCGATAGCGCCCGCGCGACGGTTCGTTCTGGCTGGTTGAGGTACGCAACGCCGCCGGTTGAAGTGTGGAAGACAAGTTGGGTCAGCATCTCGCCGATGCTCGCGCCAAACGTGCTGCCGATCGCGCCGAAGAGGAACCCGAGGGAAGCCAGGATCAGGGCCTGCTTGCGGCTCCCGTTGCCGAGCCCCTGCAGCAGGCCCGCAGCGAGCCCGACGAGGGCACCGATCAACAAAATGAGCCAGGCCTGGCCGGAACCGGTGTGCTTTGTGGGATCGACCGGTATGAACTGGGGTGCGAACGGTTCAGTCACCGCCCAGGCTGCGAGACCCGCCAGTCCGCAGATGAATGCGCGAAAGATGACTTTGCCCATCAACTACTCTTCGTATCGGTATTGGACGGCTCCAAACTGCACAGAGTCTCCCGGGGCCAGTTGGGTCGGCCCGCTGATCTGCCTGCCATTGACGAAAGTGCCGTTGGTGCTGCCGGCGTCGGCCACGCTCACCGAATCGCCTTCCCGGACGAGGTTCGCATGGTGGCGGCTCACGCTCGATTCGCCGCCAATCGCGAGCGGGTTGTCGGCCTCGCGGCCCACAGCCTGTGTGCCGTCCTGGATGATGAACACCGATCCGTCGGCCTTGACGAGCCGGGGGTTCTTGACGATAGGGCCCGCCACTGGGCCGGCCGCAGGATAGGCGCCGGGCATAGCGATGGGAGGCGCGCCCGTCGGATCGGCATCGCCGAGGATGATCTGTTGCGGCGGCCCAGTCTTCTTGGGCGTGCTGATCGTCGGGTCGCCATGGTCGGCCGGGACGTTGACTCCCATTTTCTTCAGCCCGGCCGCTGTCTGATCTGGGTTGGCGACGATAAACCGCCAAACTGCGTAGGCGATACCTCCGACGACAATCAGTCCGATGAGCATCCGGAAGAAGACGCCGAACGCGCTCGATCCGCCAGACTCCTCTTTGCCCTTTTCTCCTCCCTCCTTTTCACCGGACTCGGACTTCGACCCCGTCTCCTCCTTTGGCTTTTCTTGGATGGTGGCAACGTCGTCCGTGATGGTGAGGGCTAGCGGTTCGGCCTTGGCCATTCCAGACTTGGACTCGAACGTCTGCGGCGCGGTGCTTGCGTCTTTATCATCAAACTTATAGGTCGCCCAGGCCTGCACGTCGCCAAACGGCACAAGTCGGAACGTCGCGACGCCTTTGTCCGAATCTGTGACGAGACTGTCGAGCGTCTTGTCGCCGAACTTTAGGTGAACGATGGCTGCCGCAACCGGTTTCGAGTCGTGCTGCACGAGGAACGTAATCGCGTAGGTCAATTTGGCTTCGTCTTCCGCGACTTTCCAGCGGCCCGACTTGAGGACGTCATCCAGAGGCTTGACCGCGACGTCGCCGGTTGCCAGGTCGTGAACGACCACGACCTTGTCCTTCGTCACTTCAGGGGTCGCTATCTGGACAGCCTTACCGCTCACGCTCTGCGGTTCGGACATGTCGCCGGTAAGCGACCTGTCCATGACCCAAACTTCCCTTGTTCCTTGCGATTCGAACTCTACGCTGAACGTCTTGCCCCCCTGTGCGCAGACGGTGCCTGCAATGGCGAGCACGGCGACGAGCCCTGCTAGTCTTGGTACCACCCTTCCAGTTTAGCGCGAGCAGAGGGGAGCATCGCCGCGACATCGCTTGCGAGGAACCCGATCGGGCCGCCGTCATCTGCGCAAAGGTCGGCTGCCAAGCCATGCAGGTGAGCACCGATGCCTGCGGCGTCCTTGGTCGGGAGGCCCTGAGCTAGGAGTCCAGCCACGACTCCCGCAAGGACGTCTCCCATTCCGGCACTGGCCATACCTGGATTGCCCGTGACGTTGATGATCGCATTGCCGTCTGCGTCGCCCGTAATCGAGTATGCGCCCTTGAGCAAGGTGGTTTGGCCGTATTTCTCGACTGCCGCGCGGACGGCACCGAAGCGGTCGGACTGGATCTTTTGGACGCTGGTGCCGAGGAGCCGCGCCATCTCGCCCGGGTGTGGGGTCAGGATGCAAGGCGCTGTCGGGAGGTCGAGTCCGACACAGAGGGCATTGAGCGCATCGGCGTCGATCACGCATGGGATCGTCCAACTCGCCCAGACGAGGGACAACAGGTTTCGGACCGATTCGTGAGTGCCGAGGCCCGGCCCAAAGATCGCGCAGTCCACTCGGTCTTGAAGATCGAGCACGTCGTCCAGACCTTCTGGGCTCAGCACGCCGTCTTCGTCTTCGAGCGGGTGGAGCAGCGCTTCAGGAAGACGTGCGGCGACGGCGTCGCACACTTCTACCAAGGAGGCGACCGTAACCATGCCCGCCCCGGCCCTGTAGGCTGCTTCGGCGGCTAGCACTGCAGCCCCACGCATGGTGTAACTGCCCGCGACGACGAGCACGTGTCCGTTGTCGCCCTTGTGACTGTCGATGGCTCTGTCGCCTAAGATCGCAACCGCGTCAGTCTCTTCGATCGTTGACATTCCGGTCGGCCGTTGGAACGCTTCCTCAGGATGCCCGATGTCGACGACCCGCCACTCTCCGCACGCTTCGGCTCCGACACCTTGGAAGAAGCACGGCTTTGCGAGCGCGAAACTGACGGTGACGTCGGCGTCTACGTAGGGCCCGGGCGCGTCGCCTGTGTCCGTGATGACTCCCGTCGGCACATCAACCGAGATCACGGTCGCGTACGAGTCATGGAGCGCGACGACCGCCTCAAGAATGGCTCCGGTCGGCTCGCCGACCTGCCCAGTACCGAGCAATGCGTCAACGACTACTTCTGCCTCCTCGGCTGCTTCTCGCAGGCCGTTCCATGTATCCGTCCCATGGGCGGAGACCTTGACGCCGGCGAATTTCGCCATGCCGAGCATCTGTCGGCATCCCTCGCTCAACTTCTTTTCCGAGCCGGCCAGAAACGCTTCGACCTCGTAACCCGCTTGCTTGAGCAGGCGCGCGACGACAAACCCGTCTCCTCCATTGTTGCCAGTGCCGCAGGCTACGAGGATCGGGCCCTCGAGTTCCAGTTCCTTGATAACGTCGAAGACCGCCTGCCCGGCGTTCTCCATGAGGTCCAACGCAGGCACGCCGCACTGCTCGATGGCTGTGCGGTCAATGTCACGGCACTGGTCTGCGGTCCCTATCCACATGGTTGAGCGTCATTCGTCGACGCGCGAGAAGTAGATGACGGTGACCAGGTGGGCGGGCGTAATGAATTCGCCGTAGATCCTTGTGAGGAGGCCAATGACCTCGTCGTGGTTCCGCAGTTCAGGATTCTCGCGCTCGATGTCCCTCGGGGAGAGTTCGCCGATCGGCTTGACCTCGACCCGGTCGAGGATGGCTGAAAACATCTTTTGCCTGCGCCCAAACCTGGGTCCGACCGTGATCCAGACGACCATTCCCGCCTGGTACTTGTCGGACTTGTCCCCGAGCCTGATCGTGGCCGTCTTGCGGCTGTTGAGGAGCAGGTCGTCGTAGAGTTCGGGGTAGAAGTTGAGCGCGAACATCCCTGTCGGCGATATTCTATCAGAACGCCTCTGGGATTAGTTGCGTAGGCGGTCAGTAAATCGGACATGGGCGGGTTCCTCATTCTTTTCCTCCTCGCACTGGCCGCGCTGTACGCGGTTATGGTCGTTGTGGCCACCTATGTGAGCGTCCATCCGCCCAGGGTTCCGCTCTGGCTTTCGCCTGCTATGTTGGGTTTTCCACAAGAGGACGTGAAGATCGATACCGGTGGGCTAACCCTAACCGGATGGTGGACCGACTGTGGAGACGGGAACCTGGTGATCGTGTGCTGCCACGGCTATCTGATGAACCGGTGCGAACTGATGCCGTTCATCGTCACCCTGGCAGATTTAGGGGCGAGTTGGCTGTTTTTCGACTTCCGATGCCATGGCAAGAGCGGGGGAAGACTTTGCACCATGGGCCGCGACGAGGCGACTGACGTGGCGGCGGCGGTTCGCTTCGTTCGGGCTAGGAGGCCCGGCGCGAAGATCGTGCTTTTTGGGAGTTCGATGGGGGGATCCGCCTCAGCAATCGCGGTCGGCGACGATCCTGGCCTCGCAGACGGCCTGGTTTTAGACGGCGCCTACTCCTCGATGGACGAGGCAGGACGCGGTTGGTGGGACTTCCTCGGTGGCAAGGTCGCGGCGGTGCTCCTGCGGCCCACGCTGTGGATCGGTCGGCTCTTTGTGGGCTTCAACCCTGCCAAGGTTGTGATCGCGGACTATCTCATGAAGGCTCAGCACAAGCCAGTGTTGTTCCTGGCGGGTGACGACGACCCTGTCGTCCCCATTGCTTCGCTCGAACGAAACGTAGTGGCTTCGGGCAGTCTGACTTGGGTCGAGAAGTTCGAGGGAAGCGGCCATGGGGAGGCCCGCTTCCGTGAGCCGGAGCGCTATGTCGACGCAGTAAGGCGGTTCGTCCGGGGTGAGGTGCTGGGGGTAGGGCCATAATCAGCCCGATGCAGGCTGTGATGCGGACGGAGATACCGGGGCTAGGGGAGCCGAGGCGCGGGAAGGTGCGCGAAGTCTACGACTGCGGGGATAACTTGCTGATCGTCGCCACCGACCGGATCAGCGCCTTCGACGTTATCATGGCCAACGGCGTACCAGGGAAGGGCGTCGTGCTGAACCAACTCAGTGCCTTTTGGTTCTCCAGACTTGCTGGCGTGTGTCCTAACCATGTGGTCAGTACATCGGACGAGGACGTCGCTGGACTTGTCGGATCCAAGGATCAAATGCTAGCCGGGCGGTGCACAATCGCCCGCAAGGCAGTGCCGCTCGTGATCGAGTGCGTTGCCCGCGGCTACATCGCCGGCTCGCTCTTCAAGGAGTACCGGAAGCAGGGCGGCAAGGTTCACGGGTTCGATCTTCCGGAGGGGCTTGAGGACGGCTCCCGCTTGCCTAACCCGATCTTTAGCCCAGCGACGAAGGCCAAGGAGGGGCACGACGAGAACATCTCCTTCGACCAAGCCGCTGAAATGGTGGGGCGAGACGTTGCCGAGCAGGCGCGAGATTGGACTCTGGAACTGTATTCCCAAGCCAGCGAGCACGCTGAGGCACAGGGGCTGATCCTCGCCGACACCAAGTTCGAGTTCGGTCTAACCCAAGACGGCCTGATCTGGATCGACGAGGCGCTCACGCCAGACTCGTCGAGGTTCTGGGAGGCTTCGCTGTGGATGCCGGGTGGGCCGCAGCCGAGTTTCGACAAGCAGTACGTGCGCGACTACCTAGAGACGATCGACTGGGACAAGAGACCGCCGGGGCCGACACTCCCAGATGCCGTGGTCGAAGGAACGATGGCGCGCTACCGAGAGGCTTTCCGGCGGCTGGCGGGCCGAGAACTCGCCTTGACATGATCTTCTGGGCCTACAACATCCTTCTGACCCTGCTCTCCCTCGTGCGGGTGCCCTGGATGGTGTGGAGGGCTCGGAAGAGAAAGGAGGGGCCAAACTGGAAGCAACGGACGGGCGACCTCCCAATTGAGGCTCCTGCCAAGGGCGTGACCCGCGTCTGGGTTCACGCCGTCTCAGTCGGCGAAGTGATGGCGGCGATCCCGGTCCTGCGCGAATTGCGCTCGATGGCGCCAGAAGTAGAAATCGTGCTCAGCACGACGACGTCCAGCGGTCAGACGACGGCGAAGGAGCGGGCGGAAGGACTTTACAACCACCTGGTCTACTATCCGATCGACGTGCTTAGGTTCGTTGTGGCGGCGATGATGCGGGTTCGTCCCAAGGTCGTCGCGGTCATGGAGACCGAACTCTGGTTCAACTTCTTGTGGGCAGCGAAACAGTTCGGTGCCCGAACTATCTTGCTCAACGGGAGAGTGAGCGACCGTAGTTTTGGGCGCTCCATGAGGGTTCGACCCTACTACCGGGCCCTCTTCACCAACCTTGACCGGGCGCTTGTCCAGACCCGTAACGACGCCGAGCGGCTGTCGGCCCTAGGCTTTGCCGAGCCGGAAGTGGTTGGCAGCACTAAGTACGACGGTGCCGTAGAAGAGCCGGTGGCTAAGAACTGGCGCGAGGAGTTCGGCATTCCCAGTGGGGCGCAAGTCGTCGTCGTGGGCTCAACGAGGAGTAGCGCCGAGGAGGAACTGGTCGCCGACGCAATCTCTGGGTTACCGAAATCGATTTACGTGGTTCACGCGCCGAGGCACATTGAGCGAGCAGGAGACGTCGTCGCGACGTACCAGGCCAAACTCAAAGAGCCTATAGCACTCAGGTCGAGCGGCCAGCACGCGCGGATTCTTGTTCTGGACACCTATGGCGAACTCGACTCCGCTTACTCGGTGGCTGAAGTGGCGGTGGTCGGCGGGGGGTTCGACGACCTTGGAGGGCAGAACCTGATCCAGCCGCTCGCCAAGGGCGTCCCGGTCATTCATGGGCCGCACATGCAGAACTTTAGGGACGTGGCCGACCAGTCTGTGGCTTGCGGCGCGTCGATCGTCGCCCGTACGTCCAGCGAACTAGCGGACGCGCTCAAGCGGCTCTTGGCCGACCCTGAAGAACAACGTCGGATGGGCGAGGCGGCGAAGAGCCTGATTCATGCCAACCTGGGCGCGGGAAAACGATGCGCAGAAGCGATTGTCGAGGCTCTAGCCGCCGAGCCCGCCTAGGAGACCGCCCATCCCTCCCATCAGCCCTCCTCCTATGTCGGAAGAGATCTTGAACCACTTGAACGTGTCGTACTTACGGCAGATCCGGTAAACGAGCTGATCCGACTCGTTCGCAGCGACGTCGATCTTGCCCTGGCTCGTCCCCATCATGCTAATCAGACTGTTGATAGCCCCTTGAGGGTCGTCGTGGGAGTTTTCGAGCTGCTTTTGGACGTCCAGCACCATCGAGCCCGTTTCGCCCAGGCACTGCTCATAGGCGTTCTTGATCGGGACGCACTCTGCCGGAGGCTGTTTTGAGTTGAAGAACGCGTCGAGGTCCTTCCAAGTCTTCCGGATGTCTTTGGTGTCTCCCTCGAGTTTGTCTCGCTTGCCCGGGTCGTAGTTCTTGTTGGTCTGCTTGCCTGAATCTTCCGGAAATGGATCCGTGAGGTCGCCATAGCCGCCACCGACCGCACCTGCCAACTGGCCGACGAGCTGACCCAACTGACCTTTGGTGAGGCTCATTCGTTGGTTCTCGGTTCTTTCGAGGTGCTCGAGCCAAGCACGCACGTCGGCTGGCATCTTGTCTGCGATTTGTAAGGCTGGCGAACTGTCTGGCTTTGCCTGGTAGGTCGGTGTGGTCGGAATTGCACCTATTTGGTAGGAGGATCCCTGAGGCTGGCTCCCAACCTGCAACTGCGTGGAATCCGGCTGCTGGACGGCTTGCAGGCCCTCGTCAGTGGGCTTAGCGCCCGACTTGAGGTCGACGACCGGTGCTCGGGCACCGACAGTCTGTCTGTCGAAACCGGGAATGAACCCCTGCGAGCCAAGGGCGAACCCGGCCGCCAGCACAAAGAGAAGGCCCCCGATGACCATGGTCGTGCCCGACCTTTTGGCGTGCGCCGCGTAAGGGTCGTAGTGAGGTGCTTGGTTGGTGTCCATCGCGCTTCCTTCTCTTTTTGACGATCCAGGCACTATTATCGGTCAGATTGGGCGGAGAAATCGGTGGAATTGCCCACAGGTCGACCGTCCGTATTCTTGTCAGTTTTGGCGGCAAGAACGTTGGGAGGGTGCAGAACGTACCAAAAATTGGCATATCGGAGGGCCGAAGATGCAGCCAGTCCACCCTGAGCACGAACTCTACAGCCACTTTTCGGGGCTGTTGCACGAGTCTGCCTCAGTCCACGGGCTCAGCGGCGTGCCTGAGGTCGAGGCGTATATCGCCGACCTGCTGGTCCGGTTCGTTCATCGAGACAACGTTTTCGCGGTTCGAAGGGACGGGCGTCCGCTGGAGTCGGTGATCGAAATGTCGGCTGAAGCGGACATTAGGCTCAATGCGGACTCCTTTGAGCGCGAGCGAGAAGTCCACCGGCACATCGGTGACTACATTCTGTTCTGGGGCTCGGTGTACCCCGACTTTCTCCGGCGACTCCGATTGGGTTCTGGGTTGGATCTCGTGTGCGACTACACGGAACAGGGCCGTAGCAGTTACTTCGTCGTCAGCACGTTCGACTATCCGCCCTATGCAGACGAAGCAGGCACGTTCCGGGCACTGAGCGAGGGGTTCGAAGAGTTCTCGATCATGCTCAAAGACGTCGCAAGCACGATCCCACGCTCCGCGTAGTCGACGGGGCGAGCGTGCCAATTTGTCACCAAAAGGGACTGATTTGCTCGTGAGAACTACCTGATTCTCTCCACTATCCTTTGATCCTACGGGGGAGTTTGCGCTGGAATGACGGCACCCCCCTTGGTAGACGTCGAATGCGGAGATTTTTCAAGAAGTTGGAGCCGAGCCTGAGGTTTCCGTGTGGCCGCGCCGAAATTTATACGGGGCGACTGCCCCTGGAGCATGGAGACAGTTCATGTATGAAAGCTATTGGGGCTTGAACGAGCCACCGTTCACGTTGACCCCCGATCCTCGGTTCCTGTATATGAGCCGGGCGCACGAGGACGCGCTGATGATGCTGCACTATGCCATCACGCGAAACAAGGGCGCTGCAATGCTAGCGGGAGAGATCGGGCTCGGAAAGACGACCATTACTCGCAAACTGCTCGAGACCCTCGACCCGGTCAAGTACCAACTGGTCATGATCGTCAACCCGGTCTTGACTCCCACACAGATGATCCAGGAGATTTTGGATCAAATGGGGATCGAGTGCGATTCTCGCAACAGGCAGGTTCTGGTCCAGCGGTTGCACCTGGCCCTCTTAGAGAACTACGACAAGGGTCGAAAACTGATCCTGCTCATTGACGAGGCCCACCTGATCCGGAACTCCGCCTCGTTCGAGGAACTGCGGTTGCTTCTGAACTGCCAGATGAACGACCAGTTCCTGATCAATCTGATTTTGGTCGGCCAGCCCGAGTTGACGGCGAAGATCGCCAAAGTTCCTGCGCTCGAACAGCGCATGGCCGTGAGGTATCTGCTCAAGCCCCTCGACGAGTTCGATTCTGGAGAATTGATCATGCACCGTCTCCGCGTGGCAGGCTACTCCTCAGACAAGTGCCCCTTCACCCCCGACGCGATCCACGAGATCCACAAGATGAGCAAGGGAGCGCCGAGAGTGATCCTCCAACTCGCCGACAACGCCATGTTGATGGCGATGGCGCGAAAGGAGAAGATGGTGGACGGCTTCCTGACTCACGAAGTCGCCGACGAGTACACGGGAGGGATGGCCGCGTGAACTTGGCCGATGCGATCAGGAAGGCCGCTAACCGCGGGTTGATCGACGAGCCGGCTCCGCCGGTCCCGCCAAAGCCTGTAAGAATCGGCACGCCGCAGAGCCCCTCCGAAGTGTCCATCACAGAGACAGCCATGAAGAACCTCAACGAATTCCACGAGACCCAGAGTCCCGCGCCGGAACCGCTCAGTGCAGGACTCGTCGGCGGCAACGCCGTCAGGCTCGAGATCTTCCTGAGCGGTGAGCAGATGGCGGGAATGCTCAAGGCGATCATGGCCGGGCAGCACTCCGTCTTGACCCTTCGCGAAGCCGCAAGTTATTTGCGGCTGAGCCCGAGCAAGTTGGAAAGGCTGGTCGACGACGGCGAGATTCCTGCCGTTGAACTCGACGGTCGCTACCGGTTCCCCAAATCAAACCTCGATGATTGGCTGGCGATGCAGTCGATCCAGTCGGAGGACGAACAAGATGTCGCTTAAACTATTCAGAAAGCAAGCATACGTCGGCGTTGACCTCGGTACGAACACGATCAAGGTTGCCCAGATCGATGCGCACGGGCGCCACTGGTCGCTGAGCCGCCACGGAGAGTTCGAGACTCCCGAAGACTCGATCAAGGACGGCGTGGTCGTCGATCCCGGCGCGGTCGCTGACGCCCTGCGAATGGCGTTGAAGTCCGCAAGGATCAGCGCGACGAGCGCGATCATCGGCGTGGCCGGCGGTTCGGTCATCGTCCGCAACGTCCGCATCCCACGGATGCCGGAGGCGACGCTGCGCAAGTCGATCCGGTTCGAGGCGGGCCGGTACGTACCCTCTTCGATCGAGGACTCGTTCATCGAGTTTGAGATTCTCGGAGACGCGCCGGACAATCAAATGGACGTCTTGATCGTCGCCGCGCCGAGGGAGATCGTCAAGTCGAGGCTCGACGCCTGCTCCAAGGCCGGACTCGAAGTCGAGATCGTAGACATAGAGGCGTTTGCGATGTACCGTGCGCTCGTAGAGTCGGACACCGAGAGCGAACTGGCAGAGAGCACGGTCGCGCTCGTCGACATCGGAGCGACGACCACCAACGTCAGCGTGATCTCGAAAGGCGTGTTCGCGATGACGCGCTCGATCCCGCAAGCGGGGAACACGCTCACGAGCGCCCTGCAGAGCTATTTCAAACTGGACTTCGCGGACGCGGAGAAGGGCAAGTCCCAACTGGACTTGACTCAGCTCGTGGACGCCAAGGGCCCGGTGGAGAACCCGCCGCTGCGGGTGATCCAGCCTCACATCGACGACCTGTTCCGCGAGATCCGACGCTCGCTGAACTACTACCAGTCCCAGCAGACGGACCAAGGCGAAGCGAAACCGGTGACGAAGATCATTGTTTCCGGCGGCGCAGCGCGGATGCCCGGACTCGCTGAGTACATGACCTACAAGCTCGACATCGAAACTGTTGCGGCGGGTGTGTACGACTGCTCTCGGTTCATCGGGGCCGAAGGTGACGCAGAGAGCCACGGCTTTGAACTGGCCGTCGCTTCAGGGCTCGCACTACGGGCCCACTCGAAGGCGGCATAGCCATCGAGGAGAAACAGCATGCCATTTGTCAACTTAATTAAAGAAGAAAGGCTAGCGGCGGCCACGCGAGAAAAACAAGTTCGCGTCGTTGTGCTGCTGTGCCTCGCAATAGGTGGCCTCTCGTTCCTTGGCGCGGGCTACTTCACCTTCCAGGCGATGCAAGTCAAGTCAAAGGAAGCCTCGCTCAAGGTCGCCCTCGCCAAGGCAAAGCCGTACATGGAGAAGGTGGCAGCCAACAATGCCGAAATCGACAAGTTGGAGCCCCGCATTCAGACGTTGACTTCAGCACAGGACTCGACGATGCAGTGGTCGAGGATTCTCGAGCACTTAAAGATGAACATGCCCGAGGGTGTATGGCTGACATCCGTCCAGTGCGAGCGCCAGTCTCCAGGCCAGCCGATCAAAGTTTCATTCAAGGGCCTGAGCACGACTCAAGAAGGCGTCGGCTACCTCATCCTGCGGACTGAGCAGAGCAAGGACATCGAGAGCCCTGAGCTCGTCTACACGCAGGAGCGCCGGACAGAGAAGGGCCGTGCCCTCGAGTTTGAGGTCAAGGGCATCCTCGCCGGTTCTGCGCCCAAGAAGAAGACGACGAAGGAGGTTTCAGGAGCGTGAGCAAGACTATCAACGCGAAAACGGTCGGTCTAGTCGCCGGCATCGTATTCCTCTTCGGTGGAGGCGCCACGTACTACCAGTACAACGCTGTGGCCGATGAAAAGACGAAGGTCGCCGACCTTGAGAAGCAGGTGCCATCGCAGAAGGAACTTCAGCAGGAACTTGCGGACTCGCAGGCCAAACTGGCTGAGTTCAGGTCGAAGGTCAGCCACCTGGAGGCAAACGTCCCAGACGTTGCCTTTGTGCCGACGCTCCTCAAGGAACTCGAGCAGATCGGCATCTCCAACGACATCAAGGTCATCGGCGTACGCCCGATGCCGGAAGTCGCGACTCCGACGCCGCCCAACGAGGACGGACACAAAGTTGAGAAGAAGAAGGACTACGACGAGATCAATATCGAGATCAAAGGACGAGGCACGTACGACTCGGTCAAGGCCTTCCTCGACTCGCTTCAGACCTTTCCGAAGGTCATCGCGGTCAAAACCGTTAGCCTTTCACCGCAGCGTGATATGGGCGATCACGGGGCTCAGCAGGTTGAGGCTACTGTGAACATCGTTGCGTACGTCTTCCCGTTCGAGTTCGTCTCGCCCGACGCACAGAAGGGCCACATGACGATCGACAACGCCGGAAATGCGGCCCCCGGGGAGATGAAGACCGCCAACAACGCGAACGGAGGCAACCAGTGACTAAAGAGAAAAAGCAGCTCATCGTCGTCGGCGTCCTTGCGGCGCTCATCCTCGGCATAGGCGCTTTCCAGTTCCTTGGTCGGCCCAAGCCGGCGCCCGTGGCCAAGAACGACAAGCCCAAGCACGAGCAGAAGCAGAGCAAGTTGGTCGCCAAAGCTGATGCGCCGGATGCGACACAGCAATACGTCGACCTGCTGGTGAAAGGTTCGCCGGCTCCGCGCGACCCGTTCGTCGCCCAGGCAGTCCTGATCGACGAAAAAGAGAACAAGCCGAACACTTTCAGGGCGCCGGTTCAGCAGCCGACGACGACGATCACGGGATCGATCCCGCCAGTGATCGTCAGGGATCCGGAAGGCAACTCCAACGTCAGCCCGGTCACGAAGGAGCCTCCGTACTCACTGCGGGGCATCGTCATCGGCCGCAAGACGTTCGCCGTAATTAAGCCCGCAGGACTGGAACAGATTCTCGTCCAAGAAGGCTACACGTTCAACGACGGGACGCAAGTCGTCTCGATCACGGAAGGACAAGTCGTATTGAAACGCAATGGAACAGTCAAGACCCTGGCTTTTCAAGGAGGCATCAATTGAACAATAAACCGATTACAGCAGGACTGATCCTGGCGGTGGCCGCTCTCACGGCCGGTGCACAGGCAAAGTCCACGATCAACAAGGTCACTTCGACCACCGTTGGAGGGGGCATTGAGATCGCTGTTCAAGGCGAGTCTCTTGCTAAGCCGAAGACGTTCTTCGTAGGATCAGACCGCACGACGTATATCGTCGAATTCAACGCGGCTCTCATTGGCAACCCTGGCAAGCGGACAGTCAGCGCGGCCGGGCTCGACTACTATCGGTACGTCCGGTATCGCTCGAACCCGCCCGTCTCGCGCATTCTCCTCAAGGTCACGAAGGGCACAGTCCCGACAGTGAGCGAGGAAGACGGCACGTGGTACATCCGCGTCAACGTCAATGAGGAAGCCCCTCAGATGCCGATCGACAACGATTCGGCATCGATGAAAAAGGCGATCGATCAACTGAAGCAGCCGATTGCCAAGCCAGCGGAATCCGAGCCGACGACAGAGACGAGTCCTCAGGCCAAGCCGACGGCAGTCTACGAAGGTAAGGTCGTCACGCCTGGCATGGTTCTCGACGCAACGTCGCACGCGGCGTTCACCGAGGTGACGCACAAGAACGTCATGGTTCCTGGCCCCAAAACGGGCATTGCCGAAGGCAATGGCGCAGGCGCCAACACGATCAAACTGGACTTTGACCGGGCCGACGTCCTCAAGATCATTGAGTCGCTGGCCAAACAGACCAACGTCAACATTATTTCCGCGCCGAACGTGAGCCCGAAGGACAAGCCGCTCCTTCTGACGTTGACGCTCAACGACGTGGACCTCGACTTTGCTATGACCGCTGTGACGGCGCTTGCCGATCTTCGGTATACGCGCATCGGCAACACGTACGTGGTCAGCAAGGCCGACGAATTTGCGAGCAAGATCCGACCGCTCGTCGACCATGCAGGTGACAAGTATGAGACCCGCGTCGTCGACATCACTTCCGGTGAGGCAAAGCAGATTCGCGATGCGACGCTGCAAGCGATTCCGCAGGACGGGCCCGACGGCTATTACGACATCATTGACCCGACAGCGGGTCAAGGTCCGGCCGTTGCCGGTATGGAGGCAGCCGGTGCCTCCTCTGGGGCCACTGGTGGCGCGGCGAACGCTGGCACGACCGGTGCAGCCGGTTCGACCGACACCAGCAGCAGTTCCAACATGACGAAGCCCCGTGCCAAGTACGTCATGCTCATCGGCGAGCCAGGCCGCCTGAACGCGATCGAATCGTACGTTCGCGACCTAGACGCGCGGATCACCGAATCGTTCTCGCTCGCGGGCACGGCCAACTACGGCACGGTCGTAGTTCCTGTGGCCAGCGGCCAGACGCAGAAGATCAAGGACATGTTGAAGAACATGCTTGCGCAAAACCCGCGCAAGAACGACTTCTCGATCGACGAGACGTCCGTGAGCGACCTCTCGCAGGGCGAGGATCAGACTAAGATGCTTCTGATCGCCGGGCCGAAGTCCGAACTCGACACTCTTAAAAACTATGCGTCCTCCATGGACGACGAACTGAGCCGGATCGTAGGAATCCATAAGCCGCAGAGCCCTGCGGACTACGCGAAGGCTTATGAGGTCGTCGACCTGATGTACATCGACCCCGAGCAGGCCGCGAGCGACCTGAAGACCCGGGTACGGGGCATCTACGCCACAGTCCTTCCGGATCCTGTGACTCCGAACGCCCCCAGTCAGGCGAGCGCGAGCGCGGCGAGCATGTCGTCCGGCACAGCATCGAGCGGCGACGCGACCTCCGGTTCATCGACTGCGGGTGCGTCCGACGCAGCGGCGAACGCTGGCAGCGACATGAGCCACAAGCAGATGAGGCTGGTTCTGCGAGGTACGCAGTACCAGATCGACGAGGCGAAGAAGTATCTGGCTGCCGTCGACATCCCGGCGCGCCAGGTCGCGATCGAACTCCGAGTCATGGACATGACGAAGGAGGACGCTCTGAAGCTCGGTCTCGACTGGAGCATCCTGACCGGTGGCCGATTGACCTCGCTGAGGTTGAATGAGTCGGCTGGCGGAACGATCGCCACGCCCGGCAACCTCCAGGGCCACTACCAGCGCAACGCGACTTCGTCGCTCGACGTGCTGGCGACCCTCGACTCGATCGCGAACAGGAACAACCTGATCGCACGTCCCAACGCGTTGATCACGGACGGTCGAAGTTCGCACCTGTTCGTCGGCGACACCATCCGGTACATCAAGTCGATCACGAACAGCCAGAACGGACCGACGGTTCTGACAGACGAGGTCGAGGTTGGCGTGACCGTGAACGTCCAGGCCCGCATCGGTGCTGACGGAAACATCGCGTTCCAACTCGATCAGAACTTCAGCACGCTCACGGCGTTCACTCCGGTTCCTGGCGGCGGCGCTCTGCCGCAGACAAGCGACCGGTCGACCACCATGTTTGTGAACATGAAGGACGGCGATACCATCGCCCTCGGCGGACTGATCACAGACCAGGACCGCAAGAGCGTGTCCGGCGTCCCGATCCTGAAGGACATCCCGCTCCTCGGGCTGCTCTTCAGCCGCACGAACAACTCGAAGGTACGCACCGAGGTCGTGTTCTTCCTCACCGCGAAAGTGGTGGACAACGGACACCCCGGTGACGCGGCCAACCCGCGCAGCAACGACGGCGCCGGTACCCAGGCCAACAACGGGAAATAACTTTCTCGCTTGACGAGAGAGCGGCGAGGGGCCAAGCCTATGGCTCGGCCCCTCCTGCTTCTTCTGACAGCGTCCGATGTAGGCTGCAGACGGGCATGTCTTGAGGAGGCCGCGCGTCTGTACAAAAACGCCTCCAACGGCACGTTTTCGGGCTCAAGTCAGGCTGCGGCGAAGTCTCGATGTAGGAAAGTTGGCGTCGATTTGAACCTGTGAGGGTTCCTAAGGGCCCGCGACTTGAAAATTAGGGTGATCCCTGGGCAATTGACCAGGTATACATTGGCCTATGCTGTTCTATGTTCCAGTAGAAGGCGTGCACAAAATTGGGCCGCTTGATATTTTCTTCGAAGCGATGTCCAGGTTTGAGTCAAGGAACGACGTATTTTTCGACAGTTCACTCGGCCAGGATCGCACAATGTGGCTAAACCGGGGTCGCCTCGGTTTCGACTATCGGACGAGTGAGGATACGAACATCCGTGTCACGTACCAATACTCGAACATCCAGACCAAGGATAAAGGGACGCCCCCGGTGGCGGCAGCCCCAGCTCCGCAGGTCGGCGTCTTCTTCTTTCCTACGGCCAACTACCAAGCTAGGACGCGCCAAGACGTTCCCGAGGCTTACCTCGAGCACAAGTCTGGCGACAGCACCTTCCGGTTTGGCCGGCAGATGGTGAACCGTGACTGGCTGGTCGGCTCCAACAACTGGGGCGAGGTAGGACGTGCCTGGGACGGTGTTTCTCTGAAGCAAGGCAAATGGGATATGTTCGCCGGTCGCCTCGACCTCGATAATCCCAACATCATCAACAACATTGGTGGTGCGTACCTGTACTTCGGTGGTTACGACTGGGGTTATGGTGGAAAGACTTCGGTCTACTACAAGCACGACCAGTTCACCGGTGCAAGCGAGTACACCGCCGGTCATACGTATCACAAGATGTATGGCAAGGCGTTTGTTGGCGTCAACGGTGCATTCCAATGGGGTCGCCGATTTGGCGTCGACCATGAGGCTTGGGCCGCGGACGGCCACGTAGGCTTCATGTTCAGCGACCGCCTGCACGGCATGGTCGGCTACACGGTCGCATCTGGTGGCAGTGGCAGTACAGATCGCAACTTCGACTGGCTCTACCCGTCCGACCACGGAATGCTGGGCGACATGGATCTCGTCGGGCTGAGCAACGTCAGCGCGATGAGTGCGGGGCTTGGGTTCCAAGTCAACGACCGGATCGGAGTCAGCGCCATGTACTACAACTTCAAGTTGTTCGACAAGAAGAGCCCATGGTTCTCGGGTACCAATAACAGTATGTTCTTTGGTGGCCCGATCGCTGGCGACGGGTCGGGCGCGAGCGGCGACAACATTGGTTCGGAGATCGACTTCAACCTTCACGTGATGTTGCCGAACAACCTCCGGTTGACGGGTGGCTACTCGTTCTTCGATCCAGGCAGCTTCGTCAACAATACGATGGGAGGCAACAGCAACCAGAACTGGTTCTATGCCTCGCTCGGTTGGCGATACTGATCTGATCGTTTAGTGCATCGAGTGGGCCCGGACTGATGGAGCAGTCCGGGCCCTCCTCTTTAAGTGGCAGACGGCTGGAACCTGGCACCGGAATGCGTGGTATAGGATTCGGCGATGCTCGCACAACTCTTCGCTCTTGCACTGTCATCTACACAGACTCCGACCGTCGACGGGATCCTCGCACACGTGCGCAAGGCTGTCGGGTCAGACGCGATATCGGGCGGTTACCGTGCGACCGGAACCTACATGGCCGGAGGCACAAATGGCGAACTCGCGCTGACGTTCACAGGTAACGGAAGGTATCTCTTCGTTCAGACGGGTCGTTTGGGGCAGACGCGATGCTGGGACGGCAGCAAGGCTTGGGAGACCGATTCGACCGGGGCGCCGATAGGTCTGCATCTTTCAGAGTTGCAGTACCAGAACGCCATCACCTGGACGATAGATGGCAGGTGGCTCGCCGAAGACGGACCAATGAACGTCACGATGGGAGATGTCGAACCGGGTGGGGACTCCTATACGCTCAATCTCAAGCAGAAGGAAGGCAGCCTCGTGCAGACCGTGGTCGTCGACAGCAAGACTTGGATGCCGCGGAGCACGAAGTTCTCGGAAGGAGACATCGACTTCGTAATGAACTTTTCAGACTGGAAGGACTTTGGCGGCACGAAGTTTCCGACCCAGATCGACACTCTAGAGGGCGAACTGAAAGGGTGGTTCAAGGTTGATTCCGTCTCGCGTGTGGACGACGTGCCAGACACCATATTCGCCCGCCCTGACTGGAACCTATCTTCGGACACAACCTATGACGACTCGAAGAGCGGTGTCATCGAGTCTAAGAGGGCGATGACGGGCCACTTGCTCGTCCACCCGACCATCGACGGAAAGGACGTCGGATGGTTCATCTTGGACAGCGGGGCAGGTGGCATGGCGATCGATCCTGAAGTCGCGAAGAGTCTAGGCGCAAATCTCTTTGGCGAACTCAACCTTGGTGGTATCGGAGGTGTCGTCCGGTCCGGCTACTTCGAACTTCACGACTTTTCGCTCGGGCCTGTTACAGTCAAGTCGCTCAACTTCATCTCCGTCGACCTCAAGCAGTTTTCGAAGTTCTTCGGGGTCGACCTCGCCGGAATTGTCGGCTATGACTTCTTCCGGCGAGCCGTCATGGAGATCGACGTTGCAAGTGGTCGCATCGCTGTGTTCGATCCCAAGACATACAGCAATGAATCTGCAGAGTGGGCGCCGCTCTTGCTGGACGGTCGTCACCCGACGGCGGTCGCGGAGTTCGAGGGCGATGCGAGCGGTAGGTTCCGGATCGACACGGGCGCGACAGGCACGGTCACTTTCAACACGCCGACGGTCAAGCGGCAGAACTTCCTCGCAGACCGTGAGACGAGCGATAACGGACTCGCGGGAGTTGGCGGCGCCGTGAGCGTCAAGATGGGCAAGTTGAAGTATTTCGATCTCGGTGGAAACAAGTTCGAGAATCTGACAGTGAATTTCGGAGTCGGGGACAAGGGAATCTTTGCCGAGGACTTCTTGGCGGGCAACATCGGCCAGGATCTTTTGAAGCCGTTTCGGCTTGTCTTCGATTACGATCACGAGCGTTTGGCGTTCGTCAAACTCCCGAAGGGCGACGCAGGCGGTTAAGCACTTATTCCGTCTAAGTTGTTTTCTTCTTTCGGTTTTCAAGTTCTCGTGCTAAGACGCGAAGGAATGCGCGTTCGACGGCGCGCACGGTGCGCGCAGCGCACTTCGTCGCCTGCGGTGCATCGATTCCACCGACAAGTTCTTCGACGAGTCCTGTTGTGACGAACTCTCGCTCATGCACTTGGTCGGTCTCGTTGGGCGCATATCGCCCGGTAGTCGGATACTTGAAAAGTAGGTAGCGACGGAACCAGACGGGTGCCCTAGAACTGGACAAAGCGCGGTCGACCGACTCGATCGCGGCCAGGATCACGTAGTTAGGTCTTGTCCGCGCCCGCTCCTCGTATTTGTCGCGCGATGCGTCGTAGGTCTGTTCGCTGCCGTGTGCGAACCTACAGGTAGGTTGTGGCGCGGCGGGATCGCAAAGTGCCTCTGCTGGAGACGGGTGGGCAGTTCCGCCCCACGCTGAGTGGTGTATGGCGCTTGCCCAGAGATTGAGCGCTCGCTCTGTCGGTGCTATAAGTCGATTCGTCATCAGATTGTCGACCCGGAAGGGCCCCTTGGTCGTCGGTATAATCCGGCCTGTTTCCGTGGGGGCTTAGCTCAGTGGCGAGAGCACCTGCTTTGCAAGCAGGGGGTCACGGGTTCGAATCCCGTAGCCTCCACCACCTTCCTCCAATCCAGGGCTGGCGGGCGTTGTACCAGGCCCGCCAGAGCGATGAGCGCGGCGATCATTGACTTGGTGTCGCTGTAGAGCTGAGCCTGGCTCCTCTTGCTTTGATCCATGTCTTCGTCTTCTCCCTTCTGCCGATAGGCAGCCTTTGGATTTTGCCATGAATTTGCTGATTTGTCAATCTTTGCATCTTTGCCTAGGCCAGGTGGCGTGGTCTGATGCCGTGCTCCAGATACCAGGTGCGCCTCAGGCCGTCGATGATCCGAACGACGGCGACGAGCCTGGCGATCACAGACCAGCCTTCGCCGTCCGGCGGGGAGGCCTGGTCCGTATTCACAGGCTTGAGGACGGACCGGCCGACGCCAGAGTCGTACTCGAGGACCTTGACCGTGCATCCGTGGTCGCCATCGCGCTCCGCCAGGACGATGAGACCGTAAGGAGGACTGCTGTCGACGTGCCATACGGTCAAATCTCCGGGCAAGAGGGCCGGGTAACAGGAGTGCCCGACGACGCGCGCGGCGAACCTGTCCGAGTGGACGTAGGATGATTCAATGGCTACGGAGCCGGTTGCACTGAGGGGATCCCCCCACTCGGGGCCACAAGGCACGACGCCTGCAAAGGGAAGGCTGCCGTCCAGCCTGTGCTCCCGGACAATGAGAGGTTCGTGCGACACGACCGACCCTCTGAGGGCCCTCAACATGCGGTCGAAGACCTGCGGATCTCGGGGAACGATCCCTTCAGAAAGCCACTGCTGGACCGACTGCCTGCTTGCCCCAACCTCCTTGGCCAGCCACGACATCGAACGGTCGTTGCGCTCCAGGAGGTCGAGGATCTGCTCCACTTTCGCTTGATTTGACATGATGCAAAGACACTTTACCACAGTTTTTGTCGTTTCTTTTCCAAAACGTCAATTTCTGTGATATGATAGCCCAGAGATGACTCTCAGGCAAAAAAGGGAGATCTTTCAGGACTACCAGGCGATCCAGGCTGCCCGCGCACGGCTACGAACCGTCGACGGGCTCGCTCGAGATCACGGTATTTCGCGCCAAAGGGTGTATCAGATCGTTCGCGAGATCGGGTGCATCTTCGGCAACGAGACCGAAGGAAAAGCAAATGAAGACAGGGAGACGAAACAAGAAGGGATCGAAGAAGTACAGAGCAGGCAAACTCCAACGCAGGCTGGCGAAGATCGTAGAGCGACACCGAAGCGCCTTTGAGCGCGAATGTCTCTTACAGTGGACGTTCATGACAAGGGAGGCCGCGGAGCGGCGCGGAAAGCGCAGGCGCCGACCCGTTCTGTGCAAGTGGTGCGGACTTTGGCACCTCGTGCGGGCAGGGGGTGCGCGATGATCCCAGAGTCACTGGTGGGGACTTCGCTCAAGTGCGCGCGACGCGTTGCGCGCGAGTCGGCGGACAGGATCTATGAGACTACCGGGTGCCACGTCGTCTCGGTGGTGGCGGAGTTCGCTGAGAACGGCCGCGCGTGCACGAGCATGATCGTCGATCCGGGACTGGAGAGGGACCCGGGAACCGAAGTTGCTCTGCTGAACTGCGCGCTCGCACGGATACTCTCGCTGCTCGTGCTGCACCTCGGACGGGAGGAAGCGATGTCGGCGGCGGTCGCATCGGTCTCACAAGGTGAGAGGCTGGCGCGGATCGCGCGCGGCCTCAGCAATGAGTCCGCTGGCTAGGGCGCTGCTGCGCGTTTGGTGGCATCCGGAATTGGCGCTCGCCCACGCCCGCGTCGGCCTAAGCGAAGCGCGTGCGACCGGCTGCCCCCTTCGCGTCGCGGAATGGTCGCGCGCAGTGCGATGGCTGCAGTGGGTTGCAGGCCACAGGGCGTGTGACTGGCGGTTACCTTCCATTTACAGTTTCTTGTATAGAGAAATGAACACTTGAAAATGTGGATAACTTAACGAACTTATTTGAGAGTTCGATCATTCCATCAACTACAGTTGGTCATACAACGACTTGTTTCGGGAGACACAAATGAAACTGAATCGGAGAGTCTATGAGGGTCGCAGATCCTTCACACTTCGCGCCTTTGGTGTCGTAATTTCGTCAGTATTGTTTTATAGTGCCGGTTCGTCCGGAGTGAACGCGTTTGTCGGCGGCGTCGGGGATATCGTTAAGACGGAGATCCAAAAGTTCAAGGGCTATCCGGGCCCGTACAAGGATCTACCGACGAAGGCGAGAACAACTACGACCGGAGTCGGGAGGGCTCCGACGAGAAGGGGTGGCATTGAAACTCCGGAGGACTACGCGCAATTGGTGCGCGCGGAAAACGCACGGCTCGGCCGGTGGCTACAAGACCACCCAGAAGAGTTGTACGCGAACATT
>OBLQ010000084.1_pt1 | contig 30047 bp, 22 predicted proteins | sample 1519881 | NCBI WGS metagenome assembly OBLQ01 (sample SAMN01911456, study PRJEB22533) | soil metagenome | biome: Soil | place: Malaysia | collected 2012-04-30 | depth DG_metagenome m | reverse complement strand
GTCGCCGCTCGCGGCCAGCAGGCGGGGAAATACGGACTCCTCTTCGTCCTGCGTGTGCAGATGCCCCATGGCGTCGAGGAAGGCGAGCGCTTTGTCGAGCGACTCGCGCGCTTCGCGGCGCTTCGTTTCGGAATCGGAGCGCACCAGCGGAATCGCCTTTTCCAGAATTTGCAGCTGTTCCTCGATGCGGTCGTGGCACGCCACCAGATGCCGCAGCGGGTCCGTGATCGCGACGCCCGCATCCACGGCCGAGACGGGAGTGATCTTGTTCATGGCCGGAGGATATACACGAAGATTTCCGATTTCAACTTGGATCGCCGCCGGCAGGCCCCCGCGCGAGAAATTCGATTATCTCGCGAGTGCCGCGCATGTAGGATAGGCACGACCGGAGATGAATTTTCCCGTTTGCGGAGAGTACGAATGGCGAAACCGGGAATCGCAGTGGACATTCCGGGATTCGGGCGGCTGCGCATCGAGCGGATCGTGACGGACTACACGGGCACGCTTTCGTTTGGCGGCAAGCTGGCGGCGGGAGCGGCCGAGCGATTGCGCGCGCTGATGGAGTTGGTTGAAATTGACGTGCTCACGTCCGACACGTTCGGCACGGCTCACGCGGAGCTTGCCGCCGTCCCTTTGGAGCCGCATATATTGAAGCCGCGGAAGCGCCACGACATTCTGAAGAAGAATTTCACGAAGAAGCTGCGGCCCGCGCGCATCGCCGCGCTGGGCAACGGCAATAATGACGCGCTGCTGCTGCGGAGCGTGCGCGACGCAGGCGGACTCGCGATCGCGGTGGATAATGGCGAGGGCTGCGCGCTCCGCGCGATGCAGAACGCGAACGTCTTCATCGTAGGCATCGCCAACGCGCTCGATTTGCTGCTCGACACGCGGCGCTTGATGGCGACGCTGCGAAAGTAGCCAGCGCGTTGCTGGCGGGAAAGGCGGGTGCTAGACTCGGGCCATGGCCAAGAAGAAACGATCTCGCGCGAAGAAGGCGGCTCGCAAGAAGAAACCGGCTCGCGCAAAAAGAATCACGCACCGGAAAAAGCCCTCCGCGCGGAAGAAATCCGCGATGCGCGGGAAAAAGGCACTGCGCGCGAAGCGGGCACGACGCCGGAAGAAAATCGTGCGGCGCGAGAGACGAGGCCGCGGCGCAGTCGAAATCCTTTTGCCCAGGCCCGCGGGGCTCGGCCCAGGCACGGGAGGCCAATCCGGCGACATCGAGGGATTGCCGGGCCTGGCCGGCGCAAACTCCGAAAGCGTGAGGGAGCTGGCCGAGGAAGGGCAGAGCTACGAAGCCGAAGTGGTGGATGCCGTCGAGGGCGCGCCCGATCCCGACGAAGCCGAACTCGAAACGCGCGAAGTCCCCGAAGACGATGTCCCGCGCGAATACGACAAGGAACGGTAGAGAGAAGCTGCTACAAAAACAAATCGGTCCCCTTCCAGCAGGGACTACACAAGCTCACCTGTGTCCAGGGCAACGTGATTCGGATCGACTTCTTTCTGAAACTTACTCCACCATAGGTGGTAATTGGATAGGCCTCGCCCGATTTCCTCGTTCTGGCCCTGCAGCAATGCGAAGTAGCGCTCCTTGAAAGCCCTCGCGCTTTGCTCCTTGTGCCAATCCTCGACCGCCTTCTTGGCTGCCGGGTTCTGAGGATCGAATTTGCAGAAGATTTCCGTCTTGCCGAGGTGGCCCTGTTCCACTCCCCAGCCGAAAAAGGCTCCGCCATCATCCACGATCAGGCCCTTTTCGATCAGTGGCTCCTTCGCCTTGCCTGCGCCAATCGCCCACTTGATGGTCAAGTCTCTTTGGCCCATCACGGGGATGGAGCTGAAGGCGCCGCCTGGGCGGAACGTCTCTCGAATCGAGGCTGAAATTCGGACGCACTGGCACAACAGGATTCCCTCGATCCTGGGATCCTCGAGGGACGCCAAAGACTTCCCACCCGCTGCATCGACGATGTGGTGCAACACTTTTTTCTTATATGAGAAGTCCGACGCAGAGTTGCCGGCTATGATGATAAAGAAACCCGGCCCTTGCACTTCCTTGCTCAGGCGCTTGAACGTTTTCTCCTCTTCTTCATTGCAGGTGGAGATATTCGCGGCGACCATGGCCACGTTAAAGCCCATGAGCTCGAATGCGATTTCAGCTTCGCCGATCTTGATCTCCGCTTCCCACATTTTCTCGACGGACGGGAAGCTGAAATATCGCGCCATAAAGTTTGGCGGTATCTCGCTCAGGTAATAGTTCGGCGATGTCCCTTCGATCGGGAATTTCGAGGGGCCGGGCCAGTGATAAATCTTCATGGCGGCTTTTGTAAAGACTCCGGGCGTGACGCCCGGCGGCACGGCGCTCGTCAAAATACTGCGCAAAGACGGACCAGGGCCGTCGCCACAGAACCACTCGTCCGAAGATCCCAACGAACCGGACCTGACGATGTCCCCGGCGGGAGTGACCCATTCGATCGCCAAGTGGTTTCGGTCGTCGCCGCTCGTAGTTTGATCCAGATGCCCGTGCCCGCGGAGCATCGCCGAGCAGTTGGACCCCGCTCCCTTCAGGTTGAGGTGCAAACCCCTTTTCATCAACTCCGCTTGCAGCTGCGCCGAGATCACATACGGCTCAACCACGGCATACATATTCTTCTCGTTGATTTCGATGATGCGGTTCATCCTGCGCAGGTCGAGATAAAGAGTGCCTTTGGAAAACTTCCCCGTCCAACCTGTACACACCGGCCTGAACGGCAATTTGTATTTATTGCATAGCTTGACGATCGCTTGGACTTCCGCCGTGTTCTTGGGAAGAATTACGGCCTCGAACTCCGTCGCGTGATACGAAGGCATGATGACCGGGTCATCGCAGATGTACTCCGATCCGACCACATCTTCGAAAGCCGAATAGACGTCCTTGGTCAACGCCATGATCCACCGCCCCCTTTACGCGATTGCTGTCTCTACGAGTTCAACGATGTCGTAAACCTTCAGGCGGCTGCCGGTCTCGGCGATCGTTTGGTTAAAGGTCTTCTCACACCAAGGACAAGCGGTAACCATCGCCTCAGCGCCAGTAGACTCGGCTTCCTCAATTCTTTGGCGGGCAGTCCACTGAGCAAACTCCGGATTTGACTCATCCACACCACCACCGGCCCCGCAGCACCACGCGTATTCTTTAATCCGGGTCATCTCCGTGAGCTTTATACCGGGAATGCTCTTAAGAACATCGCGAGGCGGCTGATAGACGCCATGGGTCCCTCGCCGGTATATCTTTGGCGGGTCGAAAACAAACCTATCGCCCGGTATCTTTTTCCCCTCCCAGTGGACCCACGGCTCACCGAGCCTGCCCAGACGGCACGGGTCGTGGTACGTGACCGAGAGGTCGACCTTCTTCCGCGGCTTCAGCCTGCCGTCCTGTATCAGTCTGTCGATGTATTCCGAGATATGCAGCACTTCGAGGTTGCCCTTGAGTTTGAACTTGTCGTAGAGAACCTTGAAGGCCTGGTATCCGTCGGCGCAGCCCGTTACCACGGTCTTGACGCCGGATTCCTTAATCATGGCCATGTTCTTCTTGGCCTGATTCAGGAAGTCTTCCTTATAACCCATCTGGTAGGCTCGACCGCCGGAGCAGGTCTCGGCGTCGCCGGCGATTCCGAAATCGACTCCCGCCTTTTGCAGGATCTTCGCGGTGGCTTTGGCCAGCTTCTGCAGATTCTTGTCGTAGCTCGCGAGACAGCCGACGTGATACAGCACGTCCACTTTTTCCTTGGTGGCGTCCTTCAGATTCAGGCCGGAAGCCCAGTCGCCCCGTTTGCCCGTAGGAGGCACCATCGAGCCATGCTTTCGGAGACCGGCGATTACCTTGTCCAGAGCGGGGTGGGTCTTGCCGTCCTCGACGCACTTGATTCTGAATTCATTGATGGGCTCGAGGACTTCCATATCCATGGCGTAATTGCACGAGACGCCGCAGGCGCCGCACATCTGGCAGTTGTAGACGATGTCGAGGAGCCGATCCGTATAGTTAAACCCCTGTTTCAACATCGCCGCGCCGATGTTCAATCTGCCGCCGCCCGAGTAACTATGAAAGTTGAATTTCGATATGCTGGGACACACATTGGCGTACTCAAGTCCATTCACCCTTTGCATGGGTATCCACTTGCACGCCGAACAGCGGCAGCACATCTCCATATCGCCTTTATATTGTTCCAATCCCATCGCGGCTATCTCCTATGATCACTCCACGATAAATTGTTTGCGCCGACGTTCCTTAGAAGCACACTTTCCCCGGATTCATCACGTTGTTTGGATCAAATATTTTCTTCAGCTTGTTTAAAACCGAGGCGGTAGCCGCGTCCCGATTCAAAATCATCCGCGAACTTTCACCATACGGCCTTGAGAAGAACGCGCCCTTGGCCATCAAGTTGCTGACCGCCAAAGTGGAAACTTCCTGAACTCGACTGGACTCCCGGCGATTTTCGGGGTCGTAGAACAGATTAAACTCGCAGTGATAGCTCGTGCCCTGTACAACCGGCTGGATGTACACACCGACGTTGGAAGCGGAGTAGCCGGATTGCTCAGCCAGATCATTCATAGCCCCGATCTGGCCTTCGAGTTTCTCGCGGAGAGTCAAGTAGAACACATCCTGGCAGGCCCCCTTGGAGCGAAGCTTCCAGTACGGATTCGCGGAAGGCTGCTGGACCGTTTTCAAGATCTCGTTGGCGGAAACTCCACCGACCGCTTTTACGGCTTGAACCCCCAACCGCTGCGTGATCTCGGTGATGTCCTCAATTTGGGAGCTGACTCTTTCCTCCGGGAAATATTCGTAGCCGGCTACCGTGTAGAAAAGCGTCCAGGTGGGTAAGGTCGCTTTCAGGTTCGGATAGTCATCGGGCCATTGCCGCGCAAAGATAGCGGCGAGGTTTGTGTTATTGAGGACGAAGCATTCGTTGACCGATCTAAGCCTGATCAGCCAATAGGCCATTTCAAGGAGCGGGGCGAGGTTGGAGGAGCCAATCACAAAGGGCTCTTCCAGACTGGGCAGCATTTCGCAGCGCATCGATGCCCACGTTACGATGCCCATCGTTCCCTGCGCACCCTGGATCAGCCTGTGCCAGGAAGCCGTACCCGGACCGTATGGCGCCTTTTGCACGCCCCCGACGGCCCATTGCTCCGCGACTGAGCCGGGCCCAGCCGCTTGCCCGGTTCTGAATTCGTCTCCCGTTCCGAAGAATATCTCGGCGCAAGCCAATGGGTCGGAGATATCCCACTGATACTTGGGCATGATTACAGGCTCTCTCTCGAGTATGCTGCCGACCACAGACTTGGATTTCCGCGGCAGCAAAGGCATATTGAGGCGGAGCCCTGCCTTTTCCACCTCCGGTATGAGTTCGGCGAAGGTCACTCCCGGCTCGCACATGGCAACTCGTCTCTTGCGGTCCACGAGCATGATCTTCTTCATGCCGCTCATGTCGACAACGACCGCGCCGCCGATGCCAGGGACTGTGTCGCCCCGGAAATGGGGCGGACCCGAGCTGACGGGGACGAGAGGGGTCCTCGTCTCGTTGGCGAATTTCACGATTTTCCGGATGTCGGCGGCCGTTCTCGGCTTCACGACCGAGGCGGGCCGCACGCGGTTGACGAAACTCACGTCGTGCGAGTAGCCATCCAGTTCGGCTAGATCAAGACTTACCAGGCCGGGGCCGATGGCGTTGGCTAACGCGGCTTGCTCCATTTTGGGCAACCTCCTGTGCACAGCGATGCCTCGCGCCTATCCCCTATTTGTTTCTCAGCGAGGCCGACTGATTGCGGAAACGCTACCGACAAAGATCGCGCTAGTGCGCTCCAAGCTTTGGCGTGAGCAATGGGCTTACGCTCCACCCTGCAAGGACCTTGATACTGTATTTCGGAATAAAAGTCATGAAATTCTTTTTTGTGGGTCCTCCCCCAGGATCGAGCAACATCGCCGCCTGCCCGACCCAACAAGAGAAAGGCTTCGCGCCGATGAAAGCACGGTGGATTGACGTGAAAGGGGCCACTGGAGAGATCAAGCCGTCCGATTCGGCGAGACTGGACAGGGCTTCAGAAGGGCAAGAACGAGGGCAAAAAGGCCGACAGAAATTGTCGGTTCATCGGCCGGACATTGTCAGTTGAGAACAACGGACAGAGGCCGCGATTTTCGCTTGCCGGAGGCTGTGCTATAAGTAATAGGCAGTCCAAATCTGAGGAAATTGTGCCCTTTATCAATTTTCCCGCGCGGGAAATCAACTGCAAGCTTGTCTACTACGGGCCCGGCTTGGGCGGGAAAACCGCTAACCTGCAGTGGATTTATGACCATACGGGAACGACACAGAAGGGCAAGATGGTCTCGCTCGCGACCGAGACGGACCGCACCCTCTTTTTCGATTTTCTACCGCTCGACCTAGGCACGGTGCGCGGCTTCAAGACACGCTTCCATCTCTATACGGTGCCGGGACAGGTGTTCTACGAGGCGAGCCGCAGACTGATCTTGAAGGGCGCCGACGGCGTCGTGTTCGTGGCGGATTCGCAGGAAGAGCGGCTCGACGCCAATCTCGAAACGCTCGATAACCTGCGGGAACATCTGAAGGATCACAGCCTCGATTTCGACACGATTCCCTACGTGCTGCAACTCAACAAGCGCGACTTGCCAAACATCCTTCCAGCCGCGGAGCTTCAGAAGCACCTAACCGTCAAAGGCGAGCCGGCGCTCGAAGCCGTCGCCGTGACGGGTCAAGGCGTATTCGACACGCTGAAAGAAGTGGCCAAGCTCGTCCTCGCCGAACTCAAGAAGAACGCCTGAAACATATTTTTGAAAGCAGAGCTTGCCGCGGCGGCAACCACAGGCGACGTGCGGCTAGAAAAGCCGGCGCCAGAAGACCGGCGCGGTGCATGCCCATTCCGTCGGGCGGCGCTGCACAGGGAAATTATCGTTCGCCGAAACGATAGACGAAGCCCACGGCGATGCGGCGGCTGATGCGAGTGGCGCCCGTGGAGCCGCCGAAAAAGTTCTCGTGGCCGAAGTCCAGCTGAAACATCCGAATGCCCCAGTGACGCGATAGGTTCCAATCGAGGCCGCCGCCGGCTTCCCACGCGTAGGCGGAGGCGGTCTTGGTGACAGAAGGGAAGCCTCCGTAGGCAGGCGTGGTATTGCTATAGCGCGCGCTTCCCACGAGGAAGTGACCGAAAGGGGTGACCTTGCGATGGCCCAGCGGATAGAGCTTCGGACCAACCAGGAGACTGTAGATGCGGGTCTTTCCGAAAGTAATTCCCTGGTCCTTGTAGATGCCCATCCCTTCCGCTTCCACGCCCAGCCAGTGCTTGAGGTTGTAGTCGAACGACGCATACCAGCCGTTCAACCAGAAGGTCGGAATGTTGGGCTGGTAGTAGGAGCGGTAGGCATAGCCGGCGGAGACTTCGAATTTGGGCGTTACTCGCGATTTCGGCTTCTGCGGCGCTTCTTGCGACGTGGAGGACTGGTCCTGAGGAGCGGGCTCATTTTCTTGAGCCAGCGCCGGGGAAGCGCACATCATGAGCAACAGGAAAAGCCCGAATAACTTCCTCATCTGCAAAATCCTCCTCAGGATCATGGGCGAACAGTCGTTGGTTGGAAGGCGGGATCCGACCGCCGGGTTGGTCGGCATGCATTCATTCCCCGCGGCGCAGATCGGAATTTCGCCGCCTGGGAATATCTCAGAACGGCGGCCCCGAGGAAAGAGAAAAGCCGGACCATCGCCCGGGGGCGAATTCAATGCCTAAGCGGGCGGAGGAGCAACCAGCGGCCGGTTTGTCAGTCGTCCGCAGGCTTCCTCAACTCGACCGCACAGGCGATCGATCCGCGCAGGATCCTGGTGGGGACGCAAGCGCCGGACGGGCACGAGCGAGAGGAGACGGCCGAAGAGCGAGAACTCACGAACCCGCATATCGTCGTCGAGCAGGCTGGTCGCGTAGGAATTCGCGACGAGGGAGAGCAAGCTCTGTTGCGGAGTCAGGGTTTCGAGAAGCGGGGCGGTTGCGTCAGCGCTTCGCTCGCCGAGCAAGAAGATCGCAGCCAACGGAAGAGACTCCTTCTCAAATCGCAAAGCACTTCCGGTGAGGGGGAGCATCCGCTTCTCAAAGTTTGCCGAGAAACTCGGGAGCGCCTTCGCGGAACCGTAGAGCATTTCGACGGAATCCGGCCACAGGGAGAGATACGGGTACGCGGGCATGACGCGCAAAAGTCCGTCGCGCTCCACGAGAGCGACGATATCGTCCGCCAGAACCGCGTGACCGCGACGCGCAAACGCCGCGGCGGTGGTGGACTTACCGGCGCCTTGCTCGCCGACGAAAGCGACGGCGTAATCTCCGAAGGACACGGCGCTCGCGTGCAGGCAGGTGACACCGCGCAAGCGCAGCAGAAGACCGAGGACCGGGCCGAGGAGATAGCTGGCCGCGTCCTCAAGTGACAAGGAATCGGGCCAGAGCGCCCAGACGGTCCTTCCTGGGCTGTCCATCCAGAATCGCATTCCGTCGAAGTAGTCCAGGCGAAGGAATGCGCCGTTTGCGATCTTCCGGACTCGAAACGCCGGTTCGCCGGAGCCGAGGAGAATCGAGCTGACAAAAATCAGGGTCTCAGGGGCGGCGGAGGCTTCACTTTCAAGAGAAGGGGCAAGGCCAAAGTAAACTTGGATTGCCGAAGAACCGCACGCCGTTCTAGCCGGTTCCAAACCTGGAATGGAGCGGTTTGCCCTAAGCTGCAAGCCGAAGACTGAATAAGCAGATTCCAACAGAGGCACCAAAGTCAGGCAAGGCTCGTTCGACTCGTATTGCCCTTCCCTCCGTCCTTCGTTCGTCGGTTTCCCACAGTTTTTGTCAGCTGTCGCACAGTCCCGTAGACGGTCAATACGGGAGTTGAATAGGGTTTTTTCGGCGCCGGTCTTGCAGGCTTAACCATCGCGGACCTCTGCCAGCAAGTTATACCGAACTCGTCGCGCGGACTGCAACCAAAAGTTCAGACACAGGGGACGAAGCGCTACGCGGGCTGATTCGGAGCTGCTCTCGCGGCGCAGCAGCGCGAGGGCGGAGCGATTGACGTAGCGGTCAATGTCGTTACACCACTGCACCTGGTCCATCCCGGCGACGTTGCGCCGTTGAAGCGCATCGACCACGGGGTCTCCCGCCAGAGGAGTCTTCGGCCTGAGCCGGACGCTTTCGGGAAGACGGCCAGCCATGGCTTCGCGCAGCAGCGTTTTTTGGAAAGCCCAAGGGAACGGCGGCAGCGCGAGGAGGCAGTTGACGATTCGAAGGTCGAGAAACGGGTAGCGCACCTCGACCGGGCAACGAGTGACTCCTGGATCGGCGAGCTCGAACATCCGCGTCCATTGCGGCAACGAGAGCGAGGCGTGCGCCGAGGGAAGAACGGGATGAGCCGGCGCGACCCGAGGAAGGCCGCACTCTCTCCAGCGCGCTTCGAGGTCCAGGCGTTGCGCGAAATCGGGCGACAACCACGGCGGAAACACGGGCGCGTGGGGATCCCTGCCGAGGAGCTGCCGCACCCGTTGACGGATGCCGCGCCAGGGGAACGGCCGAACGCGAAGATAGCGCCAGCCTTCGCTGAAAAGACGGCGCCACTCCCTCCTGCTCAGGAGCTGCCGGGCGTAGGGCCACATTTCGAAGTACATCAGGTTGTCGCTGCCCTCGCCATCCAGCACGACGCGGCAATCCGCGGCAATGGCGCGAAACTGGTCGAATGAGCCGGCGAGAAACGGCTCGTCCACCGGCTCCGGCGTGCGCAACTCGGGATCGTTCCATCGTTCAAAGAGATGGAGCCCACCCATCGGCAAAAAACGAATGGGCATGCGCAGAAACTCGGCGACGCTGCGAGCATTCGCCGGATCGGGATCCCGGATCAGCGATTCATGGGTAACGGTGTAGGCGCGCAAGTCCACCGGAGCGGCGGCATTCGCAGAAAGCTCGCGCGCCGTAGCGGCCACCGAGGAAGAATCGAGGCCGCCGCTCAAAAGAATCCCCACACGGCCGGTGCGGAGGCGATCGGCCACGGCCTCTCGGAAAAGAACGCAGAAGTGCTCGACATATTCGTCGGCGTGGCGATAACGGATCGGCGCGTCAACGGGAGCCGACCAGTAGCGCTGGATGCGCATGCTTTCGGGGGAAACAGAAAGAAAATGCGCCGGCGGCAAACGGCGAATGTCGCGAAAGGTGGTGGATGCGGGGCCGCAGTTGAGTCCGAAAAGCAGAAAATCAGCGATGGCGTCGTCGTGCAGCTCGTCGGAAAGGTCGGGATGGAGGCGCACGCAATCGAGCGTGTTGCTGAAGAGGAAAAGAGCGCCGAGCGCAGCAAAGTAAAATGGCTTGACGCCAAAATGATCGCGGGCGCAGAAAAGAGACTTTCGGCGCGCATCCCAAATGGCAAAAGAAAAATCGCCTCGCAAATATTGCACGCAATGTTCGCCCCAAGCGGCGTACGCGTGGAGAATCAGCTCGGGATCCGGCGCAGCCCGGCGAACGTTGCGCCCGGCTTGATCGAGCATCGTTTCGAGGTCCGCACGGGAGTCGAGCCGGACATCGGCTGTGATCCAAAACTCTCCGTCCAGGCTTGCAGGCTGGCGCTCACCCAGCGATTCCTGGGTGGTTCGCAGCATCGTGTGGCCGAAGGCGACAGGCCCATCCGACCACACTTCACGTGCATCGGGGCCGCGGTAGGAAAGGAAGCGAGCGAGGGAATCCAGGAGCGGCAGATCCGGCGGCGCGCCGTCGCGCCAGAAAATGCCGACAATACCGCTCACGGACTTTGTGTCTCCGGTGAAGCGATCGGGCCATCGAACGGCACGAAGTGAAGATGCTCGTCACCTGCGTCGTTCAGCACGGCGCCATCAAATTCCACCCAAGCATGGGCCTCGAAGCGCCCGGCCTGTTTTCGAGCACCAATGCGCAGATCTGCGCCGATGCCGCGCCGGTGAAGGAGCCACCAGAGCGTCAGGGACCGCTCGAGGCAGGTCGCGCGGAAAAAGAGATGCCGCGCCGCCGCCTGCTCGAGGCGAGCGATCTCACGCGCGGAATCGAGCAATGCGCCGCCGGTCTCACCGCCAGGAATTGTCGCGCCCGGCACGAACCACGCGAGCGCGGCTTTCCAGCGCTGGAATCCGGCAAGGCGCAGGCCAAGCCAGGTGGCCGCGAGCGCCACAGCGGCCTCCAGAACGAGTCCTCGCGCGTATCCGCTGAGACGCCAGAAGCCGCGCCACGCTTCAATTTCTGGCTTCAAGCCTTTCCCTCAAAGAAAGTCGCGCGCCCGATTCGCAAAAGCTCACCAGGCCAGGCGGAACGTGTCCTTACCGAGATGAACGGTACCATGCGAGGGTTATTCTCCACGACTTCAGCCAGCCGCCGCGCTGCGCACCTGAATCAGCCCCTCGTCCAACATCTTTTCGAGCAGGCCGAGCAGGTCGCGTTCACAACGGTCCGTGTCCACCTCGTACTCGGCGAGCAAGGCATCGCGGAGCTCGCCGACGGTTTGCGGCTGTTGCAACAGATTCCAGATGCGCGCGCCAACCGGGTCTAATCCGTAATAGACAGTGTTCTTCAGATTCAAAATGGCTGATTCTTCGCCCAGAGGGCAGGATACCTGCTCGGAAGTGGCCACCACGATCGAGTGCACGGAGAGAGGAACGTTCATTTCGACAGACTCATTCCTCCGGGTTGGATGGGTTGGGTGCGTCCGCACCCGCTTGCGGACGCCGGCGGTTGCGCCGGGATCGGACCGCTCCCGAACGATTCGCCAGGGACCTAATATATCGCATCGGGACGCGCACGCAACAACTACGACAGGCGCACCGGGCCCGGGGGCGACCGCGCGTGCCGCTCGCGTGTTTTCATCCACTGCCTTTGATTCGACACTTGGGTGACGAGAAGGTGCTCCCTCTGGTAGGCTTCGCTTTCATGCCCGAAGCGACGACGGGACTCCGGACGGCGTTTGCGTCCGCAGCGGCTTCTTGCTCCGGCGATTCTGCGTTCGACTACCGGACCGTTTTGGCGGTGACGTGACTCAAAAGATTCGATGAACCTGATGCGCCAGATGCTCTTGAGGGCTTCGCAAAGCGAATGGCTGCGCGAGCGCGCCGCGCGCTATCGCTTCATCCGCCGGACGGCCCAACGCTTTCTCCCCGGCGAGGACGAAGACGCCGCGCTCGCCGCGGCCCGCGGGCTGGCGGGGCAAGGCATCGAAACGCTCCTTACGCATCTCGGGGAGAACGTCGACAATCGCGCCGAAGCCGAAACCGTTACCGCACAGTATCTCGGTTTGCTCGGACGCATTTGTACCGCGAGACTGCCGGCCGAGGCGTCCGTGAAGCTGACGCAGCTCGGATTGGACGTGGACCGCGAGCTCTGTTTCGAAAATGTCGTGAGGCTCGCCGAGCGATCGCGCGCCGCGGAGACGCGATCCGGGGGCGCGAGCGGCGACAAAACATTGTGGATCGACATGGAGCAGAGCCCGTACGTGGACGTCACGCTCGAGCTCTATCGCCGAGCGCGCGTGGAGCATCGCAACACGGGCGTGTGCGTGCAGGCATATCTTTACCGCACGGAGAAGGACGTGGAGTCGCTGATTGCGATGGGCGCGGCCGTGCGGCTAGTGAAGGGCGCGTACAGCGAGCCGCGCGAGATCGCGTATGAGAATAAGACGGACGTGGACGAAAACTTTTTTCGTTTGGCGCAGATGCTGCTCGGTCCCGAGGCGCAGCGGGCAGGAGTGCGCGCGGTGATGGGAACGCACGATCGAAAGCTGATCGCCCGCATCATCGATTGGGCCGCATCCCAGGGAATCCCCAAAGGGCAGCTCGAATTCGCGATGCTCTACGGCATCCAACGCGCGGAACAGTTGCGTTTGGCACGCGAGGGCTATCGCAGCGTGGTGCTCGTGTCGTACGGGTCGTATTGGTTTCCGTGGTTCATGCGGAGGCTGGCGGAGCGTCCGGCAAACGTCTTTTTCCTCGCGCGAAATCTGTTTTCGTCGTGAAGCCTTCGGGGAGTGCGGCTGCGTGGCCGCGTCGGCTATCGATCCGAAGACGGGCGTAAACTCGTAGCTCATGGTCGAGATCGCATCCACAGATCGCGTCTTTATCCTCACCGGGGCGGGAATCAGCGCGGAGAGCGGCATTCCGACGTTTCGCGGCGAGGGCGGCCTGTGGCGCAGCTATCGCGTCGAGGAAGTCGGGACGCCCGAGGCCTTTCGCCGCGATCCCCGGCTCGTCTGGGAATTCTATTCCATGCGGCGGCGCGTGGCATCGGCGGCGAAGCCGAATCCCGGTCACGTCGCTCTGGCGAAGCTCGAACGCGCTCTCGAGGATCGGCTCTTTCTTTGCACGCAAAACGTGGACAGCCTGCACGAGCAAGCGGGTTCGAAGCGCGTGACGCACATGCACGGGGAGCTTTTCAAGAGCCGCTGCGACAGTTGCCGGCGAGCGCCTTTCGACGACGCCAACACGTACGAACCGCCTGCAGAAATTCCGCGTTGCGAATGCGGCGGCCGCATTCGCCCGCACATCTGCTGGTTCGGCGAAGTGCCTTTCGATCTGGATCGAATCTTTCAGGCTCTCGAGGAGTGCACGGTATTCGTAGCGGTGGGAACGTCGGGCGTGGTTGAGCCTGCCGCGAGTTTCGTGGCACACGTCCGGCGCCGCGCGCGAACGATCTACGTAGGTCCGGAGGAACCCGCCAACAAATTCGCATTCACGGAATGCCACCTCGGAAAGGCCGGCGAGATGTTGCCGAATTTGTTTCCCGGCTGAGAACCTCGGCGAATTGAAGCAATACGTTCTTCTTACATCGCCCGGAACACAGCGGGCGGCTTGTCTGTACGCTCAAAGGACGATATAACAGCAGCCTCTTGCACGCTCGAACGCTTGCCCCGAAGGAGCCGTTTAAAATATGAAACAAAGCGCGAACCGGATCCTAACGACCCATGCCGGCAGCTTGCCGCGTCCGGCGGATCTCATCGAGATGTTCCGCGAGGAGGTGCCGCCCGCGAAGCTCGAGCCTAGGCTCACGAACGCCGTCAACGACGTCGTGCGGCAGGAGGTACAAGCGGGCATAGACATCGTCAATGACGGCGAGTTTGGGAAACCCACGTCGGATGAGGTGGATTACGGCGCCTGGGCCACCTACGTGTACCAGCGCGTCAGCGGCTTCGAAATGCGCGACGTGCCCCCGGACATGATCGCAAAATCTCTCTTTGGCGCCAGCAAGGACTGGATCGATTTCGCCGAGTTCTATAAGAGCGGAGGAGCCGATGTCGGCTCTTCCTCGCGGCCGCCTCGATTCCCGGCCAACGTCGGGCCAATCCGATACACGGGCCAAGAGCTGATTCAGCGCGATATCCGGAATCTGAAGGCCGCCCTTGCCGGCAACGATGTGGAGCAGGCTTTCATGACCGCAGCAGTGAGCGGTGTCACGTCCTATCTGCCCAGCGATTACTACAAGCGTCCCGAAGAACAAGCCGTCGCTGTGGCGGAGGCCATGCGCGAGGAGTACAAAGCCATTACCGATGCGGGAATCCACGTGCAACTGGATGATCCCATCCTGGTCAATGAGTACGAACTTCGCTTCTCGATCACGGGAGACATGCTTGCCTATAGGAAATGGGCCGAGGCGCACGTGGAATTGGTCAACCACGCCCTGGCAGGCATCCCGCAAGAGAAAGTCCGCTACCACGTGTGCTGGGGCAGTTGGAAAGGCCCGCACAGCGCCGACCTGCCGCTCCGGGACGTGATTGACCTGATTCTAAAGGTGAAGGGCAGCCAGTATTCCGTCGAGGCGGCCAATCCGCAGCACGAGCACGAGTGGAAAGTTTGGAAAGAGGTCAAGCTCCCCGCGGGCAAGGCGGTGGTTCCGGGAGTCGTGACGCACAAGACCAATATCCTGGAGCATCCGGAAGTAGTCGCTGACCGTATCCTGCGATACGCGGAAGCTGTCGGCCGCGAAAGCGTTATTGCCGGCACGGATTGCGGGATGGGCGGTCGCATCCATCCTAAGCTAGCCTGGGCCAAGCTGCGCGCACTCTCCGCCGGAGCAGCGCTGGCGAGCAAGCGGCTCTGGGGCCAGCCGACTCATTCGGCATAGGTCCCGCTGCACGGCGGAGCGTTCTTCGTAGCAAACGGACCGTCGGGTAGGTCCAGCTTGAAGCTGGCTTCGCGGCGCACGCCCGGCGCCGCGCGCGAACGATCTACATCGGCCCAGAAGAGCCCGCCAACAAATGCTCTCGTGCCGAATGCCACTCAGGAAACTCAGGCGAGGTACTGCCCAGTCTGATCGGCCGGCTGTGAGGAATGCGGTCAGTCGGGGAAACCGACGCGCTTCAACAGCGCCTCGAATCGGGGATCGCCGTGCAGGCGCACGTGAGTCCACATAATCTTGAGATAGCAGAGGAAGGGCGTGTGCTCCTGGTAAGCTTTCTCGAGCCATTCAAAGGCCTTGTCCTTCTCGTCGAGGCACGAATGCACGGACGCGAGCCAAAACGCGGAGACGCCGTCCGGCTTCCAATTTTTCTCGATTTCTTCCGCAAGTTTGTGCGCCTCTTCCACCTCGCCCAGGATTGCGTATGCGGCTGCGGCATTTAGAACCAGGAACGGGCTCGTCCGATTCAAAGCCAGCATCAGCGCACATTCGTCAAGGCAGTTTTGGCGGCAGCCCAAGGCAGCGTACGACTGAGCCAGATTCAGGTGAGCCAACGGACTGCCCCGGTCGATGTCTATTGTCTTGAGTTGCCGCTCGATGGCTTTCTCGAACTGCTGGGCATGAAAATATGTAACGCCAAGCAGGAACGACGTCCAATACTCGAGTGGGGCGACCTCGACGCCACGTTCTCCGGCGGCAACGGCCTCATCGTAGCGGGCTTGGCCCAACAGGACTTGATTGAGCAACGCAAATCCTTCGGTGGACTCCGGGTTCAGCTCTAGGCATCGCCGCGCCTCTCTTTCAGCGCCGGCAAGGTCCCAGTGCTGATAGAAGAGGCTCCAACCTAGCGCCACGTGTGCGTCCCCGAGTGTCTCATCCAGCTCGAGCGCCTTTTTCGCGGCTGCCGTCAACCTGGGCGCGACCTCACTCGGGTCTGCATATCCGAAAACAAGCTGAATGGAGTGGCCAAATCCCATCCGCGCATACGCGGCAGCGTAGCCTGGGTCTATCGCGATAGCCCGCTGGCAAAGTGCGATCCCCTTGCGGATACCATCCGGCGACAGCCCGCTGATGTAGGGGTGAGCCTGTAAAAGCAGCCGAAACGCTTCGTTATTTTGCGTGGAACGCTTCCGAAGTTTCTTCTTTTCCTCGCCTGTAAGTTGCAGCCGCAGCTTTTCCGATATCTCCGTCGTCAATTCTTCTTGCAACGACACCAAGTCGGTCATCTTTCGGTTGTAACGCGCGCCCCAGAGCTGGGCCTGCCGCTCGACGTCCACCAACTCAACCGAAACAGTCAGATCGTCCCCGCGCTGCATCATGCGTCCTGCCAAAACGGCTCGAACGCCCAAGTCGCGACCCGCCGCTAGAGGGTCCACCGTCGGTCCACGATGCCGGAACGCTAGCGTCCGCGGCACAATGCGAATCTTGCGAAGCTGCGCCAGGCTGTTGATCAACGTCTCGGCAATTCCATCGCTCAGATATTCTGTCTCGGGGTCACCGCTCGCATTTTCCAGCGGCAGCACGGCCAGCGAATCGATGGCCCTCGCGTGCCTTCCAGTCGATGACTTTTCTTTTTTCGATGGCCGCGACGGAGCCGCGGACGCGGGCACTGGCGCTCTAACCGAAGGTGTGACCGAGCGGGATGTATCCAAGTCGCGCTTCACGCGCTTCAGGTCCGCCAGGATCCCCGACGCGCTCTGATACCGCAGATTGCGATCCTTCTCCAGCGCCCGGCGAATCACTTCTTCCATCCCCTTCGGCAATCGCGGATTCCATTTCGAGGCCGGCTCCGGCTCTTCCGCAAGAATGGCGTGAAAGATCACCGCCGATGTGCTCCCTTCAAAAGGCTGCCGTCCCGTTGCCATCTCATAAAGAACGGCCCCGAAGCTGAACAGGTCCGTTCGCAAGTCGAGATCACTGCCCCGTGCCTGCTCGGGCGACATGTACGCCACCGTGCCCAGCGCAACACCCGGGCTCGTCAGATGCGGATCGTCGTCCTCGGTGGTTCCTTCCGTGGTGGCTGCTGACGTCCGGCTCTGCGGTATCTGCTTAGCTAGGCCGAAATCCAGAATCTTGGCCTGGCCTCGCTCGGTAATGAAGATGTTTGCCGGCTTGATGTCGCGATGCACGATGCCTTTTCCGTGTGCCGCGTCGAGCGCGTCCGCAATCTGCGTCGCCAGCTCCAGCAATACCTCCGAAGGCAGCGGCCTGCCGCCGATGCGCTGCTTCAGCGTTTGACCTTGCATCAGCTCCATGGCGATGAAGCGCTGCCCGTCATGCTCGCCGATTTCGTGGATCGTGCAGATATTGGGATGATTCAGCGCGGCAGCAGCACGCGCTTCGCGCAGGAACCGATCGAGAGCTTGTTTGTCGCCCGAAACTTCAGCGGGAAGGAATTTCAGGGCAACGTCGCGTCCTAGAGTCGTGTCTGCGGCTCGATAGACCACACCCATCCCGCCGCCGCCCAGCCGTTCCACCACGCGGTAATGGGACACGAGTTTGCCCGCAAGCGGATCCGGGGAGGGCACAGTGCAGGAATCTTACGGATACGCAAAAGGAGTGTCAACGGGGTGACTGGGATGCGAATGCTATTTCGTGCGCTCGTCTTTTTCGACTTTGCCGTCGCGGAGGCGGATGACGCGGTGGGCGTGCTCGGCAATATCGTGCTCGTGCGTGACGAGGATGATGGTGTTGCCGGCTTCGTGTAGGCGAGAAAACAGCGCCATGATTTCCTCGCCGGTTGCGGAGTCGAGGTTTCCGGTGGGCTCATCGGCGAGAAGGATCGAAGGATTGTTGACCAGCGCCCGAGCGATGGCCACGCGCTGGCGCTGGCCTCCGGAAAGCTCGTTGGGCTTGTGCATCATCCGCTCGGCGAGGTCGACTTGCGTGAGCGCTTTTTTCGCGCGATCGACGCGCTCCTGGGCAGGCGTGCCGTTGTAGATCATGGGCAGCTCAACGTTGTGGAGCGCGGTGGCGCGCGGCAGTAGGTTGAACGTCTGGAAAATGAATCCGATCTCGCGATTGCGGATGGCGGCGAGTTCGTCGTCGTCGAGCTGGCTGACCAGGCGTCCGGCGAGCCAGTAGTTTCCGCGCGTCGGCGTATCGAGGCAGCCGATCAGGTTCATCAGCGTGGACTTTCCCGAGCCGGAAGGACCCATGATGGCGACGTACTCGCCCTTGCGAATTTCGATGCTCACGCCGCGCAAGGCGTGCAACTGCTCGGTTCCCATCTCGTAGGTCTTCCAGAGCTCCTCGGTCTGGATGACGATGCCTGCATCCACCAGATCCTGGCGGTAGCTCTGCGAGACGGCTTCTTCGACTCCCATGGGCCCCATGGACATTTGGGCTCCTCGAAAACTGCGTTAGCTGGACGATTCCTCTGTAGCTTGCACGGAATTGTCAATTTTGATGGCTGCCCCGGGCCGCAGCGTTCTGAGCACTTTGTAACTTCCGGTCACGATTTGGTCGCCCTCTCGCAAACCACTGGTGATTTCGATGTCGGACACGCCGGTGATTCCGGTCTTTACCGTAACAAACTGGGCCTTGCCATTGCGCACGACGAAGACGCCCTGGATGTCGTTCTTCGAGGCTCCCGCACCTTCGCTCCTCGATGCGGCGAGCGTGACGCCGGCATTCTTGCCACTCGCGGCTTCGTCGAGCTCCTTCTGCGAGCGCTCGGCCAGTGCCTGAATGGGGATGGTCAAGACATTTTTCTTCTGCGCCGTTTGGATTTTGGCGGTGGCCGAGAGGCCTGGGCGCAGAGAAGGCGGGGGATTGTCGAGCGTCACCACGACCTTGAAATCGCGGGCCTCCTGGGTATTGGCGGTCGTTTCGGTCATGGCCGCCTGGCCGGAGGTGCGGAGGATGGCGAGTTCGCCCACCTGAGTGACGTGGCCCTTGAACACCTTGTCCGGAAGAGCGTCAATCGTGATGTCCGCGGGCTGGCCGTCCTTAACGCTGGTGATGTCGGTCTCGTCGACTTTTACTTCGGCGGTGACCACACTCATGTCCGAAATCGTCATCAGGAAACTGCCGGAGGCGTTTTGGATGCCCGGCACCACGTTTTCACCGACGCGCACGGCGATGTAGCTGACGATGCCAGCAATCGGCGCGCGATAAGTGGTTTTTCGCAAGATGTCTTCCTGGTGGGTGAGGAGTGCACGAGACTGTTCCAGGTTGTAGCGCGCCTGGTCGCGAGAGGCGCGACTGGCGTCCAGTTGAGCTTGGGCCGCGTTCAGAGCGGCTACGGCGCCGTCGTAAGTGGCCTTGTTCGCATCGTAGGCCTGCTTGGAAATTAGCTGCTCTTTGTAAAGCTCCTGGGAGCGCTGCCAGTCCAGTTTGGCCTTGTCGAGATCGGCCTGCCGCTGCGAGGCCGTAGCGACGGCCGAATCGTAGTTGGCCGCCGCGACCTTCATCGCGGCTGTCGTCGCGTCCATGCTGGCCGTCTGCGCTTGGACGTCTGCGCCGGGCTGGACGTTCTCGAGGCGTAGCAGGACATCGCCCATCTTCACGTGGTCGCCCTCCTGGACGGCGATGTCCGTGATCTTGCCCATCCCTTCGCCTAGAACGTTGGTATAGTTCTTCGGCCGAATTTCACCGGAGGCGGTCACGAGCGAGGTGAGGTCCTGGCGGATCACTCGGCCGGTTTGCACGGTGACGACCCCTTGGTTCGCTCGGTGGATGCTGTACCAGGCCATACCGCCGATTACCACCACAGCACCCGCCGCGACGGCAATTTTTTGCCAAATCTTCATTTCACCAACCTTTAGATTGCGGGTCCCCGCGTAAACAGGTATATCGCCCGCCCCCTTTGATACGTCCGAAGGGGGCAAAAAGTTTCTCTCAAAGACAGGGTCTCAAACCAGAACAGGCCGGCTCGGCCCAATTCCTTGCTGCGTAGCCCTCTTCCCCCGCATGAAAGGCCCTCAGCCCATCGCGGAAGGCAATCGGCGAGACCGTCAATGGGCTATTTTAATTCGATTCTACTCAGCTGCGAAAAAAAATCGCTCCGGACAACCAGATCCGCGCAGAACGGACCTCGGCCGAACCCCGTCGCCGGGACAGCGCCGATAGGTCCCATGGTAATTGATGCCCCGCTCGAACCTCGCGTTGCGAGGCAACCCAGCTGGCACCGCGGGTCTCCAACCAAGCAAGGGTGCACTGCGCGGGGGAAAGTTTTATTGACCTGTACGTTAGGACAGGTTAGGATTTCTCATCGGAAAAGGGGCTAAGATGGGCCGGTCTGCGACGACGTTCCTACGTTTCCTTCTAGCAGGGGGATTGATCCTTTCAACCGCCGGATATGCCATAGCCGCGCGGCACGACCAGCAAGGCCAGGAAGGCCACGGGAAAAGCGCTAAGGAAAAGCGCAAGAGCGACAAAGAGCTCAAGAAGGAACTCGGTCCACGGTACAAGAGGTGGCTGGATGAGGATGTGGTCTACATCATCTCGCCCGAAGAGCGCCACGCGTTCCTGCAGCTCGCTACCAACGAGGAGCGCGAGCAATTCATCGAAGCGTTCTGGCAGCGGCGCAACCCCGATCCGGACTCACCCGAAAATACCTACAAAGAGGAACATTACCGCCGCATCGCTTACGCGAACGAGCATTTTGCTTCAGGCATACCCGGCTGGAAAACGGACCGCGGCAAGATATATATCATGTGGGGTCCGCCAGACGAGATCGACTCGCATCCGACGGGGGGAAACTGGGATCGGCCCATGAGCGAAGGCGGCGGATCGACATCGACGTACCCCTTCGAGGATTGGCGTTATAGATATCTTGAGGGGATGGGCGAAAACGTCGAACTGGAGTTTGTGGATCCCACGTCGACCGGCGAGTATCACTTGACCATGGACCCGAGCGAAAAGGACGCATTGCTGCACGTCCCGGGGGCCGGCCTGACGTTGGGCGAATCCATGGGCCTGTCGAGCAAGTCCGCCCGCTTTGCGAATACGGACGGAACGCACATGGCGCCCTCGCTGAGCGGATCAAGACCGGAGAGCATGAACGAATTCACGCGCCTCGAAAATTACGTGAACATCATGAGACCGCCTCCGGTCAAATTCAAGGATCTGGAGGCCGTGGTTACGTCGCGGCTGCTGCGCGACCAGGTGAAGTTCGAATACCGCTACGATTTCCTGCGAATCACGTCGGACACCGTGCTCGTGCCGATCACGGTGCAGATTCCCGTCCGGCAGTTGAGCTTTCAGGAGAAGGACGGCGTTGAATCAGCCAAGATGGATCTGTTCGCGCGGATCACGAGCCTGAGCGGCCGGGTGGTGCAGACGTTTGAGGACACGCTCGCGGCCGATTTTCCGGCTTCGCTGCTGCAACAATCGCTGAGCACGTCGAGAATCTATCAGAAGGCGGTGCCGCTCAGCCCGGGCCTCTACCGGCTGGACATCGTCATCAAGGACGTGAACAGCGGCAACGTGGGAGTCGTGAATGCCCGGCTTCCCGTCCCGCGCTTCCAGGACGACGAGCTCAGCACCAGCTCGCTCATTCTGGCCGACGACATCCAGCGAGTCTCGATGAAAGATATCGGTCTCGGTCAATTCGTGTTGGGCGATGTGAAAGTACGGCCCAAATTGGACCAGACCTTCACACCGAACGACAGCATGGGGGTCTTCCTGCAGGTGTACAACCTGAAGGTGGACGACAAGACGCACAAAGCCGACACTTCCGTGGAATACCGCGTGACAAAGGAGAAGGAAAGCGCGCCGACTCTGAAGTTCGAAATTCCATCGGACAAGCTGCCGCGCCACGGCGAGGAACTCACGCTGGAAAACAGAATTACGCTCGGGTCGCTCTCGCCCGGCAAGTACAAGCTCGAAATCGCGGTAACCGACAATCTCACAAAACAATCCATCACACCAACCACGGACTTTACGGTAAAGCCCTTACCTGCGAGTAAGACACAGGGGAGGTGAAGCGCTTGAGTTTCCGAGTGATTCGCGCCTTGGGCCTCGGAGGTTTGGCGTGTTTCTTTGCCGTGTCGCTTGCGGCCGCGCCGAATCAAGGCAAGATCGCTGGGATCGTGGTCGATCCGGCTGGCACGCCGCAGATGGGCGCGACTGTGATCGTGTCCCCCGAACAGATCCTCAGCGCCTCGCCCATTCGATTGCTCACAAACGATCATGGGCGCTTTTCCACGGCGGAGCTTCCCGCAGGCCCCTACTCAATCAAAGTAACCCTGGCGGGTTTCCTCCCGGCGCTGGAGCAGCACATCCAGGTTGACGACGAGCGCGCAACGCTGCTGCAAGTCGTTCTCGGTTCGATGTTTTCGTCCTTCGACAAACTACGACGACAGCCTGATGAGCCGGTCGCTGCGGATGACTGGACGTGGGTCCTGCGAACTTCCGCCGCCACGCGGTCGGTCCTGCGTTGGCAGGATGGTTCTGTGGCCATCGACGGCACGCAAAACGGGACTGAAAGCGCCCAGGCGCAACCGATGCGCGGGCGCCTGGAATTGACGTCTGGAGGGGAGCATCCGGGTTCCATCGCGAACGTTGCCAGCTCGCCCGCGACGGCATTCGCTTACGACCTGGGAATAGGCGCGACCGGCCAGTTGCTAATGGCCGGCCAGTTCAGCTATGAGGATTCCTCGACGGCAGCCGGGATCGCCGGCGAATGGCTCCCTTCGGGACAACCGGGCGTAGGTCCGGTGACGACGGTGCTCGTGCGTGAATCGCACCTGAGCCCAGGCGGCCCGACGTTTCGCGGCTTGCGGATTTCGCACGACGATCAATTCCTGCTGGCTGATCGTGTGAGCCTCCGCTACGGCGCCGAATATTTGGCGGCTGGCTTCAACGGGACTACATCCGCACTGCGCCCGCACGGTGAAGTTGCCGTGCAATTGCCGAACGGATGGATGGCCTCGGTTACCTTCGCAACCGAGCCCTGGCGGGACGGCGGGCTGGCAGCAGGCGCGCTGCAATCAGCCCTGAATACGCTTGATGCCTTTCCAACTCTGCTGATTCGCGACGGCCGCCCCATCCTTGAAAACGACCTACACGAAGAGGTCGCCATCGGGCATGCGTGGAGCAGGCGAGCGGATGTCAGTGTAGCAGTGTTCCATGACGCTTCCGCTCACACGGCTGTTATTGGTCGAGGCGGCGAGACCAATCCCGATTTTCTGCAGGATTACTTCTCGGCCGCGTTCGCCTACGACGGAGGCGCCTCGAGTTCGACCGGAGCCCGGCTGGCGTATCGCCAGAGGGTCACGGACAATCTGAACACGACAATCGTCTACGCTTACGCCGGCGCGCTGGCGCCGCGCGGCGACATGGCTTCCGCGGCGGCGGGCTTGCGTGATCAACTGGCTACAAGATACCGACAGAGTGTGGCGGGACGCGTATCGACAACGGTCCCGTTGCTGGGGACGAAGCTGATCGCGAGCTATAAGTGGCTGGACGGACCAACGGTCTCGCGACAGGATTCCTACGGCGAGTCGCTCTACCACGTCGATCCCTATCTGGGCATGGAGATTCGCCAGCCCCTGCCCAGCGTTATCCCCGGGCACATGGAAGTCCAGGCCAACATGGGCAACTTACTGGCTCAAGGTTATGTTCCAATTTCAACAAACGACGGATTTGTAATACTGGTTCCTTCTTACCGTTACTTCCGAGGTGGAGTTAGCCTGCAGTTCTGACGCTCGGGATAATCTACCGGAATTTGGAACAGCTATTCCGCAAAATTGGATTCGGTGAAGTGGTGTCGCCAGCCATTTCCCGTAACAGACTGTCAGCAAGTAGGTTAGCTGAAATGAAACGATGATTCGCTGGAAACAGACGTGCTGGCGTAGAATGCCATAGTCAAGGTTCCGAGTGTCTTCAGATGAACGAGCATCTGCGAATGCGGTTGGGGGCAGTTACGCTGGCGTTGCTGACGCTGGCTGCCGTGATTTTCGCCGCCCTGAACTTCCAGCAGCGTTCGCGGTTCGTCCTCCCCGATGACGGTGTCACGTGGATGCAGACGGCTCAGGGCATCGTGGCCTGGCACGTAGTCACCGGAGGACCTGGGGATCGCGCCGGGATCAAAACGGGTGACTACGTAGAGGCGATCCGAGGCACGGCCATTCACCGCGCCACGGACGTCACCCGGATTCTGTGGCGCACGGGGCCGTGGACGCAAATCAAGTACGACATCCGCCGGGGCGACGAGACGTTTCAGGTGCCGCTGGTTACCGCGCCCCAGGAAACATCGTCATCGCTCGAGAGCTATTTGCGGGTGACCGCGCTCCTGTATCTTTTCATTGGGCTGTTCATATTCGTCCGGCGGTGGAACGCACCGCGCGCGATCCATTTCTACATCTTCTGTCTCGTCTCCTTCATCCTCTACAGTTTTCATTACAGTGGCAAGCTGAACTCCTTCGATTGGATCATCTACTGGAGCAACGTCGTGGCGCTTCTATTGCAGCCGGCGCTGCTCGTGCACTTCGCGTTGGTTTTTCCCGAGCGCCGCGGGACGCTGTGGCCCAGACTGACCGCGGTCTACAGCATTCCCGTGGCGCTGCTCTTCCTGCATGTCTTCGTTGCCACCGGAACGCTCGATTTCCTTCCCTCGATCGGGGCTCGAATCTTTCTCGACAAGACCGAGACCTGCTACCTCGGGCTCTATTTCCTGCTGGCTGCGGCGATCTTCCTGGCGAGTTACCTACGCGCGCCGAGCGGCGTGTTGCGACAGCAATTGAAGTGGGTGACGGGAGGAACGCTGGCTGGAATCCTGCCGTTTTTCGCCCTCTATGTTTTGCCCGGTTTAGTGGTGGACGTTCCGCCGGCCTGGATGAAACTTTCGGTCTTCTCACTGGTGCTGATTCCGCTCTGTTTCGGGTACGCCATCATCCGCTATCGGCTGATGGATGTGGATATCATCTTCAAGCGAGGTCTGGCGTACACCTTTGCCACGGCGGGCGTCGTGGCAATCTATTTCGCGTCCGTTGCGATCATCGGCGAACTCTTCCACACGGCTTGGCCGGCGGGACCTGCGGGCGGCGTGATCGCCATCGTAGTCGCCGCGTTTCTCTTCCAACCGTTGCGCGATTGGGTGCAGGCGCGCCTCGATCACTTTTTCTACCGCGACCGGCTCGACTACCGCCGCACGCTGATCGAATTCGGCCGGGCGCTAACCAACGAGGTACGCATCGAGCCTTTGCTCGGCTCCGCGCTGGACCGGATTTCGCAGACACTGCTCGTCGACCGCCTCGCCGTCTTCCTGGAGGAAGCGGCAGATCCGGGGCGTTTCGCTCTTTCGCGCTCAATGGGGGTGAGCCAGGAAGGCCCACTCGATCTCAGCTTCCTGAACCCCGAGCGCCCGGCCCTCCAGCGCGGCTGCCTGTTCTTTGAATCGGCGCGTGCCGCCACCGACGAAAGCGAATCAGTGCGCCGCACGCTCGAAGAACTCGGTCTGAACTATTTCATCCCCTGCCGCTTCCGCGACCGAACCGTCGCAGTTCTCGGTCTCGGAAAGACGGTCGACGGAGACTATCTCTCAAGCGACGACCTCGAATTGCTTTCGACGATCGCAGGGTACGTGGCCATCGCGATCGAAAACGCACAGCTTTATCAGTCTCTCGAGCAAAAGGCCCTGCAGGTCGAACGACTGAAGGACTTCAGCGAAAACATCGTCGAGTCGCTGCGGATCGGCGTCCTCACGGTGGATCTTGAAGACCGCATCGAATCTTGGAACCCGCAACTGGAAGAACTGCTCGAGATTTCGCGCGGCGACGCGCTGCACCGCAAGCTCGAGGAGGTGCTGCCGCGCGACCTGGCTGGCGAAATCGCCACGCGCGCGATGAGCGAGCACGTCTCCGGGATCTACCGGTTTCACTTGCAGACGCGCAGCGGCCGGCATCTGGTGATCAACGTCTCGCTCGCACCGCTACTCGGCAAGAGCGGCGCGCGGATGGGCCGGCTGATCCTGCTGGATGACATCACACAGCGGGTGCGCCTGGAAGACCAGTTGGTTCAGACCGAGAAGCTCACGTCGCTCGGCCTGCTGGCAGCGGGCGTGGCGCACGAAGTGAATACCCCTCTCGCCGTCATTTCCAACTACATCCAGATGCTCGCCAAGCAGATCCCCGCGGACGACCCGCGGCAGAAGACCATCGATCGAATCGTGAAGCAGACCTTCCGCGCGAGCGAGATCGTCAACAATCTGCTGAATTTCTCGCGCACGGGCGGCGCGGAGCCCGTCGAGGTGGACCTGAATTTCGTGCTCGAAGAAACACTGACGCTCGTGCAGCACCCCTTCAAGACAGCCCGCGTCAGCGTGGTGCGGAATTACCAAAAACAATTGCCGCCGGTTCTCGGCTCGACGACGCGTCTCCAGCAGGTATTCCTCAACCTGTTCATGAATGCGCGCGACGCCATGCCCGGCGGCGGCATGCTCGAAGTTCGCACCGCCGCGCGCAACGGCTCGGTGGAAATCGAGGTGACCGATACCGGGGCGGGAATTCCTCCGGAGCACCTCCACCGCATCTTCGATCCCTTCTTCACCACCAAGGCTTCCGGTAAGGGCACCGGGCTGGGCCTCTCGGTGAGCTACGGCATCATCAAGGAGCACGCCGGCAAAGTAGACGTGCGATCGACGCCCGGCAAAGGCACTTCTTTCCGTCTGGAATTCCCCGCGGCCAGGAAGGCCGTACATGCCTAGAGGAACGATCCTCGTAGTCGACGACGAAGTCGAAATCCGCGAAGGACTTCAGGCCCTTCTGACTTCGGAAGGTTTCGACACCACGCTGGCAGAAACCGGGGGCAGCGGCCTGCAAAAGCTGGAAGAGCGGCCGTTCGATCTGCTGCTGCTCGACGTTAGCTTGCCCGATCGCAACGGCTTGGATATGCTCCGGGAAATCCGGCGGCGCGATCCACACCTGCCGATCATCCTGATCACCGCCTTCGGCTCCATAGACATGGCGCGTGCCGCCTTCAAGAGCGGCGCACAGGACTACATCACCAAGCCCTGGTCGAATGATGAGCTGATCACGCAGGTTTCTCTCGCCATCGAGGGCCGCCGCCTGCGCGAGGAAAACGTCCAGCTCAAGCGCGCCCTCAAGCAGCGCTACAACTTCCCGAATATCGTCGGCAAGAGCGAGAAGATCCTGGCCGTGCTCGATCTTGTGGGACAAGTTGCTCCGTCGCGGTCGACCGTGCTGATCACGGGCGAAAGCGGTACGGGCAAGGAACTGATTGCCAAGGCCATCCACGCTGCTTCGCCGCGCGTCGACAAAGCCTTCATTCCGATCAACACGGGCTCGATTCCGGTCGATCTGCTCGAATCGCAGCTTTTCGGCCACGTGAAGGGGGCGTTTACGACCGCGATCGCCTCGAAAAAAGGGCTCTTCGAAGTGGCCGACCAGGGCACGATCTTCTTCGACGAGATCTCGACGATCGGCCCGGAGACGCAAGCCAAGCTCCTGCGCGTGATCCAGGAGCGTGAGTTCATGCGCCTCGGCGGGACCGACACCATCAAGGTCGACGTCCGCATTCTCGCCGCTTCCAACGACGATCTGAAGAAACTCGTTCGCGATGGCCGCTTCCGCGAAGACCTATTCCACCGTCTGAACGTGATCTCGATTCACCTGCCGCCGCTGCGCGAGCGCAAAGAAGATGTTCCGCTGCTCATCGACCGATTCCTCGAGCAGTTTTGCCGCGAAAACAACAAGCCGTCGCGCCGCTTCACCTTTGGCGCCATGAAGCTGTTGATGGACTACGACTGGCCGGGGAATGTCCGCGAGCTCGAAAACGCGGTGGAGCGTGCCATCGTGCTGTCGGTCGACGAGTCGATGGACGCCGATCTCCTGCCCGAAAGCGTGCGCACCCGCGAGGTCATCAAGGGCGTACGGCTGCAGCTGGCCGAATTTCTGTCGCCGCTGCCCGATGAAGCCGGCTCCCGCAGCGCGGCTCCTGGTCCGTCGCTTTTCGAGATTCTCGAAGAGGTCGAGCGGAGGATCATCGTGGAGATGTTAGAGCGCACCGGATGGAACCAGACCGAGGCCGCCGAGCGTTTCCAGATTCCACTCTCCACACTCAACCAGAAGATCAAGCGCCTCGGCATCGAAACCCGCCGCCGCTCCGGAGCCGCCCGCGGAGCCGCCATCGGCTACGGCGAAGATGCAGCCGAATTCTCGGCCGGAAAGTAAGTCTTCCCTGGGCACACACCTCGAGCTTTTCCGGAAGGAACGGACGCCACTTCTCAAAACGCGCGTCAGAGATGCCGATACAAACGCTTTGCCGCTTCAGGGCCGGCCGCTCGATGCGCGCCTGGCCGCTTGGTCGCGCATGCTGTCGGGCTGGAACTCCGGGAAGGTTTGCGATAGGCGCCGGGCCTTGCCTCAACGGCCAGCGCGCTGACCAGGGCTAGTTCGTTGCGGTGCCTGATGCTTTGTAGCCGGGTGGCAGAATCGCCGCCGAAACGTCCGCACGCGAGAGGTCCACGCCTTCGAGCTTCGCTTCGCGCAAAATCGCTGTCTTCAGGTTTGCGCCGTCGAAATTCGCGCCCTCGAGCAAGGTGTCGCGGAAATTGGCCGCTCCGCAATCCGCGCGCTGGAGGATGGCGTGCCGCAGGTCGGCGCGAAAGATTTCGGCTCCGCCGATGCGCGCTTCGGTGAGGTCTGCGCCGGCTAGATTTGCCTCGGTAAAATCCGCCTTACGCAAATCGCCTTTCCGAAGTTTCGCCTCGCTCAAATCTGCCGACACGAGCTTTGCCTCGCGCAGATTGGCTCCTTCGAGATTCGCGCCCCGGCAATTCGCGTAGGTAAGGATCGCCCGTTCGAGATTTGCACGGGAAAGATCGGCGCCCTCTAGATCGGCGCGCGCACCCCCGTCTTCACCGCGCACAAATCGCGCATGCGCGGCGAGAATCTCCGAGAGCGGCTTGCCTTTGTGACGGATGCCGTTCGGGGAGCGCAATCCCCCGCCTTTCAAAGCACTCAGGATGCCCATAACCGTCCACCGTATGAAATGGAAACTGAGCGCCATTTTACTAAACTGCGTGTCGCTGTGCACGTCATCCGGAAGGCCGTTTCTGCAGTCGTGTGATAACTTGAAGGAGATGCACATTGCCGCGAAACACGGCTCTGAGCCTGACGGCCGGAATCACGACGGAAACGCGAGGGCCCGGCGCTCGCGTAGGATCGTGCGTCGTGCGACGGCGGCCGCCTTGCTGGGAATGCTGCTGGCAGTCGGTCTCTGCCTGATCGGCCGGTGGGCATGCGCGCCTCGGGTGTCAGCGCAGGATATTCCCGGCGCGCCGACGGAAGAAATCGTCGCGAACCTCGCGGCCGGGCGGGTGGTGATCGCCGTCGTGAAGAACGCCATCCTGGTCGCCACCGTCGAAGAACCATTGGAAGCGGAAACGCGTCCCCCCACGCCCGTGGCGCTTGCAAGCGAGCGTCTCGGCGTGATCCTGGGCGCCGTCGAATGGTGGTCGCCATCGTCGCAGCAGGAAATCGCGCGCCTCGACAAGGAGCTTCCACACCTTCGCAGCCTCGCGGTCACCACGACTCCTCATCTCGGGCAATCGCAGGGCGGCGATGAAGCCACGGATATCGAAGCTATCGGCAAGGGTCTGCTTAGCCGGCTGAATGAGGTCGCCGAGGGCCTTCACGGCAAGGTCAACTCGCCCGCGAACGAGCCCATCGCCGAACTGATCGTCGCCGACTATCTCACAGGCTACGGCCCCGAAGTTTGGCAGCTTGCTTATCGGATCAAACAGGAAGAGCAGCGAGCCGAATACTGGACCACGCGCGTCCTGCCGCCCGCATATCTGCAGTTCTGGCCGCCGGAGAAGAACCAGCCGCGCACGCTCGTGGAGTTTTATTATCCACCGGAAGACGCGCCGCCGTCGTTGCTTGATCTGTTGCGCCGAAATGATC
>OBLQ010000083.1_pt1 | contig 30108 bp, 28 predicted proteins | sample 1519881 | NCBI WGS metagenome assembly OBLQ01 (sample SAMN01911456, study PRJEB22533) | soil metagenome | biome: Soil | place: Malaysia | collected 2012-04-30 | depth DG_metagenome m | reverse complement strand
GTGTTTCCTGCCGGCCAGGACGAAGTGCGCGAGCCGATGAGCATCATGCGCAAGAAGATTGCGGAACACATGGTGATGAGCAAGCACACCTCCCCGCACGTGTACACGATCTTTGAAGTCGACATGAATGAAGTGGTCAAGCGCCGCGAAGCCATGAAGCGGGAGTATGCGGGTGAAGGCGTGAAGCTCACCTTCCTGCCCTTCTTCATCGAAGCCGCCGTTCGCGGTATCAAGGAATACCCGATCATCAACAGCAGCGTTGACGGCGACACCATCATCTACAAGAAGACCGTCAACGTCGGCATCGCGGTGGCGCTCGAGAACGGGCTGATTGTTCCGGTGATCAAACACGCGGACCAGATGAACCTGCTGGGTCTTGCCCGTACCGCCGCCGATCTGGGCGAACGCGCGCGCACCAAGCGGCTGGTCCCCGACGACGTCCAGGGCGGCACGTTCACGATTACCAACGTGGGTGTGTTCGGCGGGACGTTCGGGTTGCCGATCATCAACCAGCCGCAGGCCGCCATCATGGGTCTCGGCACCATCACCAAGCGGCCGGTCGTGATCGACGACGCCATCGCGATTCGTCCCATCGTGTATCTGTCGCTCTCGTACGACCACCGCATCATCGACGGCGCGGACGCCGCCCGCTTCCTCACGGTTGTGAAGCGCGAGCTGGAGAAACCGGCGGCCTGAGGACGATGACCGGACGCCACCTCATCGTTCGGGCGCTGGACCTGGGCCGTGTCGACTACGATGACGCGTTCCAGATGCAGAAGCGCGAAGTCGAACGCCTGCAGCGCAACGAAGGCGACGATGTGCTGCTCTTCGTCGAGCACCCGCACGTGATTACGGTGGGGCGCAACGCCGATGGCAGCGCGCTGGTTGCGGACCGGCGTCTGATCGAAGCGCGCGGCGCACGCGTGGTGGCAACCGACCGCGGCGGCGACGTGACCTATCACGGTCCCGGCCAGCTGGTGGGTTATCCCATCCTGCGTCTCGAGCCCGGGCGCCGCGACATTCGCCGCTACGTGCACGACCTGGAAGCGGTGTTGATTGCGGCGCTGGCCGACTTCGGAATATCCGCCGGCCGGCACCCCGAGCATCGCGGCGTGTGGGTCGGCGATCGCAAGATTGCGTCACTGGGCATCCGCATCTCGCGCTGGGTCACGTGCCACGGTTTTGCGCTCAACGTGGCAACCGATCTATCTTACTTTTCGCTGATGAATCCGTGTGGTATCCAGGGCTGCGTGATGACGTCCATGACGAACGAACTGGGAGCTCCCGTCGCCCTGGAGGCAGTGCGCGCCCGTGTGGTGGCGCACTTCGGCGAGGTGTTCGAGCGCGACATGCGCGAGGAGATGGCGGCCCATGTCCACTGATCCCAAAGCCGTCCGGCCCCAGCGTCCCGACTGGTTCAAGATCCGCATCCAGACCAACGAGGACTACAAGCTCGTCAACCACCTGGTCTCGTCGCTGAACCTCCACACCGTCTGCCAGGAAGCGCGCTGTCCCAACATCTACGAGTGCTGGGGCCAGGGCACGGCCACGTTCATGATTCTCGGTGACGTGTGCACGCGCCATTGCGGCTTCTGTTCGGTGATGAAGGGCAAACCCGGTGCTCCCGACCCACTGGAACCCGAACACGTCGCCGATGCCATCGAGAAGCTCAAGCTGTCCTACGCAGTGATCACCTCCGTCGATCGCGACGATCTGCCCGACGAGGGCGCGGATCACTTCGCCCGGACCATCACCGCGGTGCGCCGGCGCATGCCGGACTGCATGATCGAGGTGCTCATTCCCGACTTCAACGGCAGGAAGGACCTGCTCGACATCGTGCTCGATGCGCGCCCCGATTGCCTGGCGCACAATATCGAGACCGCCGCGCACCTGTACCGCCGTGTTCGCCCGGTAGCCGTGTACGAGAACACGCTCAAAGTGCTGGAAAACTCGGTGCTCTACCGGGAACAACACGGCATCGGGATGCGCGTGAAATGCGGCATCATGGTGGGTCTGGGCGAAACCATCGACCAGCTTCTGGACACGCTCAAGGACATCGCGCTGACGGGCTGCGACATCCTCACCGTGGGACAGTACCTGCCACCCAGGAAAGCAGCGTTGCCACTCGACCGCTACTACTCGCTGGAAGAGTTCGCGCACATCAAAGAAGAGGGACTCAAGATGGGCTTCAAGCACGTCGAGTCCGGCCCGCTGGTGCGCAGTTCCTACCACGCGAAACAACAGGTGGAATCGACGCGCTCGACCCCCTGCGCCTGATTGTCATTCCGCACGATGGCGCTTCTCCGCGACGGGACAGCACGAACCCCGATTCGCGCTTCTGAAGCGTCCTGCGCCCGGGCATGCGCTTTGCAGCCTCGCCGTATCTCCAACCTGCGAGGTACAGCATGGCCACCACGCACGAGGTCTCACTGCGGGACCTGACGTCGTTCGGCGACGTCGCGGCCGAGGACGACGCCGTCCTCGAATACTTCCTCACCACCGACGCCGTCACACGCATCAGCACCGGCGACGTGTTTCTGGTCCTGGGCCGCAAGGGCGCGGGCAAGACCGCGCTCGTCCGTCATTTTGCGGAAGGCCGCGCACGCCACGTGTCGCGCTCGCTCAACCTGGGTGGGTACCCCTGGGCCGTCCACGCGCAGCGCATCGACCGCGGCGCGTCCGACGTGGAGGCGTACGTGTCGTCGTGGCGCTATCTGATCGCCGTCCAGCTGGCGTCGCTCGCGCTTTCACGGATGAAAGACGCGAAGGACGAGGACGCACGGGCCATCCGCCACTTTCTGAAGGAAAACTACGGCAACGAAAGCCTCGAGCCCGACGACGTGCTCAAACCGGGCAAGCTGTCGCTTTCCAGCATGTCCTTCGAGCCCATGGTGCTGGGCTGCAAGATCGGCAACGTGGCACTGGACCGGCACCGCTCCGACCGGCGCCTCGGCACCGAACTCGACGCGCTCTCCGACCAGCTGCTGGCGGCGACGGTCCGCCTGGCGAAGAAGATCGGTGCGCCGTCGCTGATGCTGCATTTCGACGAACTCGACCAGGGACTCTCGACGCTCACCGAGGAGCGCACACGCATGCTGGCGGGACTCGTGCTGGCGGCGCGCGCCGTGCGCCAGCGCTACCGCGAGGGGGTTCCCGTGAAACCCGTCATCTACCTGCGCTCGGACCTGTGGGACAAACTGGCGTTCTCGGACAAGAACAAGATCACCGAGCGACAGGCGCTGCGTCTGGAATGGGACAGCGATTCCCTTCTCGAACTCGTGACCACGCGCCTGCGCGCGCGCCTGGGCGAAGACGCGCGCTGGGACACGATTGCCAGCGCCGAGCCCGCGAAGACGTCGAGCAGCAAATGGATGTTCGTCCTGTCGCGCACCTTCCTGCGCCCGCGTGACGTGATCCGGTTTCTCAACTCGGCGCTCGAGCAGGCGCGCGGACGCGACGATGAACCGCTGGTGCTCAACAACCAGGACGTCGTGAATGCGCGCGAGTCATACTCCGCCTATCTCAAGGCGGAACTCGACGACGAGATCATGGCGCACTGGCCGTACTGGGAAGAGGCGCTGCAGGCGTGCTCGGCGATCAGCACCATGACGTTCCAGCGCGAACAGTTCGCCGAGGAATACGAGCGCCGGCGCTCCAGGGCCAACGACATGGCCGCGGACGAGGCGCTGGAAACCCTGTTTCGCTTTTCCGTGATCGGCTACGAACGCCGCAGTGGATACGGCGGCACGTCGTGGGCGTTTCAGTACACGCACCCCGAGGCCGGCTGGGACAACCGGGCCAGCCGTTTCAAGGTGCACCTGGGACTCAAGGAGTTCGCGAAGCTGCGCGAGGATTGACGGACCGCTTCACATGTCACCGGCGGCGATCGGCGCGAGAAAGGGATTCCATTTCCTTTCCGCGCCGATTGTCGTTTCCGGGCCATGTCCGGGATAGACGATGGTGTCGTCGGCCATGGGAAGAAACCGTCGCAGAGTCTTCAGCATGACGTCGTGATCGCCGCCGGGCAGATCGGTGCGCCCGATGCTGCCCTGGAAGAGCACGTCGCCCACGATGGCGCGCGGCGGCGTCTCGCCGCCGAACACCACGATGATATGGCCGGGCGTGTGACCGGGCATGAGCATGACCTTTCCCTCCAGGTCGCCGATGCGTACGGTCTCGCCCTCTTCGAGCCAGCCATGGATCTTCACCGACCTGGGTGCCGGCAGGCCGAACATCATGGCACTCTGGGCCAGCGACGCATACACCGGCGTCTCCGCCCGGTGCATGAACACCGGCACGCCCAGCGCGTCCACCACATCGGCCAGCGCGCCCACGTGGTCGAGGTGGGCGTGGGTGTTGATGACCGCCTTGACGTTGACCTTCATGGCCTGCACGGTGGCCAGGATGCGCGCCGCCTCATCTCCGGCGTCGAAAATCGCGGCCTCGCCGGTGCGGTCGCACGCGACGATGTAGCAATTGCTCTGAAACGGTCCCACGGTCAGCGACTGGATACGGATCATGCGGACAGAATAGCACGCGGCGCGCGGCGGTGGTATCTTGGCGGTGATGCGAGAACCCCTCCGCAACACCTTCCAGTGGTCCGTCAGCCGCGACCGCTGTTTCGTCACCTGCCCCCGCCAGTACTGGTTCAACCACTACGGATTCTGGGGCGGATGGGAACCCACCGCGGACGATCGCACGCGCGAGATCTACATGCTCAAGCAACTGAAGACGCGTCCGGTGTGGGTGGGCGATGTGGTGCACGCGTGTATCCGCCGCTCGCTGGAGAATCTCTCGCGCCGCATCCCCCTCCTTCCCGTTGAGGAGATCCTGCGCATCACCCGCGACCGGATGCGCATCGATTTCCGCCAGTCGCGTGATGGGCTGTACCGCGAGGACCCGAAGGCCGCGTGCGGCCTTTACGAGCACGAGTATCGCGTCCCGGTCACCGACGCCGAGTGGCTGGAAAGCGCCGAGCAGGTGGACCAGTGCCTGCGCAATTTCTATGCGTCCGAGGCCTTCTCCCAGCTTGCGCGCACCCGGCCGGAGGATTTTCTGGAGATAGAAACATTTTCCCGGCTGGCCATCGACGGAGTCCCGGTAGTGGTCAAACTCGACTGCGCTACCCGGGAAAGCGACCACGTGGTGGTGTGGGACTGGAAGACGGGCCGGCGCGAGACCCAGGAATCCCCTTTGCAGCTGGCCTGCTACGCCTTCTACGTGCATCAGGAGTACGGTATTCCCATCCACCGCGTCCGGCAGCGGCGCGTGGATCTGATGGGGGGCGGGGACTACCGGGAGACGGTCATCGGGGAGCGACGCCTGGACGAGGTCCTGACCTACATCCGGGGCTCGGTGGCGGACATGATGTCGCTGCTGGACGACCCGGAGCGCAATCTGGCCAGCGAAGATCGCTTCACGAAGGCAGTTCGGCGCGATGTTTGCAGCCGCTGTTCGTTTCTGAGGGTGTGCAAGCCCCCTCTGCCGGTCTCCCCCGGGTAGATGGATCGCCTTTTCGACCAACCAACTGTTGCTTGTGGGGGTGATCTTTCTTTAGTATATCTACGGCTGCATTCGTTTTCTTCAAGGAGCCACGACAATGATCGAGTACATCCCGGGCCTTGAACATGTCCCAGCGGCCGAATCGGCGATCAGTTTCATTGATGGCGAGAAGGGCATTTTGAGGTATCGCGGCATCCTCATCGAGGACCTTGCCGCGCACAGCACATTCGAAGAAGTTGCCTACCTGCTCATGACGGGACGACTCCCCAACGAGCAGGAGCTTTCTGAGCTTTCCCAGCATCTCGGCGAAGCGCGCAAGCTCTCCCCGGAGTTGCGTGCCGTCATAAAGAGCCTTCCCAAGAATGCGCCTCCCATGGCCGTTCTGCAGACGTGCGTCGCGGCCGTAGGCGCGGTCCAGGCTCCCAGCAGTGTTTACGACGAAACCTCGCGTCACCGGAGCGCGATCGAGTTCATCGGCAAGTTCCCGGCGATCGTGGCCGCATTTCAGCGCCACCGCACGGGCAAGGATTTCATCGAGGCGAATCCCTCGGCGTCACATGCGGGCGACTTCCTGCACATGCTGACGGGCGAGAAGCCGGATCCGCTCAAGGTGAAGGCCATGGACACCTGTCTCATCCTTCACGCAGATCACACCATGAATGCGTCAACCTTCTGCACGCGAGTCACCGGATCCACCGAATGCCAGGCGTCGGCGGCCTTCTCGGCGGCGGTGGGCAGCCTTTCCGGACCGTTGCACGGCGGGGCCAACGAGGCCGTGCTGCGGCAGCTGGAATCGATCGGTTCCAAGGACCGGACCGCCGCGTGGTTCGAAGAGAAGCTCGCGAAGAAGGAAAAGATCATGGGAATGGGCCACCGCGTCTACAAGACCAAGGATCCGCGGTCGTACATTCTGCAGGGACTCGCACGCGAGCTGTTTGAGAAGTTCGGTTCCTTCCCGCTTTACGATGTCGCTACCGAGCTCGAGCGCTGCGCCATCGACAAGCTGGGACCGCGCGGGATCTATCCCAATGTGGACTTCTATGCGGGCATCGTGTACGCGCGGCTCGGAATTCCCAGCGACATGGGAACTCCGATCTTCGCGGTATCGCGTATCGCCGGCTGGGCCTCGCACTGGATGGAGCAGATGCGGCACAATCGCATCTTCCGTCCGACGCAGGTCTACCAGGGTGAGGCGAGCGCGCCCTACATCCCGATGAGCGAACGCAAGGCGCCAGTGCGGGCCTGAGTCGGGTCGCACGCCGGATCAGAAAAGAAGAAGCCGTCCGGGCTCACGCCGGGACGGCTTCTTCTCGTTCGGGCCGGGTGCGCAACCCGGTCACTCAGTAGTCGTCATCATCGTCGTCCCCGTAGCTGTCGTTATCGTCGCGGTCGTCCGAATCGTCGTCATCATCATCGTCGAAATCGTCGTCATCGCCGCCGCCGCCATCCGCTCCGTAATCGCGCATGCAATCCTCCGAGCAAAAAACCTCGTCATCCACGTAGAGGCCATCGTCTCCCACCCTCTCGCCGCAGTATGCACATCGTTCCATTGCCGCTGTTCCTCTCCTGTTGGTATCGCCCTGGGGGCTCCCGGCATCCGCCGCTGGGACGGTTCTGCTAATTAGCCCCGGCGCGAACCGGTGTCAACTGGAAAACGCCGCAGGTCAACGGGTTCATGCCCCTGCCCTCATGTCCCTCCGTTCCCCGTCGTCCGCGGAAAAAACGGCGTCTGCGCCAACCCCGACGCGCCGGAGGGCCGACCGGGGTCATTTCCCCCAGATGAATCCCCGCCCATGCCCCTCCGCAACCGCTCCAGGATCCCGGCCGGGAACCGTATCTAAATTATTTTCAAATGATTATCCAGCCGGTGTGGAGAAGCTCATCAAGCCAGGGTGGCGCGGTATGGCCATTGCAGTTGGAGCATGCAGCTCAATCTGGCGGAATCCCCGGTGATTCATCTGGAGACCCGAATGGCATCCACGCGCTCCCCGATCAATCTGTCGATCATGGAAGAAGGCATCTCACTCACCCGGCACATTGCCCCGGCTGAGACCGAGATCCTGACCCCCGAGGCGTTGCGGTTCGTGGCGGGTCTCGCGCGCCGGTTTACCGCCCGCCGCGACCAGTTGCTGAAGCTGCGCGACATCCGACAGAAGGAAATCGACTCCGGCCACTTTCCAGACTTCCTCGCTGAGACCGCCAATGTGCGGGCCGGCGACTGGAAAGTGGCGCCTATTCCCCACGATCTGCTGAACCGCCGCGTGGAGATTACCGGCCCGGTGGACCGCAAGATGGTCATCAACGCGCTCAACTCGGGCGCAAGCACCTACATGGCCGACTTCGAGGATTCCAACTCTCCCACCTGGGAGAACTGCATCCAGGGACAGGCCAATCTGCGCGACGCCGTGCGGCGCACCATTGAGTTCACCAGCCCGGAAGGAAAGCACTACGCACTCCACCGCCGGACGGCCACGCTGATCGTGCGTCCGCGCGGCTGGCACCTGGACGAACGACACATGCGCGTGGGCGGCACCGTGGTACCCGCCAGCCTGTTTGACTTCGGGCTGTTCTTCTTTCACAACGCCGCCGAGCTCATCGAACGCGGCAGCGGCCCCTACTTCTACCTGCCCAAGCTGGAAAGCCATCTCGAGGCCCGCCTGTGGAACGACGTGTTTCTGCACGCCCAGGCCGCACTGGGAATCCCGCGCGGCAGCATTCGCGCCACCGTGCTCGTCGAAACCATCCTGGCCGCCTTCGAGATGGACGAGATTCTCTTCGAGTTGCGCGAGCACTCAGCGGGACTGAACTGCGGGCGCTGGGACTACATCTTCTCGTTCATCAAACGCTTCCGTAACCACGCCGGGTTTGTTCTCCCCGACCGCGCCCAGGTAACCATGGACCGCGATTTCCTGAAGGCGTACGTCGACCTCCTGATCAAGACCTGCCACCGCCGTGGCATTCACGCCATGGGTGGGATGGCGGCGCAGATCCCCATCAAGAATGATCCGGCGGCCAACGCGGCCGCCATCCAGAAAGTCCGCGCCGACAAGTTGCGCGAAGTGCACGCCGGCCATGACGGCACCTGGGTGGCACATCCCGGTCTGGTGTCGGTTGCGAAGGATGTCTTCGACGAGCACATGAAGACACCCAACCAGATCAGCGTGACCCGTGACGAGGTATCGATTCATCAACCCGATCTGCTCAAGGTCCCACAGGGCGAGATTACGGAGAAGGGGTTGCGCACCAACATCAACGTCGGCGTGCTGTACCTCGAATCGTGGTTGCGCGGATCGGGATGCGTGCCCCTGTACAACCTGATGGAAGACGCCGCCACTGCGGAGATCTCGCGCGCGCAGGTGTGGCAATGGATTCGCCACGGCGCACGCCTTGCTGACGGACGCGTGGTGACGCGCGAAATGGTGTACGCCGTGCTGGATCAGGAGATGGCGCGCATCCGCCAGAGTGTCGGTGAAGACGCGTACGCGGCGGGCCGCTACGAAACGGCGGCAAAGTTGTTCAGCGGCATGATGACGAGCGACAGTTTCGCCGAGTTCATGCCCTCCCTTGCTTACGAGCTTCTGGATTGACATTCCAACGGGTTTAGGCAGCACGCAGCAGTTGCACCGCAGGAGGACCCGAACGATGGACAAACGAACGTTCACCCAGCGCATGGCGAGCGCCTGGAGATCGTCGCCGCGCTGGACGGGGATTGAACGTCCTTACTCGCCCGAGGATGTCTGGAGGCTCAAGGGCTCGTTTCATATCGAGTACACGCTCGCGAAGCTGGGCGCGGAGCGCCTGTGGTCATTGCTGCATTCGGAGCCGTACGTCCACAGCCTCTCGGCGGTGACGGGCAACCACGCCATCCAGCACGTCCGGGCGGGCCTCAAGGCCATCTACGTGTCCGGCTGGCAGACGGCCGCCGACGCCAACACCGTGGGTGCGGTCTACCCCGATCTCTCGCTGTACCCGTGCGACAGTGTTCCGGAGCTGGCCCGGCGCATCAACAAGGCGCTGCTGCGCGCCGATCAGATTCATCATGCGAAGAACGGCGGCGGCAAGAACGGTCACCGCGTGCACTGGCTGGCGCCGCTGGTGGCGGACGCCGAGGCCGGATTCGGCGGCGTGCTGCACGCCTACGAGATCATGCAGGCCATGATTCGCGAGGGCGTGGCCGCGGTCCATTACGAAGACCAGCTGGCGTCGGTGAAGAAATGCGGCCATCTGGGCGGCAAGGTCATCGTTCCCACCCAGGAATTCATCACCAAACTGGTGAGCGCGCGGCTGGCGGCGGACGTCATGGGCACCGACACGATCATCATCGCGCGCACCGATGCCGGCAGCGCGGCCCTGATCACGAGCGACATCGATCCGTATGACCGGCCGTTCCTGACCGGCGAACGCACCCACGAGGGTTTTTACTGCGTGCGTGCCGGCCTGGAACAGGCCATCGCGCGCGGCCTCGCCTACGCCCCCTACGCCGACCTGCTGTGGTGTGAGACGTCGCACCCCGATCTCGACGAGGCACAGGCCTTCGCCGACGCGATCCACGAGCGCTTTCCCGACAAGATGCTGGCGTACAACTGCTCGCCCAGCTTCAACTGGAAGGCCAACCTGGATGAAAAGACCATCGGTGAGTTCCAGCAGCGCATCGCGGCCATGGGCTACCGCTACCAGTTCGTCACTCTGTCCGGCTTCCACTCACTCAACTACGGGATGTTCCAGCTGGCCAGCGGGTACCGCGACCGCGGCATGGGCGCGTATTCGGAACTGCAACAGGCCGAATTCGCGGCCGAGAAAAACGGTTACGAAGCCATCAAGCACCAGGAATTCGCGGGCACGGGGTATTTCGACCTGGTGAATGAGATCGCCAGCAGCGGGCTCAGCTCGACGCTGGGCATGGCGGGCTCGACCGAGAAAGAACAGTTCTAGGTTTCCACGCCGCGTCTCTCCCCGCGGCGGATTCGGGCCCGTGAGGCCCGGCGACGCGCTTCTCCTCCTTCCACGTCGCCGGCCTCACGGCCCACAGTCGAAAGCGCACCTGACGGAAAACGGCCGCCGGAAAAATCCGGCGGCCGTTTCTGTTTTGGGCTCATTCGAGCGGCGCGCGACCGATGTGTCCGGGCAGGCCCCTTGCGAAGGAGCGAAGGAGGATCGCCTGGCGAGCCCGCTGAAAAAATGATTGCGGGCGGAGCCAGGAAGCCGACTGAGCGGTCGCGGGGCCAACAGGACACATCGTGGCAGCGCCGCGCAGCCGGAGCCCCGTTACATCTCGTCTGCGCTCGGGCCGTAGACGCCCGGCACCGGAACATCCTTGAGGCGCAGATACACCGTGAGCTGTCCGCGATGGTGGATGGTGTGACTCAACACCATCGATCGCACCGCAGCCAGGCGCGGCAGTGTATAGACCACCTCTCCGCCGCGCTTGAGCGACCATGATTCGAGCAGCTTCTCGTCACTCGTCGCCTTCATGATCGCGCGGGCCTCGGCAACATTCTTGTCGAACTTCGCCATCAAGGCCGCCTTCGACTCCCATGGCCGCACGCCCGGAGTCGGATTGCCCGGCGCCAGAAAGTCGTACTCCGGCGTCTGCAGCACGCGCCCCACCCACACCGGCAGCCCGGCGATGTGGTTCGCCAGCTCTCCCAGCGATCTGGATTTGGAATGCGGTGCCCACGCCACGTGAGCTTCCGGGACGCGATCGAGTACTCTGCGTGTGCTCTGAGCCTCGTGGTCGAACTCGCCAACAAGGTATTCTCCCAGCGTCATTATGAGCCTCCCTCAATGTTGCACTCTGGATGGCCGGGCCGGAGGTCGCAGCGCTTTCCCCGCGCCTTCCACCCTTCCACATGCTATCATGGCCGGAAATGTCGCTACTCCACGACGTCTTCGCAAGCCAGATCGATTCGCTGCGCGCGGAACGCGATGCGCTGCTCGAATCCCGGGGCAACCACGTGATCTCCGAGGTCACGGTGGCGCAGGCGTTCGGCGGCATGCGCGACGTGCGTGCGCTGGTGTGCGATACCTCCGTGGTGGATCCCGAACGCGGCCTGATCATTCGTGGCATCCCGGTGCTGGATCTGATTCAGCGCACGCCCGAGGATGTGTTCTTTCTCCTCCTCATCGGACGTCTGCCCGACGAGAAGGAATCCCGCGCCACGCGGGAAGCCATCGGCGCCCAGGCACGCGTCACGGAATCGGCGTGGCGCCCCATCGAAACCATGGCGCGGCATTCCCACCCCATGTCGATGCTTTCCGCCGGATTGCTGGCGCTGGAGCACGAATCGGTGCTGGCCCGGAAGGTGGCCGAAGGCATGCCGCGCTCGGAACACTGGCGTGCCGCCCTGGATGACGCCCTGCGCATCATGCACGCCCTGCCCACGCTGGCGGCCGGAATCTATCGCATCCGCTACCAGAATGGTCCGCGCCTGGCCTACGATCCCGTGCTCGACTGGGCGTCCAACTTCTGCATGATGCTGGGCCATCGCAACGACGTGCTGGTGCGCGCCATGCGCATCGCCGCCATTCTTCAGAGCGACCACGAGGGCGGAAACGTGTGTGCCTTCACGTGCCACACGGTGGGCTCGGCGTTGTCGAATCCCTATCTGGCTGTGAGCGCGGGTTTCAACGGACTCGCGGGGCCGTTGCACGGCCGTTCCGCGCAGGAGAGCACGCAGTGGGCGCTGGAAGCGATGATGCGCTACGGCGGCGCGCCCACCGAATCCGAGATCGAAGCCTACACGTGGGAGACGCTGAACGCCGGGCGCGTGGTGCCGGGCCACGGCCACGCCGTCCTGCGTGGCCCCGATCCGCGCTTTACCGCCATGATCGAGTTCGGACGCGAGCATTTCAAAGGGGACCCGCTCTTCGAGACCGTGGAGTGCATGTCGCGTGTCGTTCCCGGGGTCCTGAAGAAGCAGGGCAAGGCCAGGAATCCCTACCCCAACGTGGATTTCGGAATGGGAATGATATGGCACCACTTCGGCGTCACGGAGATGGAGTTCTACACCGTGCCGTTTGCAATTTCGCTGGCGATGGGCATGCTGGCGCAACTGGTCATCAATCGCGCTCTCGGGACGCCCATCAACCGCCCGCGCAGCGTTACGTCAGATTGGATTCGCTCACTCTAGAAGGAGAAACGCATGTCGAACCACGTCTACAAGCAGGTTGAGATCACCGGGTCGTCGTCCAAGGGCATCGAGGATGCCATCGAGAACGCCGTCAACAAGACGGCGAAGAGCGTCCACAACCTGCGCTGGTTCGAAGTGACGCGCATCAGCGGGCACATCGAGGGCCAGAAAGTGGCGCACTACCAGGTCTCGATGAAGATCGGCTTCACGCTGGACGACTGAGCGGCACCTGCACCTCGATCTCCGCGCCCGCCCGGATAATGCGCGCGGCCAGCCCCTTCGCTTCGACTTTGCGCACGAACTCGTCCGCATCGACCCGTATGGCGGGAAACGTGTTGTAGTGCATGGGCAGGTGCACTTTCGCGCGGATCATCTCACAGGCGCGCACGGCATCGTCGATACCCATCGTGTAGTTGTCGCCGATGGGCAGCATGCACGCATCGAACGGCCCGTTGAGTTCCGCAATCAGTTGCATGTCGAGAAACACACCGGTGTCGCCGGCGTGGTAGATGCGCGCACCGTCGATCGTGAGTACGATACCCGCCGGACTTCCCAGCGACTCGCCCTTCGGACCGGTCGACCCGTGGTGCGCAATGACCAGTTTGACGCGTCCGAAGGGAAAGTCGTGTCCGCCGCCGATGCTCAGCCCGTGCGTCCTGCATCCGCGGTCGGCGAAGTACTTGGCGATCTCGAAGTTTGACACCACCAGGGCGCCGGTTCGTTTCGCAATGCGCTCGGTGTCTCCCAGGTGGTCATCGTGCCCGTGCGAGATGAGAATCGCATCGAGCGTCGAAAATGCCGACGGCCCGACGTCCGCCACGGGATTCCCCGTGAGGTAGGGATCGATCAGGATACGGTGTGTGCTTCCCTGCACTTCCCAGCACGCGTGGCCGTGAAATACCAGCCTGACCATGACAGTCTTCCTTTCACGCGGCCGATCCGCGCGCCGTCATTTTGACGGCGCGATGTTCTTGTTGGCGCGGAACATATTGTGTGGATCCCACGATGCCTTCACGCGCGCGAGACGCTCGTAGTTCACGCCGTAGGCAGCCTGAATCCGCTCGCCAATATCGTCCTCCGAGAGAAAGTTGATGTAGGTTCCTCCCGTGGAGAACTTCTTCATATCGTTCCACGCATCGCGCGCCCACGTGATATTGGCCGCGTCATCCTCGGGCTTCTCCCAGGACGACGTGATACTGAACACATAATTGGCGTTGCGATTCCCAACCGCCGAGTGACTGTTGGCGTGCTGGCCGATGGCTCCGCCCAGCGGAAACAGGATCACTGCGGCGAAGGGCGACGGCAACCCCTTCGAGTACTGCATGGCGGCGTCGAGCGTGTCGCCGCCGATGCCCGGGAGATACTCCGATTTCCAGTAGTAGCGGCGGCCGTTGGGATTGGCCGTATCCAGCAGGCTCTGCTGCGACAGGTAGGGGCGGCGCTGGATCACGTCGCCCACCGGCTTGCCGAAAGCCTTCACGGGCGCCAGCAGCTTTTCGGCGTCCTGGATGCGTCCGCTGTGGCAAATGAACAACGCGACGATGGGCTTGCCGTGCGCCTCCTTCTGGATCCAGGGCGCGGGCGGCGCAATGCGCAGCACGCACACCACCGAGAGCTCGAGCGGCGCCTCGTCGGCGAGCTTGCGGTAGAGCGCAAGAACCTCGGGCGCACTGTCCATGGTCCACGCGATGCCGCCGCCGTAGATCTCCGGTCCCACAGGATAGAGCTGGTGCTCGATGCTGGTGACCACGCCGAAGTTTCCGCCACCGCCGCGGAGCCCCCAGAAAAGATCGGCGTTCTCCGTGGGGCTCGCCTGCACCACTTTTCCCTCCGACGTCACCATGGTCATGGAGCGCACGTTGTCCGTTGTCCATCCATACCGGCGCGAAAGATATCCAAATCCGCCTCCGAGCGTGAGGCCGGTCGCCCCGGTCAACGAGACGAACCCGAGTACCGCTGCCAGGCCGTGCAACTGCGTCTCGCGGTCGATGTCTCCCAGAGTGGCGCCCGGCTGCGCGTGCGCGACGCGCGCCCTGGTGTCCACCAGGCACCCGCGCATCAGTGAGCAGTCGATCATCAGCCCCCCATCGGTGACGGCAAGTCCGGAGATATTGTGTCCGCCGCCCTTGATGGAAAGCGCAATCCCGGTTTCCCGGGCGAAGTTGACGCACGCCACGATATCGGCGGTGCCGATGCAGCGCGCGATCAGCGCCGGCCGGCGGTCGATCATGCCGTTCCAGACGGCACGGGCTTCGTGATAGCCCGGATCACTCGCTGTGATGAGCGTACCCCTCAATGCGCCACGCAGGGCATCCACGCGGGTCGCGTCCATTTCAAATCGGCTACCATCTCGATTGATTGCGGCAAATGCTTGCATGTCCATCTCCCTTGCGAAAGCAGGCGCTAGCCCACCACATTTCCACGGCACTCTCCGAATCCAATTCGGGCGGCGCCTTCCCTTTCACAAAATGCACGTATGGCCACGTTGTCCCCGTCTTCCAGGAAACGGCGCGTCTCCCCGGATGGCAGTGACAGCGGTTCGCTTCCGCGCCATGTGCGTTCCAGCAGGCACCCGGCACTTTCACGCGCCTCGCCGGAAACAGTTCCACTGGCAATCAGATCGCCGGGGCGGAGATTGCATCCGCCCGACGCGTGATGCGCCAGCATCTGCGTGAACGTCCAGTACATGTCGCGGAAATCACCGCGCGACACCAGAAACGGCGCCAGCCGGGCCTCGCGCATGGCGGCGGTCTCCAGATAGGTCTCGATGGTGATGGCGAATCCACCCGCGCTCTGGTCGTCGGCATCCAGCAGATACGGCAGCGGCGCGGGATCTCCGTCCGCGCGCGTGTATGCCGGGATCCGGAACGGCTCCAGCGCCTCCAGGGTCACCACCCAGGGACTCACGCTGGTCGCGAAGTTCTTGGCGAGAAACGGCCCGAGCGGCTGGTATTCCCATTTTTGTACGTCACGGGCCGACCAGTCGTTCACCAGACACAGCCCGAACAGGTGTTCGCGCGCGCGCGCGATGGGAATCGGCTCTCCGTGCGTGTTGCCGGCCCCGACGTAGGCTCCCACTTCGACCTCGAAATCGAGCATGCGGCTGGGACCGAACGACGGGGCGGCCGCGTCGTCGGCCCTGGTCTGGCCCGAGGGGCGTGTCACCGGAGTCCCGGAAACCACCAGCGACGAGGCGCGCCCGTGATATCCGATGGGCACGTGCTTGTAGTTGGGAAGCAGCGGATTGTCGGGCCGGAACATGCTGCCCACGTGCGTGGCATGATGAAGGCTGGCGTAGAAATCCGTGTAGTCGCCGATCTCGGCCGGCAGCAGCAGTTCCACGTCCGCCAGCGGGGTGAGACATGCTTCCAGCGCGCGCCGGTGCGTCGCCGCATCCGCATGCGTCGCATCCAGCAGTTCACCCAGCCGGGCGCGCAGCGCACTCGACGCCTCCGGTCCCAGCGCCATCAGGGCATTGAGGCTCGATTCCGTGCAGGCTTCCACCGCTCGCCGCGCGGCGTCCTCGAAGAGGGCCGCCCGCAGTGCGGATACATCCAGCACCCGATCGCCGATGGCCACACCGACGCGCGCGGGGTCGTCGGTTCCCCGGTCGCGAAACACGCCGAAGGGAAGATTCTGAATGGGAAAGTCCGCGCGCGGCGCATTGGCCGACGCCACCCAGGAACGGCGGTCCGGCCGGTGTGTCTCATTCGTCATGGAAGCAGCCCCATCTCCTTGAGGTCGTCTACCGGCTCGGTGAACGAGCACGAGCCGAATGCGGTGGCAAACCGCCTGCGCACCGTCGCAATTTCGTTGCGCATTACGATGTAGTCGCGCCACGCAATCTGTCCGTCGTCGAACGTGACCTCATCCAGCGATGTCGCGTCCAGCAGGTCGGCGGTATCGCGTTGCGTCAGTCCGTTGTAGTGAAACGCCGCCGTCAGGAACACGTTGAGGAAACCGTGCATGACGGCGCGCGGCGCACCGGCCGCATACGTGAGCGCATGCTCGCTGCGCAGCGGATGATGCAGCCCGGCGGTCGCCTTGAAGGCCACGTTGCCAGCGTAACACGTGCGGATGAAGCGCGCCACGTTTGCGGTCGACGGGATGGCGCCGGGCACGAGCCCGCCGGTACGCACCTTCGCGCGCAGCTTCTCCGCGCCCAGCGCGGCGACAATATCCCCCGGATCATCGTCGATGGGAACCTCGACGTAGGTCTTGAACGGCAGCGGGACGACGCGTGAAATGGCGAACACTTCCTCCTGAGTGGACGCCTTCGCCTCCAGCATGTCCACGATGGCGTGATGCTTCGCCTGGTTGAATGCCTGCACCGCGGCCACGTCGGCGGCCACGTCGTTCCCCACCAGCGCCGTGAGATGCCACGGGTTGCCGGGCGAGGTTTCGATTCCCTGCAGGGAACCCACCAACTCATCGAGGCGCGCGACCGGGACCACGAACCGCCCCAGCATCCATGCATGGTCCGACGCGTGATAGGTGGCGTAACGGGCCACCGCATCGTCCATCGAGAGTCCGGCCGGCGGAAACAAACCGGCGTAGTCGACGAGGGTGTGCAGCAGTGCGTGCAGCGTGCGCGTGATCACGGTTGTCTCGAATCGGGACGCAGGAGGTCGGCGGTCACGTCGGCCACCGACGGGCACCCGCACAGGGCCATGGCGGTATCGAATTCGCTGCGCAGGATCTCGAGTGCCTGCGTGACACCCTCTTCGCCGCCCACGGCGAGACCCCACAATACCGGCCGTCCGACCAATACGGCCCGCGCCCCGCGCGCCAGCGCCTTCACCACGTCGGTGCCGCGGCGAACACCGCCGTCCACGTACACATCGGCGCGCCCGGCGACGGCTTCGGCGACGTGCGGCAGCGCATCGATGGTGGCGGGAGACGTGTCGAGCTGGCGCCCGCCATGGTTCGACACGATGATTCCACTCACGCCCGCGTCGACGGCGCGGCGGGCATCGTCCGCGCGCACAACTCCCTTCACCAGCACCGGCAGCTTCGTGAGCCCCCGTAACCAGTCGAGATCACGCCACGAGATGGCGGGATCGAAGAAGTTCGCCACATAGCTGTGGAGGGCCGACCCTTCGACGCCCGCTTCCACCGCTCCTTCCCCCCGCCCCAGCAGGTTCTTCACGGTGAGGCCGCCGGGCAGCGCAAAACGATTGCGAACATCGCGCTCGCGCGCCCCCAGCACCGGCGCGTCCACGGTAAGCACAATGGCGCGCGCGCCCGCCTGCTCGACACGGGACACCAGATCACGCGTGGCCTCGCGGTCCCGGTAGATGTAGAGCTGAAACCACAGGGGGCCGGTGGCGGCAGCGGCGATATCCTCGACACGGGTATTGGAGAGCGTGCTGACCACCATGATCGTGCCCGCCCGGCCCGCGGCACGCGCCGTGGCGATTTCGCCGTCGGGGTGGGCCATGCGGTGGAACGCGGTGGGCGCAATCATGACCGGCATGGAAATGCGTTCGCCGAGCACCGTCGTTTCCAGCAATCGTTCCCCGACGCCCGCCAGCACGCGGAAGTAGAGAGTGATGCGATCGTAGGCTTCCCGGTTCCCGCGCAGCGTGACTTCGTCGTGGGCCCCGCCCGCGTAATAGTCGTAGGCCGGCTTCGGGAGCCGTCCTTCCGCCACCTTCTGCATGTCGAAGAGGTTGATGATCGGATTCATCGGGACAACACGCGGCGGACCGCTTCGATCACGTCGGCGACGTCCGCATCCGAGAGCTTTGGGCCCAGGGGGAGGCTGACTGTCTCGCGTCCGATGCGGACCGCGTTGGGATAGTCCTCGATCTTCCAGTCATAGGTCTTCTGATAGTAGGGGTGCTCGGGAATGCTCAGATAGTGAACTCCGACGCCGATGTTCTGGCGCTGAATGGCGGAGAGAAAATCGTCGCGTTTGATGCCACAGCGCGCTTCGCCGATCATGATGGTATACAGGTGATACGCGTGGCGGGTGTTGGGCTCGGGGTCGGCGGGCGTGCCGATATGCAGGCCGTGGAACGCCTGGTTGTACCGGTTCCAGATCTCCTCCCGGCGCTTCCAGTTGGCCTCGACGCGTTGCAACTGATGAATACCCATCGCGGCCTGGATGTCCATCATGTTGTATTTGAACCCCGCCTCGATCACCTGGTAATGCACCCAGCCCGAATCGCTGAAGCGCTTCCACGCGTCCTTGCTCATGCCGTGCAGTGCCAGCACCTTGATCCGCGCGGCCTTCTCGTCGTCCTTCGCGATCACGATGCCGCCCTCACCCGTGATCACGTTCTTGGTCACGTAGAAACTGAAACACCCGAACTCGCCGAAGAGTCCCGCCTTGCGGCCGTGGTACTCGGTTTCGATGGCGTGGGCGCAGTCTTCGATGATCATGAGGTCGTGCTTCTTCGCGAGCGCCGTGAGCGCGTCCATGTCGCAGGCGCGACCCGCAAAATGCACCGGCATGATGGCGCGCGTGCGCGGGGTGATCATTTCGGCCACGCGGGCGGGGTCGATGTTCATGGTGACGGGATCGACATCGGCCAGCACCGGCGTGGCGCCGGTATGAATGATGGAATTGACCGACGCGCAGAACGTGAGCGGCGTGGTGATGACCTCATCCCCTTCGCCCACACCGGACGCCACCATGGCCAGGTGCAGCGCCGCCGTGCACGAGAACAGCGCCACCGCGTTGGGCGCGCCCTTGTACTGGCGGAACGCTTCCTCGAAGCGCGCCACTTTGGGGCCGGTGCCGATCCAGCCGCTCTTGATGCTGGCCACGACCTCGTCGATCTCTTCCTGATGGATGTCGGGGGCGCCGAATGTCAGGAAACGATCTTTGGGACGAACCGGTGACTGATCCATCATTGCTGCCTTTCGCTCCGGGAAAAATGGAGAATATCATGCGCGCGCCGGGGCGGCAAACGCACCCGGGGCGGCGGGCGGAACGCTCAGGACTTGACCAGACGCACCACACGCAGGATGCGCGGGCGGGCCGTCCACCACAGCAGGCCGGCGTAGACGGCGGCCGCGATCGCGAACAGCACCAGCAGTTCCACGATCGCGCTCGGCCAGCGAATCACGTAGTGCCCCAGCACCGCCGGAATCGCCGCCGCCGCCGAACACCACATGAACGGATAGGTGACGCGCATGAACTCGCCCAGCGTCATGCGCACCAGTTTCCAGCGCACGTACGCATGCACCGGGAACATCACCGCGGTCACCACCGCCACCATGGCCCACGCCACACCCACCAGTCCCCAGTGCGCCCCCACCCAGATTCCCAGCAGGATCATGCCGGTACGGATGATGTTCATGTAGAACCCGATGTCCGCGCGTCCACACGCCAGAATGAGGCTGCCGGCGGGACTGGAGAGCGCGAATGCGAAGCCCACCAGGCACAAAATGCGCAGCAGCGGAATCGAAGGAATGAACTTGTCGCCCAGCTGCACCAGCACGAACGACGGCGCCAGCGCCATCATGCCCACGTACAGCGGGATGGTGAGCCCCGTGAGCACCTCCATCAATTCCAGATACCCCTTGCGCAGACGCTCGCGGTCGCTCTGGACCGCCGAGAAGACGGGGAATGCGACGCGCGTGAAGATGGGATTGATGATCTGGTACGGCCGTGAGATCAGGCGTGAGGCCATGTCGTAATAGCCGAGGGGCGTCGCTCCCATGACCACGCCGATGACCAGCTTGTCGAGCTGCTGGCCGAGGATGTTCAGCGTCTTCTCGCCCATCTGGAACAGGCCGAAACGAATGAAACGCCGGCACTCACCGGGGCGGAAGTGGAACAGCGGGCGCCACGTCGACCACCCGATCACCGCCAGCGTCCCCGACTTGACGACCGCGGCCACCAGATTGGCCCACACCAGCGACCACACGCCGTTGCCGTGGGCGGCGAGCCAGATGCCCACCACCGCCCCCACGACCACGGACGTCATCTCGATGGAAGCCAGCCGCTTGAAGCGCAGGTCGCGTTCGGAGAGCGTCTCGAACTGCTGTCCCAGCGACACCGCAATGAACACCGTCGATGCCACGCGCAACAGATTGACGAGAAGCGGCTGGTGATACAGCTTCCCCACCAGCGGCGAGGCGAACCACATCAGCACAAACACGCTCACACCCGAGATCACGTTGAGCCAGTACAGGCTCGCGAGTTCCTCGCGCTTCGCGTCGCGGTAGTGAATGATGGCGTTGCTCACGCCCGAATCGGCAAACCCCTGCGCGAAGGCAAGCGCCACGTTCACCATGGCCATCAGGCCGAAGTCGGACACCTTGAGCAGGCGCGCCAGCACGGCCAGCTGGATGAACTGCGCCAGAATGCGAACGCCGGTGGAGGTTCCGGTCCAGCGGGCGCCGGACGTGGCGCTCTTGCGCAGCTTCTTGATATCGACGTCGTGGCTCACGATCGCGAATCGTAGTAGGGGGCAAATCCGGCCATCAGCGGGCTCCCGGCACACACCGATTCCACCGCTTTCAGGACCTCGGGCGGGACCTTCCCCACCCAGTCGCGGTAGTAGGTGGCCGAAACGCGATTGGTGTCCAGCACCGTCTTGCGCTGAGAACGCGAGGTCGAGGACTCGCGCACGTATTCCTCGGTGGCCGCCGTCATGGAAAGGCCGCACCACGCGAACATGTCTCCCACGCGCGCCAGCGGATCCGACGCCAGCTGTTCATAGACGAGTGGATACGCGCGCGACCCGGCCGCCGCCATGTCGGCCGCCAGCGTCTCATTGGCCACGCGCCAGTAGGCAGCCAGTTTCTCGGGCAGAGTGCCGCGCGCCACACGTTCGAGAAGCGGGCGGTAGGCCTCGAAGCGCGGCTGCGCACCCACACGCGCCGGGAAGCCGTCGATGCGGTCACGGATTTCCACCAGCCGTCCGCGCTGCAGGAAATTCATCATGGAGTTGACGACCGCGGCCGGATGCCGGACCACGTGGATGAAGCGCGCATCCGGGAAGGTCTGCGCCAGAAACGGCAGCTTGAAGTACAGGCGCACTTCCTTGATGGCGGTCAGCCGGATGGGATCATGCTTGGCGAAATACGCCACCGGCTGCTGGCCGATGCGATTCAGGTGCAGCAGGTTGAACTGGGCCGCAAAAGCGGGCACACCCGCGCGCGTTCGCCGTCCCCAGGACTCGATCCCGCCCATGAGCCACGCCTCGAACCGGAACTGCCTCCGGCTGGCATGCACGGGGTCGAACAGGCGCGACTTCCGGTCCACCAGACGCGGGAGATCGTGGCGGAGGCGGACCGCGATCGGAGTCGCGGGCGGTTCCAGATACGTGAACTCGTCCGGGAAATACGGGAAGATTCCGTATGCGGGCGCAAACGGCTCGTAGAAGTGCAGGCACTCGGGATGCGAATCGAAAATGTTCGCCAGCCACGTGGTTCCGGAGCGCTGCGTTCCCAGGACGAAGACGAGATTCGCCACGCTCATGCCTTCCTGGCCCACACCACGTAGTTGCTGGTCATGCGCCGGTTGCGGTCGAAGGGCCCGATCGCCGACGCCACCGCCTGCATGAGCCACACCAGCGGGCGGACCAGCGGGCGCAGCGGCCCGGAACTCTGCATCAGCAGATAGCAGCGCGACTGAATGGTCGCGCCCAGAAAGCCGTTGGTGGGACGCAGCGCCATCACGTGAAAGCCGCCGCGTTCCAGCAGCAGCCGCAGCCCGAATTCCGTGAAGCGCCAGTAGTCGTGGGGTTCGTCGTGCACATGCCAGGTGAACGGCGACGTCAGGAGCAGCGACCCTCCCGGCGCGAGCACACGCGCGAACTCGGAGAGCATCGCGCCCGGGTCGGTCACGTGTTCGATCACCTCGGTGCACAGAATGGCATCCGCGCCCCCGCTCGCAAACGGCAGCGCCAGCGCGTCGCCGAGGACGTCGGCGTGCGACCCGCGGTCGGGCGCGTCGGGCGAATCGAATCCCACATAGTGTGTGAATCCCTGCATGCACGCCCGGTAGGGCTGTTCTCCGCACCCCACATCGATCACGGTCCTGCCCTTCATGCCGCGTGCCAGCTGATCCACATGGCGCATGAGCAGTCCGTTGGCGTACCAGTTGTACCAGGTGGCGTGCGGCATCCGGCTCATGCTTGCACCCTTTCTCCCGCGCGGCGCGCTGCCAGTTCGCGGTAAATGGCCGCCAGGCGCTGTCCCTGCCGTCCCGCGTCGAACTCGGCTTCCACGTGCGCGCGGCCCGCGCGTTGCATGCCGATCCAGTCCTGAGGATGTTCCACGATCCATTCCAGGTGCGCCAGCAGCGCGTGGACATCGCGTTCGGGCGCCAGCCATCCCGTCTTTCCGTGGAGGATCACGCCGGGAATGTCGCAGTGCGTGGTCGACACGATCATCATTCCCGACGCGCTCATTTCAATCAGCGACACCGGCGCACCGCCTTCGGTGTCGCCGTCCGCGGCCGTGACGCTGGGTGACATGAAGACATGATGACGGCGGGCTTCTTCCATGACCACACGGTAGGGTTGATATCCCAGCATGCGCGTGCAGTCCGACAGTTCCCCGCGCGCAACCGCCGCCACGATCTTCTCCTTCTCACGGATGGTGCGCGGTTCGCCGTGCTGGTCGCCGATGATGGTGATTTCCAGCGGCATCTTCCGGCGCAGCTGCGCCAGCGCCTCCACCGCGTACGGAAATCCCTTCTTCTCGCGAAACGAGCCCGCCATCAGGACGCGCAGCGGTTGGCCCGGCGTCCACGTGCGCGGCTCGAACGGAATCAACGACAGATCGATGCCCAGATGATGTATCTGCACCTTTTTGTCCGGACAACCCAGCGCCACAATCGACCGCCCCATCACCGGCCCCTCGCACAACACGGCATCGACTTCGGCGAACATCTCGCGGTAACGCCCGTGCCAGCGCGGATCCATGGTGGGATAGAAGAGCACGTCGGCGCCGTAGAAGGTCACCACGTGGGCGATCCCGAGTCCGCGCGACACGCCCATGTCGCGCCAGCCCACGAATCCGAAGTGCGAATGCAGGACACGTGCGTGCGTGCGCCGGGTGACGTCATACAGGAATTGCAGGTGATTGCGGACACCCAGGCGGCGCATGGCGCGGTCCCATATGTGGCGCCAGCCGGGCAGGTCCATGAGCGCGTGGATGCGCGGGAAGGGAAACTGATCGATGTGTTCGGTGCGCGTGCAGGCCACATGACTCTCGATATCGGACGGCAGATGGGTGACCTGCGTGTACAGCCAGGTTTCCGTCTGCGGCAGCCACCGCTGGACCGACTGCACCACAACCAGCGCAGGCGCGGCGTTTTCCGGCGACACCGGATTCACCGCGGTCCCCGTCCGTTCCTGCGCGGGCATGAAGAAAGCGGCATAACTCGTTGATAGCTAACACAGAACGGGCACCGGGTCAAGCCGTTGCGTGGCCCGGCGCATTGCGGCCGCACATACGGGGTGATACACTCTAGCTGCCCCGCCCATCCATGCCCGACCGCGAAAACAGGTGATTCCCATGCGACGAACGCTTGCCTGCCTTGCGTCAATCCTCCTGGTCCTCGTGGTGGCGTCGTGCGGTAACGACGCCACGCAACCCGCGCCAGCCTCCAACGCGGATGGAACCGTCCACGGCAAGATCGGCACCGCCGATTTTGAATTCGAAATCAACGCGGGCGCACCCGGGGACCCGATGGAGGGGCCGTTTGTGCTGCGTGGCACCAATCTGCACTATGACGACGAAGACGGCGCGCTGGTGGTGGACCTGACGATTCGCAATCGCGGCACGTACCCGCACCCCGAGCCCATCGGGCTCACGTTCCTGAAGCTCGATCCCGACGAGGTGACGGTGCTCAACCCCGACAACGATGAGCATGGCGATGGTGCAGCCATCCTGTTTCATTTCGCCAACGACGACGGGATATGGACGCCCGGTGAAGAGAGCCTGCCGCGCACCGTCGAATTCGGCGTATCCCCGGGAGTTGCCATCGCGTTCGTGGCGCGTCTCGACATCCCGACGCTGCCCGAGAACGGCGTCATCGACGGGCGCGTGTGGAACGACGCCAACCAGAACGGCATCATGGACGACAACGAAGCCGGCATCGGGAACTTCCGCGTCTACCTGCGGTCATTTGCGGCGACCAGCGATTCCACCGTGACGGGTCCGATCTTCACCACGGTGACCGATCAGACCGGACACTACGCCTTTCCGCATCTCATGGCGGGTGGATACGTCGTGTCGGTGGCGCCATCGACCGTGGGCTTCTTCCCCACGACGCCGACCGAGATCCACGTGCTGTTGACCGAAACCAACGGCGACGTGTCCAGCTACCACGGTGCCAACTTCGGGGGAATTCCCGCCGTGCTGCCGCCACCGCCGGGAATCGGAGAGCACATTCACGCCGCGGGAAAATTCAGCCCGCCGGATGCGTTCGCGGCGGCGGACGTCAAACATCTCGACTGCCCCGACGACACCATACCGTCACCGTATGGCATGATCCCCGATCCGGAGTGTATGGGCGGGCGGCTGCGCGGCACCGTCACCGAGGCGGCTCCCGAACGGAACGCCTTCCGGGTCATGGCGACCTGGGTGCTGGCCGACCCGTCGATGGTACCACCGGACATGCACGTGGGCATGCGACTCGACGTTCACGTGCACGTCGCGCCGGGTCCGGTGGCGGGCTGGGTGGCCGACTCGATCGGCCCCTGGGCGGGAGACCACGACGAGATCGTGGGGCGCGTGGATGCGATCATTTCCGATCCCAACGACTACCCGCGCCTGCGCGTGCTCGACACGTGGGTCATCGTCCCGCGGCCCAACACCAACGGGTAGTCCTCAGCGCACGAGCGTGAGCTTGCTCGCGCGGCTGCCCTCGCGGGTCCGGATGCGAAGGTAATAGACTCCCGACGCCACCGGCGCGCCGCGCTCGTCCGCACCGTTCCACGACAGCTCGTGCGAGCCGGCCTTGCGCCGTCCCGACTCGAGCAATTTCACGCGACTTCCCCGCACATCGTAGACCGCTGCCGTCACGTTTTCGCCGTGGGCCAGCGTGTAGAACACCCGCGTCGCGGTGGTGAAGGGGTTGGGCACACCGCCCGACATGGTGAGCGCGGGTGTGGATAGCGGACGAACCGGCGTCGGTCCCGTGAGTTCGAAAATGAACAGACCATTGGGACGGTCCGAGATGTAGATGTGGTTGCCCGGCCCGTACGCGTAGCATCCCCACGCGCCGTCGAAGTTCCCCTCTCCCGTGTACGGCGACGTGTCGTACGAATCCGCCAGCACGGGATTGGTCGGGTCGGACACGTCAAAGAGCTTGAATCCCGCCGTGTAGTACGACACCGCCAGCAGATCACCCACCACGTAGCAGTTGTGGGCGCTCGAGGTGGAGTCGTAGATCGCCGCCACTTTGTGCGGCAATGACAGATTGTGGATGTCCCACACCGTGATGTCCGGCCGGGGCGTGGTCGCGTATTCATCGGTGATGAACAGGTAGCCCTCGTCGCGGGTGGGCCAGCCGTTGTGATAGAACGTCATCGTGGGATCGGCGATGCCGCTCTTGAGCACGGGCGCGCTGCGATCCGTCACGTCCCAGATGAAGGTGCCGGTGGAGCCGCGGAACTCGTACATGCGGTTCTTGATCACGGTGATGTCGTGTCCGTCGGTCACATCGGGAAGCTGATAGACCAGCTGTGGATTGGTCGGGTCGGGCTTGAGATCGAAGATGCGAAACCCGGGCAGCGCCACGTACAGGAACCCCTGGTCGTCGATGAACAGGTTATGCCCGCCCGAGAACGACCCCACCACCACCGGATTCGCGGGGTCCGCGATATCGACGATCCCCGCGGTGCCGTTGGCGATTCCGTCCACCGTGTACAGGTAGTGCTGGTAGGTCTTCATGTCGACGCGCGGCACGCTCGTCACCGTGGAGACGACCACGGGATTGGCGGGATCGGTGACGTCGATGATGTACATGCCGGTGGCGTTGTTGCCGATGGACGCATACACCTTGTGTGTGTTGGGATCGGTCCAGCCCCAGACGTCGACGTACTGCAACATGGGCGAGGGATTGATGTGGCCGACGAGCGGAGCCTGGGCGGCGAGAGCGGGTGTGGCCATGCACACCCCGATGAGGATGGATGCGGCGCGCTTCATGATGCAGAGCCAGGGGAATCTCAAGTTTAGCACAAATGCGGTCTTGACCTTGTCGGCAATTGCCACTCAGGTGTATACTCTTGTACAGCAAATTGCGGAACCGACCGCCGCAAGGAGAGGAAAGAGCCATGCGAGCCTACGGTATTGCGGCGGTACTCACTGCGTTTCTCGCTGTATCTTCGGTCGCTTCTCCCCCACCCTACACAGACGCTGACGTTCTCGGTCTCGAGATTTCGGGGACTTTGCTCGCCCCGGGGACAATGGTTTCCCAGATATCGCAGGATCTCGATGCGATTCATGCCGCCTACCCCGGATGGGTGGAGGGCGTGGATGACATCCACGTGAAGCTGGACTGGCTTCCCGGCGTCATCATCGTGCAAATGACGGCACAGGCCTGGGCGGACTATCAGAACAACGTGTTCCAGGAGTTCAACGACTTGAACGACCAGTACGGTCTTGCCACGACCGCTCCGATCGCGCTGCCTTACACGCTGGAACTCGATTTCGTGGATCTCTACAACCCGGTCCTGCTCGCCGCCATCTACGCCCAGGTTCCCGGCATCACCCTCGCCGAGCCGGACTTCGTCTACGGCGATGGAAGCAACATCACGTCGACGCAGGTGGGAACGTACACGTTCAAGAGAGGCTGGGACGACTGTCTCTCGGGCTGCCTCTACGAGCACTTCTGGGAGTTCCAGGTGACCAACGGAAACGTCACCCTGCTGGACGAGTACGGCGATCCGACACTGGCCGGCGTGGGTGACACGCCTCCCGGGGCCGCTGCGCTGCTGGTGGGAAATGCGCCCAATCCATTCGATACCGGGACCGAAGTCGCATACCGCGTCGAAAGTCCGACCCATATTCAGCTGCGTATCTACGACGCTTCGGGCCGGCTGGTGAAGGACCTGCGCAACCAGTCACTGTCTCCGGGCACCTACACCGCGACATGGGATGGAACCAACGACGCCGGCGAACAGGTGGCGAGCGGCGTGTACTTCTGCAGGCTCGCGGCCAACGGCGCCACGCAGACGCGCAAACTCGTCATGATCCGGTAAGGCGGCGGTTGACATACCGGTTGCCGTTCACTCGCGAAGGTTGTAGAGTAGGCCTCCCCGGCATCCCGGCGTTTCTCACCAATCAAGGAGGAGAACTCATGCGTCGCATTACACTTGGAATCGTGTTGGCCGCCGCGTTTGCGGCCGGGATCCTGGCAGGATTCAGTCAGCGCCCGGCTCTTGCCGGGACGCGCTGCTGGACCACGGAATGTTCGGGCGGCGAGGCGCTGTACTGCTGTCGCACCAACGGCAAGGTTCTGTGCAAGGTGGTCATCTGCGGATAAATTGCGGGTGATCCTGAACAAAGACGCCCTCCGGTGCAATCGCACTGGAGGGCGTTTCTGTTAGATATGATGGCGGAGCCGTCGAGACCCAAATAACAAGTGATCGACGCGCCGTAAAAAGGCCGTTCAGGATAACTGGACAGCCTTTTCCGCTAGTTCTCCAGTGGCACGCGGGTTGCGGTGCCGGCACGGCTGCGTCATGACGGCTGCACAGGCTCCGCATGATGGAGCATGCGGCCGCAGCGATGACCATAACGGTGTGGAAACAACCGCAAGGAGGAACGCCATGCACAAAGCGAGCTTCACGAGAACGGGATGCGTGGCGCTGGCCATTATCGCCGTGCTCGTCGTGGGGTGTGGCAGCGATTCCAATACGCCCACGGCCCCCGGCATCCAGCCCCAGATCATCAATTCGGTGGACAACTTCCAGTTTCAGGTGACCGCAGTGGACAACCACACCGGTACCTTGACGTACTGGTGGCCGAACACCGGCGCACAGGCGAATATCAACCAATCGTGCTCGATCGCATCCGGGACGGTGACCCTGACCCTGCTCGACGGCAGCGGAACGCAGGTCTATTCGCAAGCGCTGTCGCAGAACGGGACGTTCGCTTCCGTACCGGGAGCGAGCGGCACATGGCGTGTCAGCGTTATCATGAGCGGCGCGACCGGGGATCTCAACTTCCGCCTGGACAAAAGCACGCCGTAACACGGTGGTTCCGATCGTTCGCGACGGATGCACGAATGCCCTGTGACCCATCCGGGTTGCAGGGCATTCTGCGTTGAGCCCGCGTCGAAAGAGACTATCTCCCCAAAGAAAATACCCCGCACCGAAGTGCGGGGTATGAATGGTGGGCCGAACGAGACCTGCATCGAACCGCGGCCAGGCTGGTCAAGACGCTTCTCGCGTATTAGGCTACTCGTTGGCGGCCCTTGCTGCCGAAACCACACATGAAACTGATTGCATCCCTACTTCTGGCCGCCCTCGTCGGAGCCAGTCCCCTGGAGCCCGCCTGGGTCACCGATTTCCGTTATTGCGACCTGGTCGTCAAGGGCCAGGTCACTGACGTGACTGTCGAGGTGAAGCCTCGCCGGCAGGCGATGCCGATGGTGCCCGGCGGAAATGACGACAGTGGCGTGGACGTCGCGACCACTACTTTAGCCGTCGACGAGGTCATGCGTGGGAACACCCAGCAAGACTCTATCCGTTTTGTTTCCTTTGTGGGCGCCTCTCTGTTCAAGAAGAACTACTCCGTCGGACAAGAGTTGATCGTAGGCCTGAATTGGGGGAAGGACGTGCTCGGCGGAAGTTACTGGTTGTTTTCGGAGCACGGAAGATTCATTCACGAAGAGAATGGCTGGGTCAATCAGGGCGATGGAAGAGTGCTCACGGATCTCACCGAATTGCAGAAGCGTTTGAGTGACGTTTCTCCAGAGTCAGTTCTCAATCAGTGTGAGCTCGCCGTCGTCGGTGCGGTCGATAGCATGAAAGCGAAGACAATCTATGGTCCCGACAAGTCGGACGCGGTTCAGTGGTCGATCTTCTTGCGCGACTCACGTTCGATTCGCGGTGCCACAGTCCCTTCCGAAATTGCGATCCGACAGATTACATCCGGAAACTACTGGCCCGACTGGCGTGATCCCGCGCCGCTTCGGTCAATGATTGAACCCGGAACGCGGTACTGCTTCTTCCTGAAGAAGATCGAGGACGGGTACGCGCCCGTGCGGGGGATCAACGGAATGTTCGAAGTCCGTGACGACAGTCTCTACTTCGCGGGAAGAACTCCGATCGATATCACGATCGACGACATCAAACGGGCTTCGAAGTAGACAAAGTTCGATGTAACGAAATGCCCCCCAACATAACCTGTTGGAGGGCATTCGCTTGGATGATGGCGGAGCCGACGAGACTCGAACTCGCGACCTCCTGCGTGACAGGCAGGCGTTCTAACCAACTGAACTACGACCCCGCTCCCGCTGACCCGCGAGCGTCCCGGGCAGCAAGGGCGGGCAAGA
>OBLQ010000082.1_pt1 | contig 30157 bp, 23 predicted proteins | sample 1519881 | NCBI WGS metagenome assembly OBLQ01 (sample SAMN01911456, study PRJEB22533) | soil metagenome | biome: Soil | place: Malaysia | collected 2012-04-30 | depth DG_metagenome m | reverse complement strand
TGATGGCCCGCTCAAGTTGGTCTTTGGCCTCAACGAAACTGAGGCCGACGGTCGAGCCCTGGGCGTTGGGCTTGACGATGACGGGAAGGTCTGGAAGTTCGGGCCTTGGATTGGCCCTGTGCCACTTGACGCCCTTTGGCGTGGGAATGCCGTTGGCTTCGAGGACTTGCTTTGTCAGGGCTTTGTCCATCGTAATCGCGCTCGACTGGAGGGCGCTGCCCGTGTAGGGGATGCCGAGGAGTTCGAAAAGGCCCTGGATGGCACCGTCTTCGGCGTGGGTACCGTGGACGCAGAGGAAGGCGAGGTCGGGACGGCCGACACCCTGGAGGTCCGTGAGGTCACCTTTTTTGAGCAGGGTCTCCGTCGCGTCGAAGAGAAAGGCGTCGTAGCCGAGGTCTGTGAGCGCTTGCTTGACTTGCCTTCCGCTGAGGAGGCTGACTTCCCTCTCGGCGCTGTCGCCGCCGTAGACAACGGCGATGCGGTCGCCTTTACGGTTGAGTTCTTGGATGAAGTCGGGGGCGAAACTTTCGATGTTGCCCGCACCCATGCCGACGATGACGTCGCCCTTCTTGGCGAACGCCTTGACCTTGCGCGGGAGGAGGTGTCGGCTGGGGACGTAGGTGACGTCGGTCTGCATCTGCTCGGCGATGCGTAGGCTGCTGACGCCCGGAATCGGGTCTTCCCTTGCCGGGTAGATGTCGGTGAGGAAGACGTGGTCAGCGCCATCCAGGGCTGCGGCGAACTGAGGGATGAGATCCTTGGTGCGCGAGTAGAGGTGCGGCTGGTAGACGACGACCAAGCGGCGGTCGGCGTATTTCTCTCTTAGGGCCTGGATGCTGGCTTTGATCTCGGTGGGGTGGTGGGCGTAATCGTCGACGACTTCGATGTCGCCGGACTTTAGGACTTGGAGGCGACGAGCAGCACCCTTGAACTCAACGACGGCCGAGGTCGCTGATTTGAATCCTTCCAGATATTGAACGCTTCCGACCTCTGGATGTTGTTGACATAGGACGAAGCTAACTGTTCGCAATGCAATGTTGGCATTCCGCCTATTGTGCTCGCCCGTGAATTGCCACGATTCTGCGGCCGTGCCCAGCATCCTCAAAGTTTCGTATACAGTTTCTACTGTTCTGCTGTTAAAATTGGCCACACCTGCCCCTGCCATGGTTGCAACTTCCGTCGCGCCCGCGTCTTCCGGATCGAAGAAGAGCCCAGCCGAATCTTTGCGCTTCTCGATAAATCGAGCGACAGAAGACTTGAGATTCTCCCAGTTCTCGTGAAAATCGACGTGGTCGAGTTCGAGGTTGGTGAGGACGACGATGGTGGGGTCGAAGTCGTGGAAGGAGTCGTAGGCTTCGCACGCCTCAACGACGGCCCAATTGCCCTTGCCCTCGACGACCGCGCCGCCGAACTGCGGCACCTCCGCTCCGACGACGATGGTGGGATCGAGGCCAGCGGCGATCATGCCGGCGCCGATCATGCCTGTGGTCGTGGTCTTGCCGTGTGTGCCGGTGACGGCGATGAGCTTCTTGTCTTTGAGCAGCCAGCCGAGCGCCTGGGAGCGGCGGAAGATCGGGCAGCCGAGTTCCTTGGCGCGGCGGACTTCGGGCGAGGTCGCGAGCGGGATCGCGTCGGAGAGGACGACGGCGTCGCCCTGTTGCACGACGTCGGCCGTGTGGCCGATATGGACGTCGATACCGAGTTTGCGAAGATCTTCGATCAGGTGCGATTCGGTGAGGTCTGTGCCGCGGACGGTGAACCCCCGCGACCTGAGCATCCGCGCGACGCCGCTCATGCCTGCTCCGCCGATACCGACGAGCACGAACGAGGTGTGGCCGTCCAGTTCGGAACGGTCGTTGAACGCTTCCCTGATCTCCTGTGGCGTCCTCATCGTGCGGCCTCCTCTAGGATGGCCAATATCTGTGCCGCGGCGTCGGGCTTGTCCCACGCTGCAAGGGCCTTTTCTGCCGCCGCCACGCGCTCCGGATTGTCCAGCCAGCCTTCTATCTTGGCTTCCAGCGTGGAGGCCCTCAGGTCTGTCTGGAGCACTATGTCTGACGCGCCTATGCGCGCAAACTCTTCGGCGTTGTGCAGCTGGTGGTCGCGGAAGGCGGCGGGGTACGGCACTAAGATGGAGGGCTTGCGGAAGACGGCGATCTCGGCCATGGTGCCTGCGCCGCTCCTGCAGACGACCAGGGAGCACGAGAAGAGGGCTGCGGCCATCTCCTCGGCGTCCAGGTAGGCCTTGACGCTGTAGTCGGCCTTGACGGCCATCTTCTCCTTGCTGGCGATGGTCTGCTCGAAGAGTCCAGCACCGGTCACGTGGAGCCATTGGATCGGCGTAGAAGCCATGCGGACGGCGGTCGCGAGGGCGATGTCGTTGATCGCCGCGCTGCCCTGGGAACCGCCCATGACCAGGACGATCGGCGCGGCCTTTTCCAGCGAGTGCGTCAAGGGGAGCGCGCCCTGGGTCGCCGAGCGCAGTTCCTTCCTCACGGGCATGCCGGTGTGGACCGTGCGGTCCTGTGGGAAGAATCCGCCGCTCGACTCGAAGACGGTGCAGACGCGGTAGGCGCTCTGGCCGAGGATGCGGTTTGTGCGGCCCGGGACGGTGTTCTGCTCGTGGATGACGTAGGGGACGTTGAGAGACTTGGCGGCGGAGACCACTGGCGCTGAGGCGTAGCCGCCCGTGGAAAAAAGCGCGTTGGCACCGTGCTGCATCAGCGCGCGCTTTGCCATGGAGCGCGACCGGAGGAAGCGCCAAGCGGCTGCCACGCCCTTCGGTGTGTAGAGGCGATAGATGGGGCGCGAGGGGAAGCCGACGAACTCGATGCCCGCCTTGGCGCAGGCCCTGCCCTCGATCCCACGTTGGGATCCGAGGTAGAGGACGTCCCAACCGACTGACCTAGCCTGCTCGGCGACTTCCAGCGCTGGAAACACGTGGCCGCCGGTCCCGCCACCCGTAACTACCAGTCTCAGGTTGTGCCACCTCCTTTTGGCCGATGTTGGTGCGCTGCAGCGACATGCCGATCCCCACGCCCATCCAGAGGGCAAGGAGGCTGGAACCGCCGTAACTGATGAAGGGGAGCGGGATGCCGATCGGTGGCAATACGCCGTTGACCATCATGACGCTGACGCAGGTCTGCACGCCGATCCAGACGGACAAGCCGACCAGAGCGAGGCGCGCGAAGGCCGTTGGCGCACGAGCGGCCTGGACATAGAGCCTCACGGTTATGAGCGCAAGGAGCGTCACGATCGCCAGCACGCCGAGCACGCCGAACTCCTCACCTACCGTGGCAAGGACGAAGTCGGTAGTTGGAGCGGGGAGACTGGTCTTGGCGCTGCCGTTGCCGATGCCTACGCCGAAGAACCCTCCGCGCGCGAGGGCGGTCTCGGAGACGACGGTCTGGTAACCGCCGTCGAGGATGTTCTGCTGGCTCCACCTTTGTTCGTGAACCTTGAACCGATTGAGGCGGTAGGGCTGCTCGTAGATGGCGAAGCCGACCGCGAACGCGGAGACGGCGGCGAAGATCAGCAGGGACTTGCGCGTGACGCCGGCGACGATAATGATCGCGAGGCTCGCCGCGACGATCATTCCCGCCGTCGCGAGATCAGGCTGTCGTTCTACTAGCACCGCGAGGGCGAGGACGAGGAAGAACGGGAAGCCGCGCTTGATCTTCGGCACCCAGATGCGGTCGAGCCGTTGCGCAAAGTTCTGGATGGCCTTCTTCGGCGCCTGCCAGGCGGTGTGTCCCGCCATCGTCGACGCGAGGAACATGATTGCGCCGAGTTTGATGAACTCCGAAGGCTGGACGGTGACCGGGCCGAACTTGAGCCACCGTTGCGCGCCGCCGATCTCGTGGCCGATGCCCGGCATGCGGACGGCGATGAGCGACCCGAAACTGAGGAGGAGCCCGACCCAAGAGAGCCACCGCCAGACTTTCGGTGACATGCGGGTGCAAAGGTAGTACGCGACGACGGCCAGGACGAGGTACATCGCCTGCCATCGGAGTTCGCGCGGGAAGATGCCGCCCGTGTTGCGTGCGTATCCGGCGTCCCAGATCGCGATGAGGCCGACACCGGACGCAGCAAGGCAGAGCCAGAACATCGCAGGATCTACGACGTACTTCTTAAGGTTCACGCTGAGAGCCACCTCCTCGCAAGTTCGCGGAACGCATCGCCGCGCTCACGGAAGTTGGCATAGGGCTCTGCCGAGGCGCAACCCGGCATGAGGATGATCGCGTCTCTATCTTCTGCGTCGTTTGTCGCTGCCTCGAACGCCTCCTGCATTGTCTTGAAGGCGGGCCAATCGTGGCCCAACTGTTTGTTGAGCCCCTCTGTGTCTGGGCCGAAGACGTAGGCGGCATGGCCGGAGGCTTTGAGGTACTCGCCGACCGGAGAGAAGTCGAGCGACTTGCGGTTTCCGCCTAGGATGAGCCTTTGGTGCCGATCGAGGCCCTTGCTGCTTGCGACGACGGCAGCGGGGTTCGTACACATCGAGTTGTTGATGACGAGGACACCGTTCTTTGCGCCGACGCGCTCCATCCTGTTGTCGAGTCCGCGGAACTTGAGTAGTGCAGAGAGCATCGCTTCCACCTGCTGCTTGCTCGGTTCTCCCAGGACTGCGCACGCGATCTCCCAGGCCATCATCGCGTTTGCGACGTTGTGCTCGCCAATGATCGGGAGGCTCTTGGCTTTGATCTTCTCGCCGCACAGAAGGAGATCTTCACCGAGGCGCGCGGTGTAACCGTTGGTCGGGCCGGTGCCTGAGGGCGAGAAACGGACCTTGCGCATGCCTTCGGGGTAGTCGGTCTTGTCCAGTCCCTTCTCGTCGAGATTGATGACGACGGTGTCGCTCTCGCGCATTTTTGCGAAGAGGCGAAGTTTGCAGGACTTGTAGTCTTCGAAGTCCGGATGGCGGTCGAGGTGGTCCGGCGCGAGACTTGTGATCGCGGCGACGAAGGGTCGGAAGGTGGATACGGTCTCCAACTGGAAACTGCTGACTTCCGCGACGAGGACGTCGCCGTCGGAGATCGCCGCGTCTGTGAGCGTGACCTCGGGGTAGCCGGAGCCGGCGATGTTGCCGCACAGAACGGCGTCGCGCCCTGCGGCTGTGAGGAGCGTCCACGTCAAAACCGTCGTCGTGGACTTGCCGTTCGTGCCGGTGATCGCGACGATGGGGGCGTGGGCGAGGCGATAGGCGAACTCGATCTCGCCGATCACTTCCCTTTCGGCCATGTCCTTGATCGCCGGGTGATTGCGCGGGAAGCCGGGGGAGACGACGAGGACGTCGTACTCGTCGGGATCGATGTGGCCGTGCCAGTTGGGAACGGCTTGGACGTCGATCGAATGCAGTTCGTCAATCGCCGCAATGATCGCAGGGCTGTCGGAGGGCTTTTGGTCGAAGACGGTTGCGCTGCCTCCCAACTGCTTGACGGCTCTGGCGATAGAGAGGCCCGACTTGGCCATCCCCGCTATTGCAAAGCGCCTGCCCGAGACATTCATCCTGCAAGCCTCCATAGCCAGCCGACGCCCACGGCGACGAGGACCGCTTGGACGAGGTGGAACATCCAGACGACGCGGGTCTCTGGCCAGCCAGCGTGCTGGAACGCGTGATGGATGGGTGTGCGCGGGAAGATGCGCTTGCCGTTGCGGAGTTTCGCGGAGAGCACCTGGAGGGGGACGGGGACGAGTTCCAGAATGAGAACACCCGACATGAGGACAGCGACCCACAGATTTTCGCCGTTCGCGATGAGGTCTGACTTGCGGCCGACGATGAGGAACGCCCAACCCAGGAGCGCGCCTATCGGCAATGCGCCGACGTCGCCCATGAAGAGTTTCGCCGGCGGTGCGTTATAGAAGAGGAAGGGCACGAACCCTGCGGCCAGGGCCCCCATCACGACGAAGACAGCGAGCGCCGCGCTGGGATCGAGGACTGACAGCCGTGCGACGACGCAGAAACCGAGTGCAAGAAGAACGCCGATTCCACCTGCAAGCGCGTCCATGCCGTCGACGAAGTTGTAGGCGTTGGAGAAGAACAGGACGACGAACACAAGAAACGCCACCGCCCAAGGGTCGCGCACTCCGCCAAGCCAATAGGCGGCGACGGCGAAGAATATCTCCAAGAGGAACTTGGGCTTCCAGCCGAGGCCGCGCGTATCGTTGCCTGTGCGTGGAAGGACGAAGTCGTCGAGGAAGCCGACGACTGCAAAGCCGATCAGTAGGATAAGCGGGACTGTGCGCTGGGCCGCAGGGACAAAGAAGAGGCCTGCCGCGAGCGCGACAAGAACGACGATGCCGCCCATGGTCGGCGTCCCCTGCTTCTCGGCGTGCTCCGGGACGTATTCGCTGATCTTCTGGCGGCTCTTGGTCTTGATGAGCAACCGATAGACGAGCGGCGAGGCGACCAGCGAGCAGACGAACGCGACCAGCGATGCGACGAACGCTCGGTCGATGTCTGTCATGCTCAAGTGTGCAACGCCTCCAACGCACGCTCGAGTCCGAGCGCACGGCTTCCTTTTATCAGGACGGTATCGCCCGGCCGCACGCCGTCTAAAAATCGGACGACTTCGCTTAGATCGTACTCTTGCTGCTCGACGATCTTTTCCGCTGGGAAGCCTGCCATGCGAGCCTCGTCACCTATGTAAGAGGTCGGGCCGCCCGTGAGAAAGACGAGATCTAGCGGGCAGTCCATGAGCGCTTGGCCGACGAGGCGGTGGCCGCTCTCCGTGAAGTCGCCGAGTTCCTTCATCTCACCGAGTATCGCGAGGCGCCTGCCTTTCGAGGGGATCTCGGTGAGGGTCTTGAGGGCGGCGATGGTGGAGTCGGGCGAGGCGTTATAGGTGTCGAGGACGATGGTCGCTCCGCGGAACGGAACCACCTGGAGGCGCATCGGCGGGAAGGTGACGTCTGCCAGCGCCTTTGCGGCGTCCTTCGCTTTCACGCCCGCCGTGTCTGCGACGAGAACCGCGCAGGCGGCGTTGAGCGCCTGGTGGCGGCCGGTGGTGGGGAGTTCGAGATCGAAGGTCTCTCCGTCGATGGTGCCGCGCACGGCGCAGCGCTCCCAGGAGAGGGCGCGATAGCCGAGGACGCGGCAGTCTGCGCTCTGCTCGAAACCAAACGTCCTGACGTTGCACTTCGCGTTGCTCTTGAGGTCTTCGAAGTAGTCGTCCTCGCGCAATAGGACGGCAGTGCCGTCTTTTGGAAGCGCCTTGAGGAGTTCGGACTTTGCCTGGACGATGCCTTCGCGCGATCCGACCTTTTCGATGTGCGCAGTTCCGATGTGCGTAACGACGCCGATCGTCGGTTTCGCGAACGAAGCGAGGTGCGCGATCTGGCCGAAACCGCGCATTCCCATTTCGACGACGACTGCCTTGTGCTCTGGCGTGAGGTCGGCCCACACGAGCGGCGACGTGTACTCAGTGTTGCGATTGCCCTCGCTCTTGAGGACTGGGCCGAGCGGCGAAAGCGCTGCGGCGATCATCTCCTTGGTCGTGGTCTTTCCAGTGCTGCCGGTGACGGCGACTACTGGACCGTGGAACTCGTCGCGCTCTGTCTTTGCAAACTTTGCGAGCGCTTCGACGATGTTCTTAACTAAGATGTGGGTACCGCTCGTCTTGCGCTCGCACAGACATGCGACCGCACCCTTCTTTAGGGCGCTATCGGCGAAGTCGTGGCCGTCGACGTTTTCTCCCTTGATGCAGATAAAGAGGTCGCCCTTCTTTACATGGCGGTCGTCCGTTGCAAAGCCTTCGATCTCCTGAGCGCCATCGTCGGTGGTGCCCCCACAACGCCTTGCGAACTCCTCGACCGTCACTTTGTCGCCTCCAGTGCGAATTTTACGAGTTCCCTGTCGTCCATCGGATACTTCGTCCGGCCGATGATCTGGTAGTTCTCGTGACCCTTGCCAGCGATGACGATCACGTCGCCGTCCTGTGCGATCTCGACGGCCCTTTTGACTGCCTCCCTGCGGTCGATGACCGCCTCGTGGGCGGCGCCGGGCCGGACGCCTTTCATCACATCGTTGAGGATTTCCGCCGGATCTTCTGTGCGCGGGTTGTCGCTGGTGATGACGGTGAAGTCGGAGTTCTCAGTGGCGGCTTTCGCCATCTTTGGCCGCTTAGACTTATCTCTATCGCCGCCACAGCCGAAGACGGTGATGATCCTCTTCGGGTCGAGTTCGCGCACCGATTGAAGCAGTTTGACGAGGGCGTCGTCAGTGTGGGCGTAGTCGACGATGACGCTGAAGGCGCGACCCGTCGGCACGGACTCGAAGCGTCCGGGGACAGGAGTGACGGACTCCATCGCTGCGGTTGCCTCCCCGAACTCCATGCCCATCGCGAGGAGCGCGGCGAGGGCGGACGTAGCGTTCCAGACGTTGAATCTCCCTCCGACGTTGAGGCCCACCTCTTGTTTTGCTCCGCGGAAGTCCATCTTGAGGCGCAGACTCGTGACGGAGAGTTCGATGGGTTCGCACGTGAGGTCCGCGCCATTCGTGCCGAAAGTGACCGTCGGACGGAACGACTTGGCCCACTCGGCGCCGACCGGGTCGCCGACGTTGATCGCGCTCCGGAAGTCACTGCCTGCGAAGTCTGTGAACAACAGCCGCTTGGCCTCCGCGTAGTCGTGCATGTCGCTGTGGTAGTCGAGGTGGTCCTGCGATAGGTTCGTGAAGACGCCGCACGCAAAACGCAAACCGTAGACGCGCCGTTCGAAGAGCGCGTGGCTGCTCGCCTCCATCACGAAGTCCTCCACTCCCTTGTCGCGCGCCTCCGCCAGAAGTTTCCACATGTCGACGGGGAACGGAGTCGTGTTGGGGAGCTCGCGCCTTTTGCCATCGGGATCGAAACCGAGAGTGCCTAGGTAACTCGCCTTACGTCCGATCGTGCGCAAGGCATCGCGCAACATCCACGCCGTAGTCGTCTTTCCGTTCGTGCCTGTCACGCCGATGACGCGCATTTTGGCGCTGGGGTCACCGAGCAACGTGCGAGCGAGGATCGCGACGTGCATATTGAAACCGGGCTGGTCTCGCTCGAGTTGAACTGTGGCCAGACCGAGGCCCTTGGCGGTCTGATAGCCGTCGTGCGAATGCACGACGGCGGCGGCGGCATGGCTCTCCTTAGCCTGCTGAAGGAACGAGTGCGAATCGGTGTTTGCGCTGGGCATGCAGACGAAGAGGGTGCCTCGCGTGACCATTCTGGAATCGGCTTCGATCCTTGTGACTTCGGCCTCGCCGGAGGCTCGCACCGGGTGGAGGCCAGCCTCGGCGATGAGACTGGAGAGTTTCACCGTCCCTAGCCCTCCTTCGACGGCGTGTTGGCGATACCGAGTTTATTGATGGCCGCCACGGCGATCTGATCGAAGGCGGGGCCGGCGACGAGACTGCCGTAGATCTCGCCCGCGTCCGGGCGGTCGACCATCACGAGGATGAGAACCTTCGGGTGATCCGCCGGAAGCATGCCGACGAAACTGGAGACGTTGCCCCCGTCGGGCCCGAGGAACTGTGCCGTGCCGGTCTTGCCCGCGATCTCGTAGCCTTGCAGGGCGAGGGTCTTGCCGGTGCCGTAGGGCTTGTCGAGGACGGACTCCATGTATCCGCGCACCTGCCGCGCCGCCTCCGGGCTGACGACGCGAAGCGGCTGGGTCGGCGGGACGCGCTGTCCGTTGACCTTGGTGACGACCCGCGGCGGGACGTACTCGCCGTCGTTGGCGATCATGCAGAGCGCGGCCGCGAGCGAGACTGGCGGAACCGCGATTGACTGTCCAAAGCCGAGCGTGGCGAGTTGTCTTTGCTTGTCGTACTCGTCCATCTGGAAGAGCGGCGTCGCCGCGCCAGGCAGACCGATGCCGGGCTTTTCTAGGAGATTGAGCTGCCTCAAGTACGAGACCATCTTGTCGCGGCCGATGGCGAGCGCCCACTGAGCGGCGGCGACGTTGCAACTCATCGCGATGGCGCGGTCGAGATTGACGGAACCGTGCGCACGGACCCCGTGGTGCTCGTCGCACTGAATGGGTTTGCCGTGGCCGAGCGAATAGGAACCGGTGCACGTGATGTGGAAGGAATCGTCGACCACACCGAGGTCGAGCGCTTTGGCGAGGGTCAGAGGCTTGAAGGTCGAGCCGGGCGGCAGATCCTCCATGTATGAGGTCGCCATCTCGTTGCCGCCCTGCGGCCCCTTGGCAGGGTCGAAGGTCGGCCAGTTGGCGAGCGCGAGAACCTCACCTGTGGACGGCACCATGACGACGGCGGCCCCGCTCTTTGCGCGGTTCTGTTCGACCGCGTTGCGGATGGCGATGGTCGCGACGTTTTGGAGTTGCGAGTCGACCGTAAGGACGACGTCCTTATCGAGCGATCCGTTCTTGCCGGAAAGGTTGCGGTCGAAGGCGAGTTCCGCGCCCGACATCGGCTTTCCGTCGTGCGTCCAGCCAACGAGGCCGACGGCGGTGTCGCGCATCGGGTAGTCGCGGTCGGTCTGCTGTTCGAGCGAGACGCCGCCAGCGTCCCACTGTGACTTGACACGGCTGACAAGGGCGTAGTGGGCCGCATCGAGGGGATTGAGCCATACGCGCTTCTTGCCGGCGAGGTACGGCGCGCTGATGCGGGCCTCGGGTACGCCCGCCGCCTGAGCGAGCGACATGAAGAAACCGGGCGTGCACGGGACGCGGTCGTAAAAGACCCAGAAATCGTACTGTGGCCTGCTCTGGGCGAGGATGCGGCCGTCGGACGAATAGATGGTGCCTCGCTCCGGCGGCACTTCCGTGTCGCGCCCAGAGAGCCAAGCCGACCTTGCGTGCGCGAGGATCTTGCCCCTGCCGAATACCTGGACGTCGATCTGCGAGTAGACGGTCACGGCGAACAACAGCACGACGAGGCAGAACGTGCCGTAGAACGCCCCCGAGTGGCGGGTCTTACGTCTGGTCGGTCTGCTGGTCGTTGACACGCGTTGGTTCCTTGGCGAGGCCCGGCCTCGTGAAACCGTGGGAAACGGCCCACCGATCGAGCGCGCCCGTCGACATCAGCGCTGTGACCTGCCTACCAAGGTCTAAGACGTCTAGCCGCGCCGCTTCGATCCGTTGTTCGGCGTTGCTGCGCTGCTTGTGGGCAGCCGCCTGCATCGAACGGCCCATCAGGGTCATGAGACTGAACGTGACCGCGCTGAGGGCCGCAAATCCCACGAGGTGCAGGAACGCGGTCTTGACCACCGACACGCGGGGTGCGGTCGAGACAGTCCCCCTCGTCTTTCCTGCTCTGGTCCTGGCCACCGGTTGCGTGGCTGCTTTTTCATCTATCCAAGGTGCTACGCCCATGTTTCTTTACCATCCGTGGTGTTCTTTCGATGAGCCGCAGTTTTGCGCTCCGGCTCTTTGGGTTGTCCCGAACTTCCTGTTCGCCGGGGACTATCGGCTTCTTGATCAAAAGGCTGAATCCTTCTTCGTCTGAGAGGCGTCGGAACGCGCGCTTGACGGCGCGGTCTTCGCCTGAGTGATAACTGAGGACGGCCATCCTGCCGCCTTTAGAGAGACAACGGGCTGCGCTCTCTACAGCGTCCTGCAGTCCCTCGAGTTCTCTGTTGACGTGGATGCGCACCGCCTGGAACGTGCGCGTGGCAGGGTGGATGCGTCGGTCACGCTTGGCGGCCGGGACGGCTGCGAGGACGCAGTCGACCAGGTCGGCGGTCGTTGTGAGGCGTCTTTCCTTGCGCCTGTCAACGATGACCTGTGCGATCTTGCGCGCCCAGCGCTCGTCGCCGTATTCACGCAGCACGCGCTCGATCTCGGACGCGCTCGAACTGTTGAGAAAGTCTGCGGCGGTCTGGCCCTTCGTGCGGTCCATCCGCATGTCGAGCGGGCCATCCTGCCTGAAACTGATTCCTCGCGCTTCGTCTTCAATCTGTGCGTTGTTGAGGCCGAGGTCGAGGAGGATCGCGTCCGCCTTCGCCGCGCCCAGCACTTCAGGGATCGCGCGGTAGTCGCCGTGGTGGAGCGAGAGTTCGATGCCATCGGCACCGGCGAGGGTCTTGTGGGCGAGCGTCAACATAGCCTCATCCCAGTCGATCCCGATGAGACAACCTCCGGGAGCGATCTTTTGTGCGATCTCTTGGCTGTGTCCTGCAAGACCGATCGTTCCGTCGACGACGGTCGCGCCTGGCTGGAGACGGAGCCCTTCGAGGACTTCGCGCACCATGACGGGGACGTGCGACGGTGCAGGCACATCAGTCCTTCCCCGTCATTTGGCGGTAGGCACGGTCGACGGCCTCTCTGCGTTCGCGGCCGTAGCCATCGGGATCGCTTTCGTACTTCTCCCACTCGGCCTTGGCCCAGATCTCGAGCCGGTCTAGACAGCCGACGACGACGACCTTGTCGACCAGCCTGGCTGCGTCGCGCAGTTTTTGCGGCACGACGACGCGCCCTTGCCGGTCGCACTTCAGGTCGTCTTCTGCTGTTCCAATGATCAGTCGCGTGTAGTGCTGTCGCGCCTGGTTGGTGCTGGGGTTCTGCATGATCTCCGCGACCATCTGCTCCCAGACAGGCAACGGATAGGCGATGACACAGCCAGTAGAGCCAAGCGCCATGAGGAACGGGTCTCCCAGACGCTCGCGCTTCTTTTTGGAGAGGAGCAGACGGCCCTTCTCGTCGATCGTCGCCTCGTCGGTGCCGATCAACTGCCTTGATAGGGGAACGCCTGTCCATGACTCCATCACGCGATTCCTTAGGTAAGGCCGGCCGGTTGCCTTCCGTGGCACCGGCCGCCTTCCGATATCTCTCCGGACACCCCGCCCGGCAGAAAGACGCTGCCTTCCTGGCCGCTGTCTTCCACTTGAAAGGGATTATAGTGGGAACTGATCACGAAAATGTGCGATTTTAGATAGAAAATTGGGATTTTTTTTCCACAAACACTCTATGTATTCTTACTAGTGTTTATGTGTCTACTATTTGAGTGGAAAAGACATGAACGTGCTACTGCGTGCGGTTCTCGTGGCTCAGACGTTGGTGCCCAGGACGCTCTTGAACTGCGCGTTGAACATGGCCTGATAGATGCCTGGGCGGGCGACCAGTTCGGCGTGCGATCCCTGGTCCACGATCCTTCCCTTGTCGATCACGATGATCCTGTCGGCCTCGACGACGCTGGAGAGCCTGTGGGAGACGATAAAGGTGGTCCTTCCCTTCATGGCGGCCTTGAGGGCGACCTGGACCTTGGCCTCGGTCTCGGCGTCGAGGCTGCTGGTCACGTCGTCCAGGAGCAGGATCTTGGGGTCTGTGACGAGGGCCCTGGCCAGGGCGAGGCGCTGGCGCTGGCCGCCGCTGAGTCTGACTCCCCGCTCGCCGATCCTGGTCTGGTAGCCCTGCTCAAGGCTCGATATGAAGTCGTGGAGGTCGGCGGTCCTGCAGGCGCGCTCGACCTGGGCGTCGGTGGCCTCGCGGTTGCCGTATCGGACGTTTTCGACCAGGGACTCGCTGAAGACGACGTTCTCCTGTGCGACCATGCTGATCTGGCGCCGGAGCGAGTCGATGCGCACGTTCCGGATGTCGTTGCCGTCGATGAGGATGTGGCCTCGGGTCGGGTCATAGAACCGCATCATGAGATTCATGAGGGTGGTCTTGCCCGCGCCGCTGTGTCCGACCACTCCGACAACCTCGCCAGCCTTTACCCGCAGGTCGACGTCCTTGATGATGGGTGGCTCGTCGCCGTAGCCAAAGGAGACCTGCTCGAGGACGACGTCTTGCCCAAACTGTGGGAGAGCGATCGCACCCGGCGCGTCTTCGATATCGGGGCGCGTGTCCAGCGTTTCGAACACGCGATCCATTGCTGCGACCGCCCACTGGAGGCCGGTGTTGAAGTCCACGACCCGGACGGCCGGCTGGAACACGTAGCCGATGTAGAACGTGATGGCGACGAGCGCGCCAACGGTGAGAAAGCCCTGCTGGACGAGGCTTCCGCCGTAGGCGTAGACGATGCCTGTGCCGAGCGCAGAGATCACGCCCGAGATGAGACCGAGCCGGCGGTTGAGGTGCATCTGCTGGCGGTCCATTTTGAACTTGGCCTTGACGGACGACATGAAACTCTGCGTCTCTCGCTCTTCGCGGACGAACGCCTTGACCACGGCGATCCCGAAGATCTTCTCGGTGAGTTTGCCGACCATCTCGTCGTAGAGCCTGCGCTGCTCCTTGCGGACGCTGCGAATGTGTTTGAGAAAACTGATGTAACTGACCACGTAGAAGGGCACGAGCGCGACGATGATGATCGCGATCTTCCACTCCAGGTAGAAGAGCATTCCGATGACGGCGATGAGGGTGATGACGTCGCTGAAGAAGACGACCAACTGGCCCTGGATCAACGACTGGATGAGTTCGATGTCCGCTGTGGCGCGGGACATGATCTTGCCGGTCTGGGTCTGGCGGTGGTAGGCCAGCGAGAGGCGCTGCAGGTGCCTCCAGGTCTCGAACCTGAGATCGAAGCAGAAGCGGTGGCCGAGGACGGCGACTGTGACCGAAAGGACGTAGTTGAGGATCGCTTTGAGGACGAGTGCCGCGAAGAGGAGCCCTCCCACAAGGAGAAGGACGCGCGGGCCATCGACGTTCTTGAGCCTGTCGATCTCGGCTCGGACCGAAGCGACCCTGGAATCCTTCGCCGGTAGTTTTGCGAGCTCCTGTTGTTTGGAGACGACGGGCTTGATGCCGACGTCGATCGCGTGCTGGAAAAGCCTCGGAGGAATGATCTGCAGGACAGTGACCGCGAGAGTGCAGACGACGGCGAGCGCGACCCACCAGCGGTATGGCCGTAGAAATACGAGCGTCCGGCGGAACGAACCCACCGATCTCGATTGTGACAGGCACGACAAAGACAATGCGGCCCCCAGTGACTGGGGGCCGCTCCAAGGACCTATCTATCGACTATGATGCTGCCCTAACGCTTGGCATCGGGCTCTTTGAGGGCCTCTTTGGTGAGCCCCCACGCACCCACGATGGATGCAACCGCCACTGCAATGGCAACGAGTGAATAAACCATAACCAACCTACACCAACTCTCCCAACCGCTTCTTTCCACCACACCGATTCTTATTGGAGTCCGTTTCCAGAGAGTGTTACCAGGCTTGGTCCGAAGTCAGGCAGGGTTACTGACGGGGGAATGACTGGCGGTCTAATTGCCAGCCCGCAATTGCCTCTGGCCCTTCGTGAGCCTCGGTAGCAGCCGGTCGGCGTTGGCGATGCCGAACGAGACGACGGCGAGGTCGGTCGCCATCTGCGCGAGGTTTTCGGCAGGCACGAGGTCTGGAGTGTCGTACTGTGTGTGCCAGATGTGCCTATAGTCGAGGCCAGGGCGCTTTTGGAAGGTGAATCCGGGCACACCCTTGGCGGTGAAGGAGACGTGATCGCTGCCTCCACCCAATGGGAACCTGTCAACCTGGCGGGCCAAGACAGGATAGCCGGGGAACGCGTCGCGCATAGGGGCGACCGCCTGTCGGAGGACGTCGATCATGTCGCTCGTGCCGTCGATCTCTTCGTGGGTGTTGGCGCCACTGTCCTCGTTAAGGACCGCGCTGATCTTGTCCAGTTCGTCGAGGTGAGCGTCGACGTAGCCACTGCTGCCAAGGAGCCCCTGCTCCTCGCCCGTCCAGAGGATGAACCTGACCGTACGCTTTGGGCGGGCTCCCGCGAAGACCATCAGGCGAGCCGCCTCTAGGACGCTGCAGGCACCTGTGCCGTTGTCCTGCGCGCCTTTGGAGCCCGGGCCGTTCCAACTGTCGAGGTGGGCGCAGACGATGACATACTCGTCGGGCATCTCAGAGCCGCGGACGTCGGCGACCACGTTGTGCAGGTCGATCGGTTTGTCGATGATTCTGTTGTCGATGTCGAACTCGACGGTCACCGGCCTGCCGGCGTCCACCTCTGCGGCAATGTCGTCGTAGTCCGCGCCGCGGATGGTGACGAGGGGGGTCTTTGGCCGAGTCTCGTCCGTGTAGTCAGTCCAGCGCCCGTGGGTCCAAACGAGGTCCTTGCCCGTCGTGTAGATACGACCTGCGATGCCAGCCAAGTCGAGGCGGCGATCCATGGCCGACGGGTTCGCCAGGCGCGCTCCGCCCATGGAGACGATCCCGGGCATGAGGATCCAGGCTCCCTTGAGTTTCTCTCCCATCCGGAACGCTTCGTCGGGCGTCACGGGCTCACGGTAGACGGGGCCCCTCACCGGCCCTTGCGTGCCCGAGGTGTAACAGTTCGTCGTAAAAACGAGGTCGCGCTCGAACGGAGCGACCACGCGACCGACCTGCCTGGGTCCGCGCTCAAAGGTCTGCGGGGCCGTTCCCCACTTCTCCAGGTGGACGTTCTCCAGCCCATAGGACTTGAACTTGGCGAGAGCCCACTGCTCGGCTCTTGCGAGTTCGGGAGTCCCGGTGGCTCGTCCGCCAATTGTTGAGCAGAGTTGGTCGAGGAGCGCCTTCGCGTGGCTGTCGTCTCGGCCCTCGGCGATCATGAGATCGACCGACTTTGGGGTCAGGCCCCCCGTGACCAACGCTACTGCGACGGTGGCGAGAACGACCGGGAAGAACTGGCGGACTTTCATAGCATCGTGGGCCCTACGATCTTACACGTCCGGGAACGCTCTCCGGTTCCCTGGGCGTCGAATGTACAATGCATGGCGTGATCTCGCTGATCTTGGCCTCGGTACTGCTACCAACCGGCTCCCCTGAGCCGGTTTCGTATGTTTCCGGCGATGTCGGAGTGAGAGCCACTACCAACGGAAAGGTCGAGTTCTTGACGGTCGACGGTAGGGGGCGACAGACGGTGATCGCTACGGGCGGCGAAGGGCTCGGGTTCACGAGCGTGTCTGAGACGGACGGTGGACTCGTGCTCAGCGGAGACACCTATACGTGCACGGTCCGCGTGCCCGAGAAGGGCCGGGTCGTGTCGGTCAAGGTGAGCGGGTCGGCCCCGCCGAACAGCCTGACGAGCGCGATGTTCCGTGTCTCGTTGACGCCGAACGGCCGTCAGGCGAGACCGACGGACTGGTACGCGCCACCTTCGACGAACCCCGAGGCCGTCACTTCGGAGAGGTTTGGTACGCCGGTCGTGGTCGCCAGCGCCGGCAAGTTCGGCGCCGCGGTGATGCCGGACATGGCGGACCTTGCGACAAACCGGCCGATGGCGCCTTTGCTGGGCGTCGACACGTCAGGGAGAACTTCGACGTCGGCGATCCTCACTTATGGATTTGCGAGTTACGCACGCGACGCAGACGGAAGGGCGAAACTTGTCGAACGAACGCTTGCAAACCCTGCGAAGTTCTCGTGGAAGTTTGACGTCGCTGTCTCGGACACAAACGACATCATCGACATCGCCGAACGGCGCCTGTGGGAGGCGTACGGACTGGCCCGATCGACGAAGAGGTTTCCACAGACGACGCCGTTCCTCTACTATACGAGGCCGGCGCTCGACATGGAGCGCGGCGGCGGTGAAGAGAACGAGGGCGGCGCTGAGGAGGAGATCGAGGGCCTCTGGTGGGAGACCGAGTCCGGAGACGAGAAACTGATGGCGCCGAAGAGTTCCGACAACATGATGCGCTTGACTGCGGACGAGAACGCCGTCCGCTTCGCGTGGGCGCTGCGGTATTGGGGGGGCAAACTGAAGCAGTACACGTGGCAGAACAACGGCGACGCGGTGATCAACCTCTTATTGCGCGCCCGGGACGAAGACGGCCGGACCACGGTCGCCTTTAACACGAAGAGCGCGCGTTGGCAGGACGCCCCGTTCGACGCATCAGCAGCCGCTCAAACTGCGCGCTGGAAACTCAGATATGTCACAGACTTTCCTGACTACAAGGAGCGCGAAGCAGTGATTGCGCAGGTGTCTTCAGCGGAGACTGCGATCGTTGGCGCGCCGTTGACTGGCCTTAGCGCGCTGTTCCTGTCGGAGTTTGCGGCCAGCAAAGTCGTTACGGACGATGCGGTGAAGACGAGGGCGCGGGACGCAGTCAAGAAGTCGCTGCCGAGACTGAAGAAGGAGGCGGTGTCGGAACTGCAGGACAAGCGGACTCCGAGCGCAGACACCGTTGCCACTGCGCTGTTGCTGGCGAGATCCGGTGACAATGGGGCGGCCACTGAAGTGCTGCAACGAGCGTTCCTCTCACAGACCGTCACACAGCCGACGAACGTCGTCGGTACGGTGACGTACGGAGCCTTCGCAGGCGAACACCTTGCCACGGAGTCGCAATCGGCATACACGGACGATTTGCTCGAGGCGTGCGTTCTCACCGGGAACGAGCGATTGGCGCAGCGTGCGACAGCCGCGCTGCGGGCGCCGCTCGGACTTTACAACCACGCCACGCTCTCTATTTCGGGAGTCCGTCTCCCCGACAAGATCCTGTTCTACCGTTCGTCGCCGTGGTTCGGCGAGGGAGCGTCGTGCGAGTTCGGCGACTGGCGCGGCCCGGCTGACGGGATCGGCCAGACGCTCGCATCGATCGGTGAGGCGATGCGGAAGTACGGAAGCCTCTATACGGACAAAGCAGGCTGGAGTGTTGGAATTGATGGAGTAACGCTGGGGCCAGACGGACTCGTTACCAGCGCGCTCAGTGGCAACCCGTTCGCCTTTGACGGGTCGTTTCCCTACTCTTGGCGCAACGACGTGACTGGCGAGACGAAAGACGCTTCAGAGCCACCTGATCAGTACGTGATCCGCTCGATCACTCTTCAAAGCGACGGAAAAAAGACGGAGGTCTTGGCGCTACCTGGTTTTACGGTGACTGACTCCCGGAAACTCTCGGGATCGTTCACGTTCGGCGACGGAACGACCGCTGATGCGCAACTGCTGCCTACGGGCTTTGGCGCGGTCGTCAGTCGAAAGGCGCTCGACGCAGGCGGGATCACGTTTTCCGGCAAATACGAAGACCATCGAATCTCAGCAGGGCCCGCGTATTTTTCGTTAGGGCCCCCGTCCGCAGATACCGCTTGGCCGCTCGGTTGGCGGCGAATTGGCGAACTCTCCGACACGGCGCAAGCCTCTCTTACCGACTCTGGCGAGACGATCCTGAGCACTGCCGACGACGGGCACGGCGGTTCGGACATGGAGTTGACGGGCCGGATCGAGTCGCAGGTCTTCGTGCTTGACAACAACGGACTGAAGTTCACGATGCTAGGCAAAGCCGACCCCAACGTATCGGTACAACTCATCGACGCAAGACTTTCGGTTCCCATTGCTACTGTGAAGAAGACTACCGACGGTTCAGAGCCCGTGATCTGGGAACTGTTTTCTCGCGTCGGTGCTCTCGTCTACGTCAGGATAGTGGACGACAGCAAGACGGGCGCAGTCGCGATCAAGTCGCTGCGGAGCGCGGACGTTTTGCCGGGCGGCTAGAAGCGGATTCCGTAGTCGAGGCGCAGGCTCCAGTTCTGGAGCGCGCTGCTGCTGGGCCGGAAGCCTTCGTAGTTCATGTTTCCAAACATCATGCTGAACGTCTGGTTGGGCCCGGGCCGCTGGTCGAAGCGGACCCAGAACTCGTGGCTGGTGCTGCGCGGGCCCGTGCCGTCGGTCTGTACCGAGCGATATCCCAGCGTGAGAGGCGAAGGGTTCGATGCAAATAAAGTAAGGTCGATGCCCGTCTTGCGCGACAAGAGGTTGGTCTTGTCGTTGCGCATCTCCTCGAAAACGAACCCCGCCTTGAGGCTCTTGCCGCCCAGATAGTTGACCTTCCAGTTGTTCGTCCTCGTATCCTGGGCGACGCCGCCGAGCAACGCCTGGTTGTTCTGTTTGAGCGGGTTCGTCATGATGCTGTTCTCGACCTGCCAGTCCTTTGAGAACTTTGCGACGAACTTGAGGTCGCGGATCGCGACGACCTCGTCAGTCGGCATGGTGCGGAGGTCGTAGTTCAGTTCTGCGCGAACGGCGCTCTTGCCGGACTTGTCAGTGTTGAACGAAAAGACGCGGTCGATCGCGCGGTCGCCGTTGGGGCTGACCTGGCTGCGATAGCCATAGCCAAGGCTCATCGGGCCGAGATTGCCCGTGAAGCCCATGGTTCGGTTCTCCTTCGCCCACTTGTCCATGTCGTGCAGGGTGTCGGCCGTGTAGAAGAATTCGACGTTGTCTATAGTGCCGAGGTCGAGAGGCTTGACCGTCTTGATGTTGACGTTGCCCATCGACTTGCTGCGGCGGTTGTCCCAGACGTCCCGCGTGTACTGCAGGCTCTTGACGTCGAGGCCGGCGAACTGCCCGCTCGTGAGACCGACCTTTTCGTTCCTCGTCCCTGCGCTGGGGTTGCTCAGGTCGCGCACCTGGCCATAGGTGAATCGGATGTTCCTGCCGAAGTCCATCCAGAAACCGTAGTCGCGCTTTTGGCTGTCCGGCTTGTCGCCCGCCCTGTTGACCTTCGTGTCCGTTACGCCGACGCCGATGCGGTCTGTGACGTTGGTGTTGATGGTGTTGGTCATGGCGGTCTCCCGCTCGCCCGTCTCAAACCTGGTCTCGCTCTGTGAAGTCTCGATCTTGGTGGTCTTGGTGAGGTTGGTCGAGTAGGCCACCTGCTGTGTCACAGAACTCGGCGTCTCGTCCTGCTCGCCGTTGAAATGACGCTGCTCCTGCATGAGCGAGAGCGTGCCGAAGGAGCCGAGGCTCTGTTGGAGCAGCAGCCGGTCGAACTCGCGGTCGACCTGCGCCGCCGTGTTGTCCTTGTAGAGCTGCTCGGCCTGATAGGCGCTGACCTTCGTTCCCTTAACCATGTTCCAGTCGACGGAGGACTCGCGCCAGTGTCGGTTCTCGTCAGTCAACATGTTGTTGGCGTCGGCCCAGTTGAGGTTGATACCGAGGTTTGGAAACACTTGGACCTTGGCTTTGAGGCTTGTCTGGTCGAAGCCGACGAGGCCGCTCAGGATCTGCCTCTCAGGATCTACGAGGCTGTTTGAGAAGAGGAATCCGGGGTCGACGATCCTCCGCGAGTATTCGAAGCCGATCGTTTTGCTCGTGTAACCGATCACGCGGCGGGAGAGGCCCTGGCTGCCCACCGACGCGGCCATCTGACTGAAGTCGAGTTTCGACGACTTGTCCAACTTGACTCCTACGTCGAAGTCGGACTTGGCCATACCTGCCATGGTGCCGAAGACGCCCTGCTCAGACCTCATGAGTTGGCCGATCTCGGTGAACTGGTCGCCGACGTTCGTGGAGCGGTAGTTGAGCGAGTACTTCGGCCCGGTAACGGTATACGCCTGGGAGAGCAGACGATCCCTTGAGCCGTTGAGAGACGCGTCGTCGAAGCGGACCGTGTATCCACCGCCGAAGTCGTATCCGACGCGCCAAAGTTCGCGACCGACACCTGCGCTCTGGCTGAACAGTTGCATGTCTTGGCCGTTGGGTGCGGCCTTCGGGTTGACCATCTTGCTGATGGCGTCGGCGTTCTCCTTCAGTTCCTGCGGCTGGAGCGAGGTCATTCGCGAGAAGCCCTGGTCGACGCTTTTGTTCAGATAGTCGAGGTCGAACTTGCCGTACTTCGCTGAAAGCGACTGTGACGCGAACCGCGAGCCACCGAAACTGACTGCGGACGACGCGTACTTCAGGGATCCGCCGAGACTGTCGGTCGAAAGATCCAGGCTGCGACGGCCAACGCCGGACTCCCTCTGAATCTGACCGATGTTGAACGTGTTCTGGTCGTCGTACTTCGGACGAAGGCCGACAAACTGGGTGAAAGCCTGGTCGATCGTCTGGTCCGAGTAGTTGAGGGCGAGCCCGTGCGCCTTGAAATCGATGTCGTGCTTCTCGATGCCCGCTTTTGAACCGTCGTTGAGTTCAAACGAGTTGAAAGCGATGGAGGCGCCGCCCGAAGCAAAGCCGGCCTTGGTGATCTGCCGGTTGAGGCCGCGTTCTTTCTGAAGTAGCGCGCGATCTCCCTCGCGGATGTCCTTGAACCGCGTGAACGTGCTATCGACGTCCTGCTCGTCCAGGCTAAATGTCAGCCCGCCATATCCGAAGGCGTAGTTGCGCCAGTTGATCGAGCCACCCGCATCGCCGACCGAGCGGAAGCCCGAACCGAACTTCAGCGCGCCGACCTGCGCGTCCTTGAGATCGAACCCAGATCGCTTGAGACCGCGCTCTTTCTGCAGTGCTGCGACGTCCGCATCGCTGACGCCGTTCTGCTTCATTGCGTCGAAGCCCGCGAACTTCTTGTTGACGTCTTGGTAGTCGATCGAAAGTTTGCCGCCGGCCGCGTCGGTGGAGTAGTTTTGGACGATAGCGCTGCCGGTGCCCTCATCTGGCTGTTTGTTGCCGCCGTTGTAGTCGCCGAAGAGGCTCATCGCGTCGGAGCGAACGCGCTGACCGACCATGAAGACTCCCTTGAGGTTTCCGCCGCTGAGGTTGAACGCGTTTGATACGCCGTACACGTTCGAACTAAGGACGGTGCCGTCCTTGAGGCGCTCGGTCAAGCCAAGGCCAAGGATGAACGACGCCTGCGGATTGAACTCGAGTTTGAGACCGGAGAACCCTGTGGACTTTTGATTGTCCGCCGCAAAGACGCCGACCTGGCTGGCTTTGTCGTCATACCGATAGTTGACGCGCAGGGCCTGGCCGGGCCGGAAAGGCCGCATCAGGTAGATGACGCCCGTGCTGTAGTCGATGCTGTAGTCGGTGTCCTTGACCAGGCGGCGACCGTCGAGTTCGACGATCTCAGAGCCGTGGCGGACGTTGCCGAAGCGGAGGGGGAAACTGTACTTGCCGGGATCGAGGCGGATGAGATCCATCGCGCCTTTGCCGCCCAGTTGCACGTCGGGAGCGCTCGAACCGGAGTTCGGCCCGACAGGCAGGGCTACCTGTGCCGAAACAGCGACCGGAGTCGCCGCTACAGCCATGGCAATCCATCGCTCTAGACTCTTTCGCGGCATTACCAACAGTGTCTCTATCCTGGATTATAGCCTGAAACCGCCCCCGCAGGAGTACCGTCCCAGATCTTCCTGCGTCCGCTGTTGGTTCCTCGGCGCCAAGGAACATAACGGCAGTCCCTGCTATTCAGGACGTCCGTATTCTTACCAGGTTTCAGTCTGGATTAGAGGTTTTGGCACATTTGAGCCGAAAATCTGCTTGGAATGGACGGTGAGACACGGAACGTCAGGGTCGAATTGACCCACGAGGAAGCCTACGAAATCCTCATGAGGTGCCTTCAGAGCGCGGAGAAGGACACGCCCGTGTTCCACTCGGCAATTGCCCGGCTGGCCCGGGCCATCGAGGCCCAGCCACAGCCGCTCTCTAAGGCAAGTTGACCCACTTTCCGGCCGCGCTGCTCCTCTCGACGGCGTCGAGCACCCTCTGGTTTTCGAGACCGTCCTTGAACGACGGATCGATGGGTCTGCCCTCGTGCATCGCCACCACGGCGTCCGCAACGAAGTTCACGAACGTGTGCTCGTACCCGATGATGTGTCCGACCGGCCAGTACCTCCCTGCGTAGGGGTGCGCGCCCTCTGTCGCCTGTATCGTGCGAAATCCCTGCATGCCGGGCTTGTCGGCGACATCGTAGTACTCGAGTTCGTTCATCCGTTCGACGTTGAACACGATCGATCCCTTTGAGCCGTTGATCTCGATGCGGTTCTGGTTCTTTCTTCCGGTCGCGAAGCGTGTCGCCTCGAACGTGCCGACTGCGCCGCACTTGTACTTCGCGAGGAACATGGAGACGTCGTCGACGTCGACCTCGCCCATCTCGTCCGACGCTGACGCACCAAGTTTGTCGTCGATCTCGCCAACGAGGGGACGATGCTTGATGAACGTGTGCATGTGGCCGCACACGGAGTCGAGTTCGCCGACGAGGTAGCGCGCCATGTCGATCGAATGGCTTGCGAGGTCGCCGTGCGATCCGCTTCCGGCGACGCTCTTTTGCAATCGCCAAACGAGCGGGAAGCCTGGGTCGATGATCCAGTCCTGCAGATAGACGCATCGCACGTGGAACACGGTGCCGACGCGGCCCTCTTCGATCATCTGTTTTGCAAACGCGACGGCGGGCGCTTTGCGGTACGTGTGAAAGACGCCGTTGGCGACCTTGTTGTCTGTGACCGCCTTGTACATCTTCTCCGCCTCGGCGAGCGTGTTGCCGATCGGCTTTTCGCACCAGACCGCCTTGCCTGCCTCGGCCGCGGCGCAGGCGATCTCGCAGTGGCTGACACCGGGGGTGGAGACGTCGATGACGTCGATCTCTGGGTCGTCCATGACCTTGCGCCAGTCGGTCTCGTAGCCCTCCCAGCCGAAGTTGTCGGCGGCGGCCCTGACTGCGGGCTCTGTGCGGCCGCAGATGGTCTTCATGCGGACGTCCAACGGCAGGTCGAAATAGCGCCCGACCTGGCGGTAGGCGTTGCTGTGGGCCTTCCCCATGAACTGATAGCCGATGAGGCCGATCGTCAGCGTCTTCTTTGCCATCGCTTGCGAAGCAAGTCTGAACGGGTCGGGGCCTCTGGGTCAAGCCTGTGCCACCATAGGCAACCGATGAAGACCTATCCGGGCTTTGACGTGGGCGGGGTGCGCGTGGACGTGCCGCTGCTGCTCGCGCCAATGGAGGACGTGACGAACCTCGCGTTCCGGCTGATCGCCAAGCGGATCGGCCGCCCGGGCCTGATGTTCACGGAGTTCGTGAGCGCGATGGCGATCCACCACGGCGCACACAAGACCCTCAAGAAAATGCGCGTGCTGGACGTCGAGCGGCCGCTGGGCATCCAGATCTTCGGTGGCGACCCGGACGTGATGGCTGAGACGGCGCTCATCGCCGAGGAGATGGGCGCGGACATCGTGGACGTGAACATGGGGTGCTGGGTGCCCAAGGTGTGTCGCACAGGGTCGGGTGCGGCGCTGCTTAAGGATCCAGACCTCGCCGAACAGATCGTGTCTGCCGTGGTGAGAGCCGTCGACGTGCCTGTGACGGTGAAGGTGCGTGCCGGATGGACTACTCGCTGTTCGCAGCGCCGGAGTTGTGCAAGAGGTTCGTCAACGCGGGCGCGAAGATGATCACGCTTCACGCACGTTTCGCCAAGCAGGGCTTTGAGGGCGAAGCAAACTGGCGGCTGATCCATGAAATGCGCGAATCCGTGAGCGTCCCGCTGATCGGCAACGGGGACGTGAAGACACCCGAAGACGCCAAGCGGATGATCGACGAGACGGGATGCGAAGGCGTCATGGTGGGGCGGGCAGCGATTTCCAACCCCTGGGCCCTCGCCAGGATGCGAGCGGGCTTGACGGGAGATCCTGTGCTAGGTCCGCCCACGATGGAGGAGAGGATCAGGACGGCAATCGAGCATGCCAAGACAATGGTCGCGTTCGAGGCGGGGCTGGACGAATGGTCGGACGTTGTCGGACTCCTACCGGCTGAGAGGGCCGAGATCGAACTGAGGGGAATCCGGGCATTGAGGGGCCAATTGCCGCTCTATATCAAGGGTGCACCAGGTGCCGCCCAAACGAGGGCGCGGCTCTCGCGGGTGTCGTCCGTGGCGGAACTGGAGGATATCCTTGAGGAGTTCGCCGCAGGACCCCGCGAGCGGGGCGCGGGCGATGTACAATCGGTCCGCTAGCCGTGATGCTCTTCCGCGCGTTCGTTCTGAAGGTCGCTTCCTGGAAGCCTGTCAAGAAGCTGATCACCAAGTCCTTCCTTTTCCGTCCCCTGGTCAAGCGTTTTGTCGCCGGCGAGGACCTCGACTCAGCGATCGCCATCGGCGAGGAGTACGCGAGGAGGGGGTACCTGGTCTCGATGGACCTGCTGGGGGAGAACGTCGCGACGAAGGAGGAGGCGGCGCAGGAGACGGCCACCTATGTCGAGATGGCGAAGAAGGTCGCCGCGAGCGACCAGAAGGACAGGATCAACATTTCCGTTAAGTTGACGGCGCTCGGCTTTGACATCAGCGACGAGGTCGCCGAGCAGAACTACCGGACCATCTTGGACGTGTGCAAGCCGCACGACATCTTCGTGCGCGCGGACATGGAGGCGAGCCCCTACACCGAGCGGACCATCAAGATGATCGAACGCCTGCGTGCGACCTACACGAACTGCGGCACCGTGCTGCAGTCGTACCTGCACCGGACTCCTGGCGACGTGCAGAAGATGATCGGACTGAAGGCGCGCGTGCGCATCGTCAAGGGCGCGTACTTCGAGCCGGACACGGTGGCATACCAGATGAAGCCGAAAGTTGACGAGATGTACGTCGCGTGCGCGAAGACGCTCTTGTGCGAGGGCAATTATCCGGCGATCGCCACTCACGACCCGAAGATCATTGAGACGCTGAAGACGTTCATCCAGAAGGAGGGAATCCCAAACGAGCGGTTCGAGTGGCAGATGATCTACGGCGTGCGACGCGACCTGCAGGAGATGCTCCTCAAGGAGGGGTACAACATCCGGATCTACATCCCGTATGGAGCGGCCTGGTATCCGTACTTCAGTCGTCGGCTCGCGGAACGGCCGGCCAACATGCTCTTCATCCTCAAGTCGCTCTTCAAAAAATAGGTAGAGTCAAAGACGCCCCATGGATCTTTTTCAAGCGCTTAGGGACAGTTACCTCACCGAGGGTCTGACGGACGACCAGGTTCGTGCGATCGAGGCCATCTCGGAGGGACTGATCTGCAAGGACTTGCAGGAGGTCATCCGCGAGTTCGACGAACCGAGCGACGTCTTTATCCTGGTCCACGGGAAGGCGCGCGTGACCACCAACTCCGGCGAGCCGATCGCGAGACTGAAGGACGGATCGATCTTCGGGGAGATCGCGCTTTTTTCGGACACACAGAGGACCGCGAGCGTGCTGAGTGACGGCGTTTCAAAGTTCGTCAGGATCGATGGCAAGAAATTGAACGCGCTCATGGACGACAAGCCCGAGATCGGAGTGAAAATTCTGCGCAACGTGGGAAGGACGCTTTGCGCGCACCTGCGTTCGTCCAACGTGCAACTCGAGTCGATCCTTCGGACGCTCTAGGTCGTCTGTCTCGACTGTTCCTCTTGTGAGGCAGGCTGTGCCTGCGACAGGTTTTCGCGGAGCGGGTCCACTTCTTCTTCAATGCGTTCCGTGATCCTCTTCGTCAGTGCCCTTGCCGCGCGGCGTCCTGATTTAACCAGACTTCTGAAGACCAACCATCCTAGCCCGAGAAGGCCGCCTGCGGCGAGGAGGCCCGTTCCAACCCTGCCCGACTCCAGGAAGTTTGCAAAGAGAATGAACGAAAGGATGATCGGCATATGCATGCCGATAAAGTACGCGCTCAACGGTAAATATTTGACCTTGAGCTTCGTCCTTCCCTTCCTTGACTCAACATTGACATAAACCATGTGGACGCCAGTCATGCCTTGACCTGACAAGGTCCGTCCTACCTGCATCAGCCCTACCCTTCCATTCCTCTTCACCATGTTGGAAATCGTGTCGAAATCTTCTGGATCCATTTCGCCATCGACGACACGCTCGAACTCTTCGGTCATGTTGAAGAGTCCGACGGTGGATTTCTCCTCTGTATCGAGCCCGGCTATTGCGCGGTCGATGCACGACTGGTCGATGCCGGCTTCTTTCGCGATCTTTCTTAGTTCTTCCTCGGTTACGCCTGGCGTGTAGTCTCCCGACTTGGACTCCTCTTGGAGGCGCACGGCGCGCTGGAGGATCTCTCCGGCCTCTTGTTCGCTGAAAAGTTTGTGCTTGCTCATCTTCGGATCGTTGTTCAAAGTTTTCTACCCGCGCTTGCTTTCGTGAGTTGCGGTCAGCGGGCCACGCGGAATCCGTCTGCAGCGTCCCATGCCGGTGAGGTCGGTACGTCCGCGTAGTCGCGGGCGTCTCCTTGTGTCTTTGCGCTCCTGAGAATGTCCGCAAGTTCCTTCGGAACGTCGTCGCCCGGCTGCCAATCGGCGAACTCACGACCGAGGTAGCCGGTGTCGATGTCGCCTTTTGCGAAACCTTCGCTGGAGACGACCGCAAGGACGTACTCGATGTTCGTCTTGACGCCGAGAACGTGGAAGTCTTCGAGCGCGCACTGCATCTTTCTCACTGCGGCGCTCCTGTCTTCGCCGAAGACGATGAGTTTTGCCAGAAGGGAGTCGTAGAAACGCGTAACTTCCCCGCCCTGGCCGAAGCCCGTGTCGACGCGCGCCGTGGGGTCGAGCGGCTCAGCCCACGCAACGATCTCTCCGACGCTGGGCAGAAATCCTTTGGCGGGGTCCTCGCTGATGATGCGCGCTTCGATCGCATGGCCGCGCAGTGCGCTACGGTCGCCTTTGAGGACGGGTTCGGGCAGATTGAGTTCTTCCCCGCTTGCGATCTTGAGTTGCCACTGCACGAGGTCGATGCCGGTCACCATCTCGGTGACTGGGTGTTCGACCTGCAACCGCGCGTTGACCTCGAGGAAGTAGAACTCGCCGCTCGCCGAATCGACCATGAACTCGATCGTGCCCGCGTTCTGATATCCGGATGCGAGGACCAGTTTCATCGCGGCCTTGCGCATCTTCTGCCAGAGTTCGTCGGTCATGTACGGCGAGGGCGCCTCCTCGATCACCTTTTGATGTCGGCGCTGGATGGAGCACTCCCTTTCATAGAGGCACGCGACGTTGCCGTGGTGGTCGGCAAGGACCTGCACCTCGATGTGGCGCGGGCGCTCGATCAGTTTTTCGACCATCATCGCGCCGTCGCCAAAGGCTTTTTCTGCCTCCTCGCTTGCGAGGCGGCACTCGCGCTCGAAGTCGCCTTCTTCTCTGACGACGCGCATTCCTCGGCCGCCACCGCCTGCGCTGGCCTTGAGCATGACCGGGTAGCCGATCTTTTTCGCTTCCTTCTTTAATTTGTCGGTCGTCGCGCCGGGCTCGAAGTAGCCGGGCGTGACCGGCACGTTCTGTTCAACGGCGAGGCGCTTGGCATCGATCTTTGCACCGAGGCGGCGCATGGCGACGGCCGGCGGGCCGACAAAGACGAGGCCTTCGGCGATGACGCGCTCTGCGAACTCTGCCCGCTCGCTGAGGAACCCGTACCCGGGGTGGATCGCGTCGGCACCTGCCTTCTTTGCGGCGTCGATGATGCGGTCGATGTTTAAGTAACTGTCCTTCGCCTCCGGCGGGCCGATCTCGACCGACTCGTCGGCGAACTTGGGGTGCATCGCGTCGCGATCCGCCTCGGAATAGACGGCGACGGTGGAGATGCCTAACTCACGCGCCGCTCGGAAGATGCGGCAGGCGATTTCGCCACGGTTCGCAACGAGGAGTTTGTTGATCATCTCTCGACGACGAACGACGCCTTGCGCTTTTCAAGAAACGCGGCGACGCCCTCCTTTCCTTCTTCCCCGCTTCTCGCCTTGGCCAGAAGGCGTGCGGACTGCTCCATCGGGTAAGGGCCGTTGACGGCGACCTCCTTTGCGCTTGCGACGGCCATGGGGCCGTTGCGCAGGACGTCTTTGACGACCGCTTCTACGGCGTCGTCCATCTCTTCGGCGGTTACGACTTTGTGAACAAGGCCGATGCGCAGGGCGTGGTCGGCTTCGAAGACCTCGCCGGTCGTGAAGAGGTGCCGCGCGTGGCCGTTGCCGATCTTGGGGATCACGAACGGGGAGATGGTGGCCGGGATGAGGCCGAGGCGGACCTCGCTGAAACTGAACTTGGTGCCCTCCGCGGCGATTGCGACGTCGCTGGCGGCGACGAGGCCACAGCCTCCGCCGAAAGCCGCTCCCTGGACACGAGCGATGACGACCGCGGGACACGCTGAGAGGGCCTCGAATAGGTGGCCGAGTTTGAGGGCGTCTTGGTAGTTCTGCTCCTCGGTGTAGTCGGCCGCCGCAGCCATCCAGTTGAGGTCACCGCCCGCCGAGAAGACCTTGCCTTCGCCCGCGAGGACGACGACGCGCGTGCCTTTCGGCATGTCGTCGAACGCCTCGCTGAGCGCGGCGATCAGCTCGTCGTTGAAGGCGTTTCTGACGTCAGGGCGGTCAAGGGTGACCCGGAGGACGGGGCCGTCGGGCTCGACTCTGAGCATGGCTCTCAGTATGGCAGAGGGAGGCTAGACGTCCCCACCGGAGAGCCGCATAGCCCAACCGAACAGCACGATCACAAGCGCGACTCCAGCGATGACGAGGGCCAACGTGCCGTACTTGTTTCCTGACGCCTTGATTCGGACTGCGTAGAACATCGCGTAGCCGCCAAAGATCACGCCGATTCCGTGCAACACGAAGAAGAAGGCGAGCGCGGCGGCCGAGCGCCAGATGACGC
>OBLQ010000081.1_pt1 | contig 30262 bp, 26 predicted proteins | sample 1519881 | NCBI WGS metagenome assembly OBLQ01 (sample SAMN01911456, study PRJEB22533) | soil metagenome | biome: Soil | place: Malaysia | collected 2012-04-30 | depth DG_metagenome m | reverse complement strand
AGCGCAGAGCACTGACGGCAATCATGCGGCCGTAAACCGCCTGCTCGTTGGGATCCGTCGTCATTTCACGCGAGCGGACTTCCACCGTGGCTTTCTCCACCAGCATGTCGATGAGGTCGTCGGCTTTCAGGCCCAGGCCTTTGCGCCCTGAAACTTCAACGTAGCTTCGCTCCAGTTCCTCCGGTCGAAGTTCATAGCCCATTTCCTGCGCGCAGGCCGGCGACAGGCCCACCACCTCATAGGCAAAGTGGTGAAGGTGTTCTGCCTGGTCATGGAAGCCCAGCGCGCGGAACGCGGCTGCGACGATGTTCTGCAGATACGCCTGGCGGGTATCGATTACCGCATAGGCCTCGGAAGCGCGGCCGAACTCCGGCGCACTCTTTTCCAGCTCTTTGCCCGTGTGCCAGACGGTCTTGCCGTCCCCGTAGCGATAGAACGGCGCGTAGGAAAAATCCTTTCCCAGCAGCCCGAACTTCCACATGTGGTAAGCAATGTCTTTGCCCACGTAGGTCACGGTGCCGTTCGAACGCACAATGATCTTCACGTCTTCAGCAGCGGGTTCTTCACCATCCTTTTCGGAGTCCGAGTCACCCAGGTCCATCACCCAGCAGCCAGCGTTCTTTCCTTCGGTTTCAAAGCGAATGGCGCCAATCTCTTTCATGCGCTCGAAGGCGCTCTTCCAGAAATCGAGTCGCAGGATTTCGCTTTCTTCCACCAGCAGGTCGTAGCGGACATTGATGCGCTGCATGGTTTCGAGATGCAGTTTGACAATGGCGGTTGAAATCAGGCGAGCCATTTCCGCCGCTTCGCCTTCGCCTTCTTCGATGGCCTTCAAAGTGTGCGCACGGAGTTCCTTCTCACCACTCTCCGCGTAGAAGTTGGAGACACGCGCGTAGAGGTCCCAGCAATAATAGTCAAAACGCACATCCTTGCTCCCGATCAACTGCCGTACATCATCAACGCTCTTGCGCTCAAGGTGCTGGAAGCCGACCACCACGTCCGCCACCTGGACGCCGGTGTTGTCAATGTAATTCTGGGTTTCCACATTGTACCCGCGGAAGCGTAGCAGTCGGACGAAAGCATCGCCCAGTACTGCGTTGCGCAAATGGCCGATGTGCGCTGCTTTGTTGGGATTGATGCTGGTGTGCTCAACGAGCACCTTGCCGGGATGGGCTGGGGTGGCAGGGGCAGGGAACGTGCGCAGATGGAACAGCGCCGTGGCAAGCGCGGCCCGGTCGAGATGAAAATTCACGTAACCTGCACCGGCAACGCTGACGCGTTCCACGCCATCGATGGGGAGCAGTTGTCCGGCCAGTTGTTCGGCAATCTTGCGCGGAGGCTGCCTCAGCTTTTTTGCCAGTTCAAAGCAGGCGGCAATGGATAAGTCGCCCAACTCAGGCTTCGGCGGAACGTCAAACACAGGTCCGCCCACTTCCAGGCTAAACAGGCTCCTCACCAGTTCGTGATACTTTTGCCGAATTCTGCCCTGAATTTCCAGATACAAAGTGGTTTCCTTCGCTGGCGGGACAATTGAGCCGATTCGCTCGTCCCCGTGCATCATGGCGAAACATCTGCCTGATGTTTGAATCAGAGATTATAGCAAATGCGTTCCGTGCCGCCGTTGACCGCTGCGAACTTTTCGACTAGATTCGACGTAAATAACGTGGAGGGCTGGGGCGATGCAGGCAGAAATTCAAAGATGGGTCGGGATGTTATGGATTGGTTTTCTGGTGCTGTGGACCGCTGCTGCGCTCATCCAGAAGCGAACCGTGCGGAAACAATCGACGTCGTCGCGGCTGCTGCAATTGTTCCTGGCCGCCTTGGCGTTCATGCTTTTGGCGAGACCGGAACTCAATTTCGGATTCCTTGCCAAACCCTTTGTTCCAGCCAACATCTTTTTCTCCTTCCTGGGCCTGGGCCTGACGATTTTGGGGTTTGCAATTGCTATCTGGGCCCGCGCTATATTCGGCGGGAACTGGAGCGCCACGGTCACCGTAAAGAAAGACCATGAGCTTGTGCGGAACGGACCTTATGCCCTCGTGCGGCATCCCATTTATTCCGGCGCCTTGCTGGCCTTGCTCGGAACCGCCATCGTGTTCCATGGAATACGCGGACTGCTGGCCTTTGCTGTGGCGCTTCTTGCCTTGCGCCTGAAATCCCTCCGTGAAGAGGTGTTCATGACAGAACAGTTCGGTGCTGAGTACACGAATTATATGAAGAAAGTAAAGGCGCTGGTTCCGTTCGTCTGGTAAGGGCGCTGCCTCCCAATGTCTCGCTTGCATTACCCTCTGTGAGGCGTGAAGTATTCAAGACCTCAGGTCCAGGCTCGAGTCCAGGCAGCTTGGCCGGAGCGGGTAGAATATTTTACACGGACCACCTTCTTCATTTGCCCGCCATGCAAAAAGCAAATGCACTAGCAGGGAGAGAAGTTATTTGCATGGTATGTGTTATCAATATCATGCAATCAGCGAAGGGATGGCCTGCCAATTGCGCTGGAATGTGGCGTCAGGCCACTCAAACGAACCTGAATTCTTGGTAACGGATTGGCCGAGGCTCGCGCAATTTCACATGGAATCCTTTCCCGGTCAACGACTGGCGATCGAGGAAGGCAACAGTCTTTCAGTTGTTTGCATCTGGGGATGGAAGACGCTTTGCATCGCGCTGCGCATAGCAAGCAGAAGTGAAGACTTGCGCCTTGAGGAGGAATGATTTTATGAAACGAGCAATTTTGTTTAGTACTGCCTTAGCTGTTTTGTTTTGCCTGAGCGGATTGCCACTGATGGCCCAGGGCCGGGGCGGCGGCGGGATGGGCGGAGGTGGCGGAATGGGCCAGGCCGGTGGAACGGGAATGGGCCGGGGCCCCATGGACAACGGGCCCGGCGGCCGGCAGCCGGGCATGGACAACACGGGTATGAACCGTGGGCGCAACGGCGGAACCAACGAGACCACCATGCGGACGCAGAAGACGCCGTCGCAAATGCTGCAGGAGAACACAAAGCTGTCCGGCAAACTCCAGGATCTGCTGCCAGCGGGCGCCAACCTGCAGGACGCCGCCTCCGGCTTTAAGAACCTCGGAGAATTTGTGGCGGCCGTGCACGTGTCGCACAATCTCAACATTCCTTTTGACCAGCTCAAGGGTAAGATGACGAGCGGAGACAGTCTCGGCAAGGCATTGCAGACGTTAAATCCGAACCTGAGCCACAAAGAAATCAAGTCCGAAGTGAAGAAGGGCAAAGAGCAGGCGAAAGAGGACATCAAGACGTCCCGACAATCCTGATTGTTGGAGCGCCGTATCTGCCGCCGTACCGCCGGTTTCGTGCAGAGCAGTTACTGCGCAATCAATATATTGCTTATATGCAATGCCCCGGCTGGTCGAGAGATGCCACAGCAGATGCCAATCGGCTGGTCCAGGGCATTGTCTTCCGCGTCCCTCGCGGCAGTCTTCTCAGCGGCCTGCCTCCGAAAGCTGAATTTCTACTTCTTGCAATCCGGTGTATAATTTCTCACGGCCCCAGATGACATCCTTCAGCCGTAGTGTTCGGGCGCGAGGAAGAAAATGGAGAACGGTTTGCGCCGGCAGTTGGCTGTGCTGGCGATTGTCGTAACCCTTGGTGTTGGGATCGCTATTGGCGTGTTTATTTCTCACGGCGCACGCGCAGCCCATTCAGAAAGCTCCTCGCCTGACCCCCAACCCCTGGCGCTGCCCTCGCCCGTAGAACTTTCAAGCAGCTTCACACGTGTAGCAGAGCAGATTGAGCCCGCCGTCGTCAACATCAACACGGAAACCACCGTTCGGATTTCCGGACGTGGCTTCGGGTCTCGCGGTGGTGATGATTCCCTGGACGATTTGTTTAACCGGTTTTTCCGTTTCGGCAGGCCCGGCGGGCCTCAGGAAAACTACCAGCGCAGGAGCCTTGGTTCGGGCGTCATCCTTGACGCGGGCGGCTACGTGCTGACCAACTATCACGTCGTCATGCAGCGAGATCCTGATAAGGAAGTGGACCGCATTGATGTCTATCTGCACGGCGGGAACGGAACCAGGTACCGGGCTACCATCGTCGGGGCTGACAAGTGGACAGACCTTGCCGTGATCAAGATTGACGCCCGCAAGAAGCTTCCTGCGGCGCAGTTTGGGGACTCATCCTCGGTGAAGGTAGGTGACTGGGTATTGGCCATCGGCAGCCCCTTCGGCCTTGAATCAACCGTGACCGCCGGCATCATCAGCGCAAAAGGGCGCGAAATCGGTCCGGGCAGGGAGGAACAGTTCAAACGTTATATCCAGACTGACGCCGCCATCAATCCCGGAAACAGCGGAGGGCCGCTGGTCAATATGGCCGGCCAGGTGATTGGGATCAACACGGCCATCGCCACCAGCCGGGGGTCGAATGACGGTGTTGGTTTTGCAATCCCTTCGGATACAGCCCGCGCCATTTATAACTCCCTGATTACTTCAGGGAAGGTGCAGCGCGGCGCCATTGGTGTAACATTTCTCGACCAGAGCAATCCTGCGCTGCTTCGCAGTTTCGGGGCGGAGCGCGGCGTTGTTGTGAACAACGTGGAGGCCGGCAGCCCGGCCGAAAGTGCGGGCCTCAAAATGGGCGACGTGATACTTTCCATCAACGGCCAGGCCATCGGTTCAGGAGACGATCTTGTCGAGATCGTTTCCCGCAGCAAGATCGGCAGCAGGGTCAAGGTGGATTTGCTTCGCGATGGTAAGCCGCTTACGGCATCGGTTGAGGTGGCAGACCGCAATAGAATTCTTGCTCAGCAGCAGGCAGGTGCTCCGCCGAACGATAACAGGAGCTTGCCGCAAGAAGCGGGGGGCGTCCTGGGTGCAAGCGTCCGTAACCTTACGCCTGACCAGTCGTCCCAGTTGATGAAGGCGCTCCATCTGCCTCGGCCGCAGGGCGTTTCTGTAACCCATGTTACTTCTGAGGGCTTTGCGGCTGAGGTCAGCGTGCAGGACGGCGATGTGATACTCAGCATCAATCATCAGCCGGTTTCCTCTCTGGAGGATTTTGTCCGCCTTCAGAGCAGTCTGCGGTCAGGACAAGATGTCCTGCTGCTGATTGCGCGTCGCAGCGGGGGCTCTTTCACGACCATGTTCCTGGCCGATACTTTGCGTTGATTTCAAATGATGAGACTTTTTGCCAGCCGTCAACGACGGATTCAGTGGGCCCTGTCTATTGCCGTGGCCGTGTCGTTCATTCCAGGATTGCGGTTAATTGCAGGACAAAAGAACAAGGCTCACATCGTGCACCGGCGAACCCGGCGTCCTACGGCAACGCGGCGGTACAGGCACGTCCGAATCCAGCCTGAAAGGGTCCGGGAAATCCAGGAAGCGCTTGTGAAAGCCGGATTTCTCCATGATAAGCCTGACGGTGTGTGGGGTTCGTCGACGCGTGAGGCCATGAAGCAATACCAGAAGCAAAACGGATTCACTCCAACCGGGCTGCCGGAAGCGAAACCCCTGATGCTGCTTGGCCTGGGGCCGCACCCCTTGCCGCCGGGCCTCGGACCGTTGCCTCCAGCCGCACCCGAAGCCGATTCTGGAAGCCGCAGCAGCACCGAAACCAGCGAGGCTTCCGCTTCGCCGACAGTCAAGAAACCCACCTCCTCTAACTGAAAACCTGCATCTAACACAGACGGGAAGCCGAAGTCATCGCAGACTTTGAGTGGGGATGGTTCCGTCGGAAAACCGTGCGCTGGCCGGGCTGAACCAGAGAGGCCGGCCTGTGCCGGGGGCGTTTCACGCAGCGCACGATTTGCACGTGATGAAACAATGAATGGAGGATTTCGAATGAAGATTCGCTTCTTGACGCTCACTTTGCTGATGGCTGCCGCGGTCTTTCCGGCTTTCGCCGCTTCCGCCCGCCAACTGGATGCTGACCGCATCCGCAGTTCTCGATTCGCGTTTGAAGACATCATGAATGCCCCGGACAAGGGCATTCCGCAGGAGTTGCTGGGTTCTGCCAGGTGCGTCGCCATCATTCCCGGAGAAAAACGCGCAGCCTTCATTTTCGGTGGCAGCTACGGAAGGGGCCTGGTGACATGCCGCACAGGCAATAGCTGGAGTGCACCGGCGTTCCTGATGGTGAGCGGCGGCAGTTTCGGGTTCCAGATCGGAGGGTCATCCACTGACATCGTCATGATCTTCAGGAACCGCGGGGGCATGGACCGGTTGTTGAGCGACAAATTCACGGTGGGCGCTGATGCGAGCGCCGCGGCAGGACCCGTTGGCCGCCACGCTGCGGCCGCCACGGATGCCGAGATGCACGCGGAAATTCTGACCTACTCGCGCAGCCGGGGAGTTTTCGCCGGTGTCAGCCTGAACGGAGCTGTCGTTAAGCCCGACAGGAGCGCGGACATTGCTGTGTATGGCGCCGACATTGAACCTGTTTCGATTTTGGACGGACATGTAAGAGTCCCGGCAGAAGCAGAGGGGCTTATCGAGGTCATCGCCCGAAACGCGCGCGAAGCCGGTGGAAAATAAATTCAATTGAAGGTGGTTTCCGCCTGGGCCATCGAGCATGGATGTTCGGTGCGAGGAGTTTCAGCTGTCGATTTGGGCACGCTGCAATTTGTCGCTGTAATCGATGTAGATCGATTTCCACTCCGAATAGAAATCAAGCGCGGCGGTGGCAGCTTCCCGATGGCCATTCCCGGTCTGCTTGGTTCCTCCGAAGGGCAGGTGAGTTTCCGCCCCGATCGTTGGCGCGTTCACATAAAATATTCCTGTTTCCATTTCCTGCATGGCCTTGAAAGCATTGTTGATATTCCGCGTGTAAATGGATGATGACAGGCCATACACCACGCTGTTGCCGATTTCGATCGCCTCGTCGAGGCCGGAGCAGGGAATCAGGGAGACAACAGGGCCGAAAATCTCCTCCTTGCTGATTCTCATCGTGGGGGTGCAGTCGGAAAAGATGGTGGGGGAGAAGAACCATCCGCGGTCATACTCTCCGCCGGTCAACCGCCTTCCTCCGCAAAGCAGCCGGGCGCCTTCTCGGGTCCCGATCTCAATATACCGCTCCACGGTCATCAGCTGAGCTTCATTGATGAGTGGACCCACCTGAGTTTCCGGGTAAATCCCGTTGCCAACTTTCAATTTCCGGGCGCGCTCAACAAACCTTTGCGCGAACTCGCCGTAAATGTCCTTATGAATAACGATCCGGCTTGACGCCGTGCACCGCTGCCCGGTGGTCCCAAAGCCTCCCCATATGGCGCCGTCAATTGCCAGGTCCAGATTGGCGTCTTCCATAACCATAATGACGTTCTTGCCGCCCATCTCCAGGCAGACATGCTTGAACCGCTCGGCTCCTGCATGGGCCACCTCACGTCCGACTTCAGCCGAGCCGGTAAAGGAAATAACCGGAACGTCGGGATGCTGTGCCAGTGGAGCGCCCGCCTCCGGGCCGAATCCGCTAACGCAATTCACCACGCCGGGCGGTAGGCCGGCTTCTTCGAGCACTCTTACCAGGTTGAAGGCGGAAAGAGGTGTGTCTTCAGCCGGCTTGATCACCACGGTATTTCCGCAAATCAATGCCGGCATCATCTTCCAGGCAGGAATCGCCATCGGAAAGTTCCACGGCGTAATAAGTCCGCAAACCCCAACAGGGCTTCGCACCGACATGCAGAACTTGCTCGACAATTCCGACGTGGTGGTCTGGCCAAACAGCCGGCGGCCTTCACCGGCCATATAAAATGTCATGTCGATGGCTTCCTGGACATCGCCGCGCGCCTCTTCCAGTGGTTTGCCCATTTCCCGCGTCATATCGCGTGCCAGGGCATCCTTTCGCCCGGCGAGCAGTTGGCCTGCGCGGAACAATATCTCTGCGCGCTTGGGAGGCGGAGTCCGCCTCCATCCGGGGTAGGCTGATTTGGCCGCCGCTACAGCTGCTGCCACATCCTCGGAATTGGAGCGCGGGAAATTACCAATCCGGTCATTCGTTTCCGCGGGATTGATGTTTTCAAACGCATCGCCGCCGGCGGATTCGACCCACTCACCGGCAAGAAAATTCTTGTAGACCTTTTCGCTGCTCATAATCCCTCACAAAGTCCCGGCAAGCCTCACATCTGCCGCGGACTCACACATCAACTAGACTGCCTGTTGGCGAAGCCCGTTGGTTTGAATATCAGGTTGGTATTCATTCAAGATGACTTTCCGCCGTTGACAGCGCGTCTTATTGACACCGTGTAGCCTGCCGTCTAGTATAAGGTAGAATAAGCAGGAATTCGGGCGCGTTTGCGCGCTCCAGCAATCGAGCAATGCGATCAGAACCAAACCTCGAAAAAAGACGGCGTGAAGTTTTGTCGGCTATCGTGCGGCACTACATCGCAAAAGGAGTGCCGGTAGGGTCAAAGACGGTGGCAAGCGAAACCGGCGAAGCACTGAGCTCGGCCACGATTCGCAGCGTGATGGCGCAGCTTGAAAGCGATGGTTTTCTCGAACAACCCCACACCTCAGCTGGCCGGATTCCAACCGACAAAGCATACCGCTATTATGTTGACCGGTTGATGCAGATGGCGCGGCTCACTCCGGCGCTGGCAAAGTTCATTGAGGAAAGCCTCAGCGGCGACGAAGTTCCGAATGACCAATTGATGGCCAGGGCCTCGCACGTGCTTGCCGAGGTTTCCAGCAACGTGGGCCTGGTGCTGGGGCCGGCACTTGAGGAGAAGCTGCTGGAGCACATCAAGTTCATCAAACTTCCCGACCGCCGGGTACTGGTGGTGATTGTTTCAAGGCCCAACCTGATTGAAAACAAGGTACTGCGGCTGGATGAAGACATCAGCCAGGAAGAACTTGATCGCAGCGCGGCCTATCTGAATGGCGAGTTCCGAGGATGGTCGCTGAGGACGATACGGCTGGAGATATTTAAGAAGATCGAGGAAGCGCGGGAGCTTTTCGATCACCTGTTGAGATGCGTTGGCCAGCTTCTGATGGAAGGAGCGCTCGGGCATGACGAACTCGCGCCCCTGTTTGTTGAAGGAACGGCAAGGATCCTCGAGCAGCCCGAATTTGAGGACGTGCGCAAAATCCGCCAGTTGCTGCTGGCCTTCGAGGAAAAGGCCAAGTTGATCGAGATTCTGGGAACGTTCCTGCATTCTTCAAGTACGGGTGTACAGGTTGTAATCGGAAGAGAGAACCCCGCCAATGAGATGCAGCATTGCGCTCTTGTGATGGCGCCTTTGAGGTATGGGTCCAGGATTGTGGGAGCTCTGGGAGTGGTTGGTCCTACGCGGATGGAATACGACCGTGCCGTGACAACGGTCGATTACGTAGCCCACCTTTGTAACCGGTTGTTGAGTGTCAATTGACGATATCCGTTGCGTTCTCCAAAACAACCAGGCAGCGTCTTTATTGGCGTCGACTGTTCCACTACAATTTGAGACAGGATAAAATAACCAAATTATGAGAGACGAGAAGAACCTTGCAGAACAACCCGAATCACCGGCCAGTTCGCCGCCAGACGCCTCCGCGAAGCGTGAGGCTGAAGACACGCCCGCCCTTCCAGCAGACCTTGCCGCGGCTTACCGCCAGCTCTTGAGCGAGAAAAAGGAGATGTTCGACCGTCTGATTCGCAAGCAGGCCGAACTTGAAAACGTGCGCAAGCGGATTGAGCGTGAGAAGGAAGATTTCCTTCAACATGCAACCATGGGACTGATCCGTGCTTTGCTTCCCACGCTGGACGCTTTAGAGCGAGGCCTGAAGCACCGCGAGGATGACGTACCTGAGAAGTTTTATGCGGGAATGGAATTGATTCATCGCGAACTGTTGGAGGTGCTAAAGAGGGCAGGGCTGGCGCCGGTTGAGAGTGAAGGGAAGACATTCGATCCGCACGTCCACCAGGCCGTTGAGATGGTTGAGACAGACAAATTCCACGACCAGGCCGTGGTGGAAGAACTGCAGCGCGGCTATAAACTGAAGCAGCGCCTGCTGCGGCCTGCTATCGTGAAAGTTGCGGTTACACCGGCGGCGAAATCCGCCTCTCCCGGCGGGGACGAGCTGCCAGATGCAACAAGTGAATGACGCTGTAGGAACCGAAAGGACTGACCGGTAGTTTTTTCTAGAGCCTCCGCCAGGGGGATGGGCAAGAACTGATGAGGAAGGTGGCGTGAACCAGAAGCGGGATTATTACGAAGTCCTGGGAATCAGCCGGGGTGCGACAGACCAGGAAATCAAGAGCGCGTACCGCCGTCTGGCGCTTCAGCACCACCCTGACCGAAATCCCGACAACAAAGAAGTATCGGAAGAGCGCTTCAAAGAAATCACGGAAGCGTACAGCGTGCTTGCCGACACGGACAAACGCGCAGCGTATGATCGGTTTGGTTTTTCGGGAGTGGGCGGCTCTGGAGGCCCGGCCCCCGATTTCTCGTCAACAATCTTTTCCGGCTTTGAGGATTTGTTCGGATCATTTTTCGATCTGGAAGACCTTTTCGGACACGGCAGGGGACGGCGCGTTCGCGCTGAGCGTGGGGCCGATCTCCGTTACGAAATGGAGATATCTTTTGATGAGGCAGCCTCCGGACTGGACACGAAGATCAAGATTCCAAGAAGTGAGAGTTGTTCAAGCTGCCATGGCTCCGGTTCAAAGAACGGGGCGCAACTGGGCGCCTGTCCTGCGTGCGGCGGGCGTGGCCAGGTCCGCTATTCACAAGGCTTTTTTACTGTTTCAAGACCCTGCCCCCAATGCCGGGGCACCGGCCAGGTGAATAGTAACCCATGTCCCGACTGCCTCGGGCAAGGGCGTGTGAGGCGTGAAAAAGTTCTGGGAGTTAAGATTCCTGCCGGCGTAGATGACGGTACCCGCCTGCGTATTTCAGGCGAAGGCGAGGCCGGCCGCCACGGAGGGCCGCCGGGAGACCTTTATGTGGTGCTCAAGGTGCGACCCCATCCGTACTTTGAACGCCGAGGCGAAGATCTCTATGTCAAGATTCCTCTCTCTATCACCCAGGCGGCTTTGGGAACTGACATCAAGGTGCCCACGCTGCGCGGAACGCAGAAAGTGAAGGTCCCTGAAGGAACCCAGCCGGGTGCAGTATTCCGGCTTCGCGGCCACGGGATGCCAGTTCTGAACGGGCGCGGCCATGGCAACCTCTACGTTATGGTCGATGTCGTGATTCCTCACAGGCTGTCGCGAGAACAGCGGCGGACGCTGGAGTCGCTGGCTCAGTCAGTGGAAGTTGAAAATAAGCCCGTCGAGCGCTCGTCCTCCGAAAAAGTGAAGGACGTCTTCGGTTAGCCCCTGGAGATTCAGTTGGGAGTTCTGCCCCGGGATTCCCCTCGCACACGCGGGACTGTGTTGCGGGCTTTGCCACACTGGCGCTTGTAATTTATTTCACTTTTTACACGTCAAATCATAAGAACTACCATAGGCGCGGCAAATGGAAGCGGTCGCTGTGCAGAGTTCCCGCATTGCTGGGGCGGGGGCGGCGCAGCCAGCGGAAGCCGACGGTGAACATGCTGCCATTAAACCCATGGTTGGGCTGCTGAAGCCCTGCGTTCGACATGTGGAAGTAATGGTACTCAAACACCATTGCCCGTTGCGGCCTGAAAAAATACTGAAGTCCTACCCCACCTTGCGAAAGAAACTGCGTGTGGCCTGTGATTTCAGGCGCATTCTCGTCTATGGTGGTGTGAACAGGCCCGGAGCCCGCATCGAAATAGGGCACGAACCGGCCCATTGGTTTGAATCCGAAACGCATCACCAGGGACGTCCCGATCAGGCGTCCGCCAGGATGCGCAGAACCGCCCAGCATCTGCTGGCTGATCAGCTCAAAGCGCTTCAAAGGAAGCCGCGAGTGTGGCGAATCCCAGGCAATGATTCCAATCTGTGGCGCGGCAAAAATAAAATTGATGTGCGAAATATTGTTGGGGATGTCATTCTCGAGGCCAACCCCGAACTGAACGCCAAATGTGAGCCGCCCATGGCGGGTCCAGTATGGTTCGGGTGCGCCCTGGGCGAGTTGCTCGGCCGCCGGTGGTGTTGAGAGGCTGTTCGTTGTCGGACTCTGGCTGAGAGCCGGGAGTGCCATTAAGACCGCTCCCGTCAGGAGAAGTGTCTGTAGCGTGTACGATTTTTTCATATCAATAGTTCTACACTTTCCCTTCAGGGCGGAAAGTTGCAGCAGGACTTGTTATCGTATCGATCATGGAAAAGCAACGAAAAAGTTTGCGTGCGATCGCAAGCTGTGGCTTTTCGGGCATTCTTGAAAACAGAATCCAGATATTATCATCGCTCCGGGGACGAAACCCACACCGGCAGCAGACAGCAGCGCAGAATCGCCCAAAGAATTCCTACGCCCGCACGAAGGCTTCCCCAAATAGTGCCGGAAACCTTTGAGCGGCCGTGCAAACGCCGTCTGTAACTTACAGGAATTTCGCACACCCTGAGGCGCAGCTGCGCCGCCCGTACCTGCATCTCCACGGTCCATCCAAATGTACGGTCGCGCATGTTCAACCGCGCCAGGGAATCACGTCGAACGATGCGCATTGGACCGAGATCAGTGAATTGAACGTGCCACAGGAGTTTAATCAGCCGTGTTGAAAGCCAGTTTCCAAAACGTTGTATCGCCTTGAGGGAACCCGGTTCCGGAGTGTCAAGGACGCGCGAGCCCAGCACCAGGTCCCACTGGTTTCCATCAAAGTGGCTGACCAGGCGCTCCAGGTCTCCGGGATCGTCTGAAAGGTCCGCATCCATAAAGGCAACGGCGGAAACAGCGGGATGGAGCTGCCGAAGCCCGCTCAAACAGGCCTGGCCGTATCCGCGCCTGTACTCGGCGACGACTTCCGCCCCGGCAATGGCCGCCACTTCGGCAGTTCGGTCCCGGCTCCCGTTATCCACCACGATGATCTGGGAAAACAATTCTCGGGAAACTGTGCCCAGAAGAATTCCAATGGATTCCGCTTCATTCAGGGCGGGAATAATAAGAGCGTAATTGTGGCGCATGCAAAGTGTGTATCCGAAAGCGGTATTCTACCATCGAGGGCTCAGCCAACCGGCAGGTGTTCGGTGATGTCTGAAATCCGCTCTAAACTTTATAGTGTATAATCTAGCTTACTAAGCGATGCAGGAAACGCACATCCCAGACAGTTGCCTTGCCCGTGTGCCCGGGGTCAGTGCCAGCAGGTGGAGAGGATTTTTTGAATCCCGCTACTGGCTGCGGGATGCGCTTCTCGCGTCGTTGCTGGCCTTCACGGTCTTCCTGTTTTTCTACCAGCCCGTACAGGTTGAAGGCACCAGCATGCTGCCGCAGCTGAAGAACCACGAGCGGATTGTTGTTAACAAGATTGCGTACGATGTTGAATCCATTCAACGTGGGGACATCATTGTGTTTCACTATCCGCTGGACCCTGCAGAATCCTTTATCAAGCGGGTTGTCGGGCTGCCCGGGGATTGGATTCGCATCCAGGACGGGCTGGTTTATGTGAATGGCAGGCGGCTGAGCGAACCTTACATCCTGCCGGGTTATCTGGGCGACGAAACCTGTCCGCCCGTCCATGTGGCGCCTGACTACTATTACGTTCTGGGCGACCATCGCGATTTTTCAAATGACAGCCGCGAGTGGGGGACTCTTGCGCGGAAATACATTTACGGGAAGGCAGTTTTCGCGTATTGGCCTCTCAGTGATGTGGGTTCGCTGCATTAGGCTGCGACCGTGTGGGCGGGTTGGAAAGATCTTCCAGGATAGGAATTCATCACCTGGAACAGTTTTTCGCAACAGTTGAAATTTGTCATCCGGAGGCCAGGGGCCGGTTCAGCAGCAGCGCGCAACAAACATCAGGCACGTTCCGGACGGAGAAGGAATGCAGGCGATACTTGCTTTAGAGGATGGAAGGGTTTTTCGCGGGCGGGGTTATGGCGCCCCGGGCGAACGCTTCGGTGAAGTTGTCTTTAATACCTCGCTTTCCGGTTACCAGGAAATTCTGACCGACCCTTCCTATGCCGGGCAGATAGTTTGCCTGACTTACCCGCATATTGGCAATTACGGTACCAACCCGCTGGATTCAGAATCGTCTTCCCCTTATGCGGAGGGGCTGGTAGTCCGCGAACTGGCTGAACTTGCCAGCAACTGGCGGTCCGTGGAATCAACTTCAGAGTTTCTGGCCGATTTTGGAATGCCGGTGATTTCCGATATCGATACGCGTGCTCTGGTGCGGCACTTACGTACTCACGGGAGCATGCGCGCAGTGCTGTCTACCGTCGATTTCGACGAGGAGAGTCTGGCACGCAAGGTGAAGGCCTCACCCACCATGGTAGGTCTGGACCTTGCCAGCCGGGTGACGACTTCCGCACTCTACGACTGGAGCGAGGCCTCGACGGATCTTTATCGGGAAGAAGCTGCGGCCGAAGCTAAGTTGCCGCGCCATGTGGTGGCTTACGATTTTGGCATCAAGCACAACATCCTGAGGCGGCTGGTGGACACCGGCTGCAAGGTCACAGTTGTGCCGGCCACTACCACGGCCGCAGATGTGCTGGCGCTGAAGCCGGACGGAGTCTTCCTCTCCAACGGGCCGGGCGATCCCGAACCCGTCGGGTATGCGGTGCGGAATATCCGCGACCTCCTGGGGCGCGTCCCAATTTTTGGAATCTGCCTGGGTCATCAACTGACGGGACTGGCCCTCGGCGGTAAGACTTACAAGCTGAAGTTCGGACACCACGGCGGGAACCATCCGGTGATAAACCTTGAGACCAACAAGGTGGAAATTACTGCGCATAACCACGGTTTTGCAGTTGACCCCGACTCGCTGAAGGATAGTGAAGTGGTCCTGACGCATCGCAATTTGAATGACAATACGCTCGAGGGCCTGCGGCACCGTTCGCTGCCGCTGTTCAGCGTGCAGTATCATCCGGAAGCTTCGCCCGGGCCGCATGATTCGGCGTACTTGTTTGACCAGTTTGTGCAATTGATGGAGGAGTTCAAGAAGGGTAAGGGATAGGACAGTCCGTGGGACTGTTGCATCGCAAAAGACGCGAACCGACTCGCAACTAACGATACAGAATTGACTCAATGCCTAAACGTACTGACATCCACAAAGTTCTGATTATAGGTTCAGGCCCGATCGTGATTGGCCAGGCGTGTGAATTTGACTATTCCGGCACGCAGGCCTGCAAAGCGCTCAAGTCAGACGGTTATGAAGTCGTGTTGGTGAATTCCAACCCGGCCACCATCATGACCGACCCGGAATTTGCCGACCGTACTTACGTTGAACCCCTCACGGCTGACTACCTGGAAGCCATCATTGCCCGCGAGCGTCCCGATGCCGTCCTGCCCACGGTGGGCGGCCAGACCGCCCTGAACCTTGCTATTGAAGTGGCGGAGAAGGGCATTCTTGACCGCTACAACGTGAAGCTGATGGGCGCTTCACCGAAGGCCATCAAGATTGCTGAAGACCGGCTCTGGTTCAAGGACGCGATGAAGAAGATCGGCCTTGAGGTGCCGCGCAGCGTTCTGGTCAACACGGTTGAAGCGGCTCTGAAGGTCTCTGAGCAGATTGGGTTTCCGCTGATTCTTCGGCCTTCATTCACACTGGGCGGAACGGGTTCGGGCATTGCCTATAACCGTGAAGAGCTTGCGGAACGCATTCGCTTCGGGCTTGACCTGAGCCCCGTCCACGAGGTGCTGGTCGAGGAATCCGTCCTGGGCTGGAAGGAATTTGAGCTGGAAGTCATGCGCGACCACGCGGACAACGCCGTGGTGATCTGCAGCATTGAAAATTTTGACCCCATGGGCGTCCACACGGGCGATTCCATCACCGTGGCCCCGGCCCAGACCCTTACTGACAAAGAATATCAGGTGATGCGCGACGCCGCCTTTAAGGTGATCCGCACGGTGGGGGTCGAGACCGGCGGCTCCAATATTCAGTTTGCCGTCGAGCCAGGAACGGGCCGCATGGTAGTGATTGAAATGAACCCCCGGGTCTCGCGCAGTTCGGCTCTGGCGTCCAAGGCCACAGGATTTCCGATTGCCAAGATCGCAGCACGGCTCGCCATGGGGTACAGGCTGGACGAGATCCCCAACGACATTACCAAGAAAACGCCGTCGTGCTTTGAACCCACACTCGACTACGTTGTTGTGAAAATTCCCAAGTGGGCCCAGGAAAAGTTCCCGGAGTCCGACCCCAGGCTTGGCACGCAAATGAAGTCCGTCGGGGAAGTGATGGCGATTGGTCGGACCTTTAAAGAAGCATTTATGAAAGGCGTGCGTTCCCTTGAAACGGGCCGCAAGCCTCCCAAGCCACCAGCCGACCGTGAAGAGATTCTGCGCCGAGTTTCCACACCCAATCCGGAGCGCCTTTGGGACCTGCTTTATGCCTTCAACGCAGGCGAGAGCGTGGAGACGCTTGCCGAAATTACGCAGATTGATCCCTGGTTCCTTGACCAGGTCCGGCAGATGGTGGTGATGCAGAATGAACTCAAGCGGTTCGACATGAACGGAGTGCCCACAAGCGTGCTGCGCGAGGCAAAGCGTCTGGGTTTCTCAGACCTTCACCTTGGCGAATTGTGGGGAGTGAACGGGCCAGAGGTTCGTCAAAAGCGGCTCAAGGAAGATGTCCGGCCTGTCTTCAAGCGAGTGGACACCTGCTCGGCGGAGTTTGAATCCTTCACGCCCTACCTCTATTCCACCTACGAGGATGAGGATGAGGCGGAACCAACCGACCACAAGAAGATCATGATTCTTGGCAGCGGCCCTAACCGTATCGGGCAGGGAATCGAGTTCGATTACTGCTGCGTGCACGCTTCCTACGCGCTGAAGGAACAAGGCTACGAGACGATCATGGTGAACTGTAATCCCGAGACCGTCTCGACCGATTACGACACTTCGGACCGCCTCTATTTTGAGCCGCTGACATTTGAGGATGTCATGTCGATTGTGGAAGAGGAACATCCCACCGGCGTGATTGTCCAGTTTGGCGGCCAAACGCCTTTGAACCTGGCTCGTCAGCTTAAAGCGGCAGGCGTCCCGATCATAGGCACTTCGCCCGAGTCCATCAATCTGGCCGAAGATCGCAAATATTTTGGTAAGCTCCTCAGTGACCTGAACATACCGCAGCCGGATAACGGAACGGCCATGAGCGTGAAAGAGGCGCTCGAAGTCGCCAAACGGATTGGGTATCCGGTGTTGGTGCGGCCTTCATACGTCCTTGGCGGACGCGCCATGGTGATTGCTTACGACCAGGAGATGCTGGCGAATTACGTGGGCCGCGTCGAGGAACTTGAAGGCGCGTTTCCAATCCTGATTGACCGCTTTCTGGAAAACGCCACGGAAGTTGACGTGGACGCACTTTCAGATGGCGATGACGTGGTGATTGCGGGCATTATGGAGCACATTGAGGAGGCCGGCATTCATTCGGGCGACAGTTCCTGCGTGCTACCCTCTGTGAATATTCCCGAGGAAACCCGCCGCACGCTTATCACCCACACAACCAAGCTGGCTCGCGAACTGAACGTTGTTGGACTCATGAACACGCAGTACGCCATTCAGAACGGCAAGGTCTACGTTCTGGAAGTCAATCCGCGCGCCTCACGGACTGTGCCGTACGTGAGCAAGGCGACCGGCGTGCCGCTGGCCAAGGTTGCGGCACGTCTGATGGTGGGCGAGAGGCTCAGTTCTTTCAACCTCGAACCCGAACTTCCCGTCCGCTATTTCTATGTGAAGTCTCCGGTCTTTCCATTCCAGAAATTTCCGGGCGTCGATTCTGTGCTGGGGCCGGAGATGAAATCCACCGGCGAAGTGATGGGTTGTGCTGAGCGCTTCGGGCTGGCCTTCGCCAAGGCCCAGCTCGCCGCCGGCCAGAAGATTCCGCTGAAAGGCACTGTATTTATCTCCGTCAATGACCACGACAAGCCGCACGCCGTCGGGCTGGCACGCGACCTTGCCTCACTGGGATTCAAGCTGATAGCAACGAGAGGGACCGCAGCGGCCATTCGTGCGGGGAAAATCAAGGTGGAAAAGGTCTATAAGGTGGAAGAGGGCCGCCCGAACGTGGTTGATCATATCAAGAACGCCTCCATTGACCTGATTATCAATACGCCACTTGGCCGCAGTTCACGTTACGACGAGAAGGCCATCCGGCGTGCAGCCATTCAGCATGGAGTGACCTGTATAACGACGATATCCGCGGCAATGGCAGCCGTAAACGGTATCCGAGCCCAGCGGGAGCGGGGCATTGCGGTCGCGTGCCTCCAGGAGCTTCATCTCGAGGACAAGGCAATGGCCCAGAGCTCAGGCACCAGTAAAACCCTCAACCCAGGTGGCTGATCCCATGACAAGCAGAGAAGTAGTTGCTCAGATTAAGGGAGTTTTTGTTCCCGTTGTGACGCCTTTTAATGAGCGTGGTAACATCGACGAGGCAGGCTTCCGTTCCAATGTTCAGCATTACGTGAAGCAGGGGTTTAACGGCATTCTGATTGCCGGGTCGACGGGCGAAGGTCCCTACCTGACCGAGCTAGAACGAATGCGACTGGTAGAACTGGCCCGGCCGCTGATCCCCGCGCCACAGATCCTGCTGGTCGGGACCGGAGTTGAAACCACCCGCCAGACAATCCATCTGAGCAGGGAAGCTGTCAAACGCGGCGCCGATGCCCTGCTGGTGCTCACTCCAGGATACTTCAAGAATCGCATGGATTCCGCTGCGCTTACGGCGCACTTTTCAGCTGTCGCCGACGCAGTGCGCCGGCCCGTTCTGATTTATTCCATCCCACAGTTTACAGGCATCCACATTGACCCGGTGACGATTGCCCGACTGTCACGCCACGGGAATATTGTGGGCCTCAAAGAAAGTTCGGGGAAGATGGACTTCTTGAACGAGGTCCTGAAGAAATCCAAAGCGGGTTTTCGGGTCCTGGCCGGTTCGGCCTTGATCATGCTCGATGCCTTCCAGGCCGGTGCTGCGGGTGCCGTGCTGGGGCCAGCAAACTACATTCCGGGTCTTTGTCTTGAAATCTACCAGCTTTACCTCCAGGGCAATCTTGAAGGAGCCAGGAAGCTGCAGCAAAGCATCTTGTCGCTTGTGCAGGAAGTAAACGTTCGTGCCGGAATTCCCGGCATCAAGTACGCGCTCGATTTGTGCGGCTACCGGGGCGGAAGACCGCGCAGCCCTCTGCAGCCTTTACGCCCCTCCGAAAGGCGGAAGGTAGCTGCAGCCCTTAGGGAGGTCGGCATCCGCCGCAGGCGTCCCCGGGTTGCCTGATTTTCAACCCAATTTAGAATCGTAAGCCGCCTTTGCAGCATCGATTAAAGAGTTGCCGTAGGGCCTGTCGGGGCGTTGTTGCAATTTTGGCCGCAGTGTAGCATGGAAAGATTATGGATTGCGTGTCACTGCCGTTTTCTAGAGTTCCGAAATCCAGCAAGCTCCTCGTGGACTACATGGAGCGCTACGGGGATCTTACTCGCTTTTATAACGGGTCTCCATTCGTTGCCGAAACTTATGACCGTCTGAAGCAGCAGCTCCAAAGTGTTCAAACCGACCGGGAAGCGCTCGTTGATGTTTTGCTAAGGCAAAACAAATCCTTCGGGGCAGGCAATGAAACATTGGAGAATATCCAGCGGCTCAGTAACCCCGAGACCCTTGCGGTGGTTACCGGCCAGCAGGTTGGCCTTTTCTCGGGCCCTGCCTTCACCCTTTACAAGGCTCTAACAGCAGTCCGGCTTTCCCAGTCACTCAATGATCGAGGCATAAACACCGTACCCGTATTCTGGCTGGCCAGCGAAGACCACGATCTGGAGGAAGTGGCTCAGATATATGCGCTGAACGACGACTACGAGACCATCCATTTGCACGACCCAGGCGAGCGGCCCGCGCCCCAATCGCCGGTAGGCCGTGTAAAATTGAGTGAGGGTGTGGCCGGACTGCTGGACCGGCTGGAATCTCTTCTCCCCCCTGGCGATGGTCGGAGTCAACTGCTTGACAACCTTCGCCTGTCCTACCAACCGGGAACAACGTGGTCGCAGGCTTTTGCGCTGTTTCTAACGCGCTTGTTCGGCCGCTGGGGCGTTATCCTTCTTGACCCCATGGACGAGGCGGTCCACCGGCTCGCTGCACCTATATACCAAAAGATCATGCACCAGGCGGACGAATTTCGATCCTCGCTCCAGGGGCGTTCGGCTGAACTGGTCAGGGCGGGCTACCATGCCCAGGTCCACATTGCAGAAGATTCCACACTCCTCTTTGCCGAACGCGAGGGAAACCGCTTGCCGATACGCAGTACGGGCGGGAAGGGAAAAGAGTTTTCTATCGGAGATAGCCAGACGATCTCAATCGGGGGTCTTGAATCAGAAATCAGGGACCAACCACTCAATTTTTCTGCGAACGTCCTTCTCCGGCCACTTGTACAGGACACCCTGCTGCCAACCATTGCCTATGTTGCAGGACCATCTGAGCTTGCGTATATCGGCCAGGCACAGGTGCTCTATTCGGCCCTTGGTCGGCCTATGCCCGCAGTCTTTCCTCGTTGCGGCTTCACGCTGGTTGACCGCCGAGTTGAGCGCTGGATGGAAAAATATCAGGTTGGCGTTGAGGACGTCTGGCTGGGGCAGGACCATCTGGCTCGACGCATTGCTTCCACGGCGTTTTCGGAAGGCTGGTCCGAGCGGTTCGACCAGACAGAAAAGGACCTGGCAGAGTTGCTGTTCCGGTTGCGAAAGGATATCGAGGTTCTCGACCCGACGCTGCTGGATACTCTGAACAATGCCGAGGAAAAGATCCAATATCAGGTTGAAAAGCTGAAAGGCAAGCTGACCCGCTCGGCACTCAGCCGTTCGGAAGTCCTGGCACGCCACGAACAGTCCCTTCTCAGAGCCATCATGCCCGAAAAGGAATTGCAGGAGCGCCTGGTGAGTGGGGTGTACTTCCTGGGCCGCGGCGGTTATGAATTGCTCGATCGCTTGCTTGAGCGGATTCCTGCTGATTCTTCAGGCCACTTCATCATGAGTTTCTGACGCTCGCGCAGGTCTTCCTGTTGTGCAAGGTTTTTGACTCCACCAACCCAGGAAGTCCCTGAATCCCTTTGCTATACTGAGGGGAGTGTTTTCCTGATTTTCGAACTGTGCACAGACTGGAAAGAGGAGAAAATAATGTCAGAGCAGGCAGCGAGGGCCCCCTCGGCGGGCAAACCGAAAAATCAACGTCACACGCTCCACATTGAAACGCACTCCCGTGTGGAGTTCAAAGATGTTACGAGCCAGATTGAGCAGTTGATCGAGAAATCAGGGATCGAAAGTGGACAGTGCCACGCGTTCGTCCCGCACACCAGTGCTGCAATTCTGATTAACGAAAATTACGACCCTGGCCTTCGCCAGGATATCGCGGATTTCCTCAAGAAACTAGCTCCCCCGAATGCTGATTATCAGCACAACGACGGGAATTGCGACTCCCACCTGAAGGCGACGCTCATCGGCGCCACCCGGACCCTCTTGATTGAAAACCGACGCCTGCTGCTGGGCCGCTGGCAGGGTATCTACTTCTGTGAATTTGACGGGCCTCGCCGGCGCGACCTCTACGTCAAACTCGTCTCGGATTAATCATGCAAACACTGGGCCTGTACATCCAGGTTCCTTTCTGTGCCTCAAAGTGCAGCTTCTGTAATTTCAGTTCCCGTGTAGCACGCCAAGACGTTTATGGCCGGTATTGTCAGGCGCTCGCTACCGAAATTGAACGGCTCCCGGAGGTTTACGAGGCGGCTGGGATAGCCCGAGAGATCTTTGAGGCGCCGGTTGACTCGGTCTACATCGGCGGCGGAACGCCTTCGCTCCTTGGGGCCGAGCGTATGGAAAGAATTGTCGCGGACCTGCATCGCCTTTTCCGGTTTGGCCCGGCCGTGGAATTTACTATGGAAGTCCCCCCGGGATCTGCAGACAAAGGTTTTCTAAAACACGCGCTGGCAGTTGGAATCAACCGCCTCAGCATTGGCGGCCAGTCTTTTTCTGACGAGGAGCTCCGCTCTGTAGGAAGGCTTCACTCAGCTGCTGACACAGGGGCATTGATTCAATCCGCGCGCGGCGAAGGATTTGTAAACATCAGTGTTGACTTGATTGCCGGCCTGCCTCATCAGACTTTGTCATCCTGGCAGTCGTCGCTGGAGTCAGTGACCGCTCTGCAGCCTGAGCACGTTTCAATCTACCTTTTCGAAATTGACAATAAGAGCCGCCTGGGCAGCGAAGTGCTGCGGCACGGTATCCGCTACCATGCTGATGCAGTCCCGGACGAAGATTACGTAGCGGAGGCATATAGCCAGGCGCGCGCGTCACTCCGCCAGGCTGGCTACGTTCAATATGAGATTTCCAATTTTGCGCTTTTAGGCCATGAGTCGATTCATAACCGGAAATATTGGCAGTTGAAGCCGTACCTCGGCCTGGGCGCAGGCGCCCATTCTTCCGACGGGCAATTTCGTTGGGAAAACACTACAGCGGTGGAAGAATATCAAAGGCGCATGGCGCAGGGCGAATCGCCCATTTGTGAACAGCGCCGTCTAACACCCGATGCGCAGCTGGAGGAGTTCTTCTTCCTTGGGCTTCGCCAATCGGAGGGAATCAACCTTGCCGAGGCCGTCCGCCGGTGGGGCAGTGGACCGATTGAGCGGTGGGATCAGAAGATCGAATCACTTAAGAATGACGGCTGGCTCGAGCAATGCAACGGGCACGTGCGCTTGGCGGACAAAGCCCTTCTTGTCTCAAACGAAATCTTCCAGGAATTCATTGGCGTTTAGAACGTTACAAATTGCAGGCTGGAGATATTGATATGGCTCAGTCACTAGTTGACTTACGCAGTGATACCGTGACCCGCCCAACCCCGGCAATGCGCCGTGCGATGGCGGAGGCCGAAGTTGGTGACGACGTTTACCGCGAGGACCCGACAGTCAATCGCCTTCAGGAGCGCGCGGCCGAAATCTTCAACCGCGAAGCGGCTCTTTTTGTCCCTTCGGGTACGATGGGGAACCAAACCGCACTCAAGGCCCATACACGGCCCGGGCAGGAGGTGATTTGTGAGTCACGGTCGCACATCTTTAATTATGAGATGGGCATGCTGTGCGCCTTCTCGGGCATCGTTCCACGGACAGTTCTTTCCGAGGACGGCATCATGAGCTGGGCCCAGATTGAACCTCTGGTCCGCGGCCGCAGCGACCACCGCTCCGTCACGGGTTTGATCGAGGTTGAAAACACGTCAAACATTGCGGGTGGTTCCGTTTACCCTCTTGCGGTGTCCGACGAAATCTGTGACCGCGCTCATCAAAGAGGACTTCCGGTTCACCTGGACGGCGCGCGAATCTTTAATGCCGGCGTGGCACTTGATCGCTCCGTAGCGGAGCTAACGTGGAAGTTTGACTCCATCATGTTCTGCCTCTCCAAGGGGCTGGGGGCACCTGTGGGTTCAATAGTGGTGGGGAGCAAGGAGTTCATTGAAGAGGCGCGACTGATCCGCAAAATGCTGGGCGGAGGTATGCGACAGGCAGGAATCCTGGCTGCTGCGGGCCTGGTGGCACTGGAAGAGAGCCCGAAGCTGCTGCACGTTGATCATGAAAATGCCAAATTCCTGGCGGAAGGCCTGGCGGAAGTCCCCGGAGTCAAAATTGACCCGGCCAAGGTCAAGACTAACATCCTGTTCTTCGACGTTTCAGCGAGCGGACTCGGTGCTCAGGAAGTTTCAAAGCGTCTGGCAAGTCAAGGCGTGCTGGCCAACGGCGTCGGCCCAGAAACAATTCGCATGGTGACGCATTTTGACGTTGACCGTGCTGGGTGTGAGCGTGCCCTAAGCATTGTGCGGGATGTTCTTGCCGTGGGAAAATCATCCGCCAGAGTGTGACCCGCGAACGCGCGAAGGAAAAAGCATTTCAATTTTGTTACTGAAGAATGCGCAGTGGCAAGGCTGGTCAGCGTTTCTTCTGAGCCTTTTCGGTATAGAGCAAACCCAGCACTTCAACGTAGTGGTCCCGGAATGATGTGTCATGAGGGTCCAATTGAGTGCAGAGGCGGTATTCCTTAAGCGCTCCGTCCAGATCGCCCACTTTTTCAAGCGCATAAGCCAGCCCGCTATGCGCATCAACGTTTTGCGGCTCCCGGCGGACTGCTTCCAGCATCTCTACCCTTGCCCGCTCCCACTCATGGAACATAAGGAAGGTGATCCCCAGTTCGCGATGCAAATCACCGTTTCTTGGATCCAGCAGGGTTGCTTTGCGGAGGAGTTCGACGGACTCCTTGAATTGGCCACTCGATCGCAGTTGATCCGCCTCTGAGACCATATTGCGTAATTGCATCTCTGAAGCGGCCGGATTGATAGATGCGGATTCAGCTACTCGTGAGCTCGTTGCAGCCTCCCGGGCATCTACCTCCGTTCGCTGTCCCGCGGGCGGGGAAATAAAATAAGATGTTTCTCGTTGGTCAGGACACTGCACATGCACGTAATGATCTCCCGGGTCAACATCCTTGACCACCAGGACTCCATCGCTGCCCGTAAGCCCCGCCTCTTCGCCATCGACGTCCACTTTGCATCTGTCCTTTCCGGAAACAACAGAGACGTTCGCGGACGCCTCCCCTTTATCTTGTTTCTTCCCACGAAGCCATTTGGCCGAACTGTAGACATTGCAAGTCAGAACAACGGCGAGAAGAATACCGATCTGCGAGCGGCTTTTCATGGCCTTTGACTCAATGGTAGCATGGAAACTCCCGCTCAAAACCGTTACAACACAAATGACGAGGGTTGTGCCGGAAGAACCCGCCATCTTAAGCATGTTAGAATAGGCGTGAATCGGATGGTCAGAAAGGTGGTGCGGAGGTGCACGCTGGATTTTGAACTGACCGACGAGGAACGAGAAATTCGTGACGCCGTGCGGGCGTTTGCGGAAAAGGAGGTTCGCCCTCACGTTCGCGAGTGGGACGCGGCAGAACATTTTCCCATTGAGCTCTTGCCCGGGCTTGCCAAATTGGGGTTGATGGGCGTAACGGTGCCCGCCGAGTTTGGCGGGGCAGGCCTTGGCTATCTCCCTTATGTCATTGCAATTGAAGAGCTTGCAAGGATTGACGGGTCTATAGGCCTGGTGGTGGCCGCGCACAATTCCTTGTGCGCAAATCATATTCTGCTTGCCGGTAGTAAGGAGCAGAAGAAGAAATATCTTGTTCCCCTTGCGCAGGGCGACAAGCTGGGGTGTTGGAGTTTGACCGAACCCGGCGCAGGATCAGATGCCGGAGGGACTCGAACTACCGCGAGACTTGAGGGTAATAGCTGGATACTTAACGGTTCTAAAACCTTTACCACCAACAGCCATTACGCTGATGTCTGCGTAGCCATGGCTGTTACGGACAAAGCAAAGGGAAAACACGGCATTTCGGCGTTTATTATAGAAAAGGGGACACCCGGTTTCCGGCCTGGCAAGACCGAAGACAAGCTGGGCATGCGGGCAAGCAACACCGGCGAAATTATCTTCGAGGACTGCCGAATTCCCAAAGAGAATTGTATTGGCGAAGAGGGAAGGGGATTTATTGACAGCTTGCGAGTTCTGGATGGAGGACGTATTTCCATTGCAGCGCTCGCGGTGGGGATGGCGCAGGGAGCCTTCGAAGCGTCGCTCAAGCATTCTCGGGAACGGGAGCAATTCGGACGAGCTATCGCCAGTTTTCAGGCAATCCGCTTCAAGCTGGCCGATATGGCAACTGACATCGATGCCGCCAGACTGCTGACCTGGCGGGCTGCTGCTCTGGCAACACAGGGTAAGAAGGTTACGCGCGAAAGCTCCATCGCCAAACTGTTTGCCAGTGAGGTTGCGGTCAGGGTCGCGGGCGAGGCGGTCCAGATTCACGGGGGATACGGTTTCATCAAAGACTATCCCGTTGAAAAGTTTTACCGGGACGTCAAGCTGTGTACCATTGGAGAGGGTACCAGCGAAATTCAGCGATTGATTATCGCACGCGAGTCTCTGGGCGAATCGATGTAGCGCTCCTACTATCGCGCACCGAGAGCATGATGACCTGATGGGTAATTCTCTTGAACAGTGGGTTGAGAGGATCTGCGCAGGCGATCGGCGTGCCATGGCGCAGGCTATTTCCGCTGTTGAGAGGAAAGAACCCTCGAGCGCAGCCCTGCTGGCGTCCCTTTTCCATAAAGCCGGCAAAGCGTATACGATCGGCATAACGGGCGCGCCGGGGGCGGGCAAGAGCACTCTGCTCGAAAAGGTTGCCGTGGAATACCGGCGATTCGGCAGGCGTGTGGGTGTCATTGCGGTGGACCCCACCAGTCCTTTTTCGGGTGGGGCCATATTGGGCGATCGCATTCGCATGCAGTCGTTGGCAACCGATGAGGGCACATATATCCGCAGCATGGCCACGCGCGGGCAACTGGGTGGACTCGCACCCGCGGCGCGTGATGTGGCCCTCATCCTCGATGCCGCAGGTTGTGATGTAGTTTTTGTGGAAACGGTGGGGGTGGGCCAGGATGAAGTGGAGGTTGCTCGCCTGGCGGATGCCACGGTGGTCCTTCTGGTGCCGGGGATGGGTGATGACGTTCAAGCCTTTAAAGCCGGCGTGATGGAAATCGCGGACCTATTTGTGATTAACAAAGCCGACCAACCGGGTGCAGAGCGGGTCGAGAAAGAATTGAACGTCTTGCTGTCCGTGGGGCCGCAGCCGGATGCCTGGCGGCCTCGCATTGTTAAAACGACGGCGACGACGGGTGAGGGAATATCCGAGCTATGTGAAGAATTGGAAAAGTTTCGGGCTGCTACCGAGGAAAGTGCAACAGGACTGAATCGCCGGCGTGAGAATACCCGATTGCAGCTTTTGGAACTGCTGCGGCAGACCCTTTTTGATAGAGTTGCTCAGGAGCGAATTGACGAAAAGAAGATCAGCGAATACGTTGAAGCCATCCTGGAGCGCCGGCGCGACCCGCATTCCATCGTGGAAGAATTAATGGAGGCCTCGGGAGTTGGCTCCAGACGCGTATGACCTGCCCGTTCAGATAGTTGCGGCGCGGCGCGTGATTGAAAATTCGTCGTGTAAACCTCAACCGCAGGACGAAAGAATGCGAATTCATCATGTGGGTATTGCTGTAGATTCACTTGAGAAAGCTGTGCCGGTGTTTGAATTGCTGTTGGGCCGACCGCCTCACTCGCGGGAGGAGGTTAAGGATCAGAACGTGCGTGTTGCCGTCTTTCAGGTTGGCGAAAGCCGCATTGAACTGCTGGAAGCCAGTTCACCCGATTCCCCGATTGCTCGATTTATCGGAAAGCGCGGGCCGGGCATCCATCACCTGACCTTGACGGTCGACAACTTGCAGAAGACACTGAACGATCTTGGCCAGCGTGGCGTACGGCTTATCGATCGCAGTCCGCGCGTTGGTGCGGAGGGTGAATCGATTGCCTTTTTGCACCCATCAAGCACTGCAAGCGTTCTGATCGAACTGCTGGAGGAACGTGATTCCTGCCAGGAAACTCCACACGGGGAGCGATAAGCGAAATGAAGCTGGGCGCATTTGAAATTCACGCCTTGTCAGACGGAACATTCGGTCTGGATGGCGGGCAAATGTTTGGAGTTGTCCCGAAGCCCTTGTGGGAAAAGAAGCTGCCACCCGACGAGCGCAATCGTGTGCGTCTTGGGCTCACGTGTCTCCTGGTCAAGACGGGTAACTACAATGTCCTGATCGAAACCGGTATAGGAGATAAGTTCGACACGAAGTTTGCAGAAATCTACAAGATCGATCATTCGTTGCGCCTTCCCGATGAGCTTTCGAGCCGCGGATTAGGCCTGGACGACATCGATGTCGTGATCAATACCCATCTCCATTTTGACCATTGCGGTTGGAACACCCGGCGGGAGGGAAAGCAAACAGTTCCAACGTTTCCCAAGGCACGTTATTTCATGCAACGGGCGGAGTGGGAACATGCCCTGCACCCTAGCGAACGTGATCGCGCAAGTTATCTGGAAGAATGGTTTGCTCCGGCGGAGCCGCAGACCGTGTTTGTTGAAGGTGCACGTGAAATCGTACCCGGGGTACGGGTTGAACTTGCGCCAGGCCACGTGCAGGACATGCAGTGCGTGTGGATTGAATCGGAAGGCCAGCGCGCCTGTTTTGTTTCTGACCTTGTCCCGACGCGTGCCCACCTTCCATTTCCCTGGATCATGGCGTTTGATCTTTATCCGATGGATACCCTGGCTTCCAAAAAACGGCTGCTTCCTCGGTTAGCGGAAGAGCACGTGCTGGTGGTTTTTCCTCACGACCCCGATGTTCCATGGGGCGTGCTGGTGGAAGGGGAGGGTAAGCTCGCATTCCAGCCGGTAGCAGTAACCTAACCAGAAAAACGACAAGCGGAGGATTAATAGTGGCCCAAGCAGAGATCGGCATTATTGGTGGAAGTGGACTTTATCAGATGGAAGGTTTCAGGAATGCCAAGTGGGTACGCGTGGCAACGCCGTTTGGCAAACCCTCGGACGCTTTTCGGGTCGGTGTTCTTGAGGGGCGCCGGATTGCATTTTTATCCCGGCACGGACGGGGACATTTGCTAACACCCTCGGAAATCAATTATCGGGCGAACATTTATGGGATGAAGAAGCTGGGTGTTGAGCGTATTCTTTCTGTCAGCGCCGTCGGCTCCCTGCGGGAAGATTACCACCCAATGGACATGGCTCTGCCACTTCAATTCTTTGACCGCACGCATGGCCGCATCTCGACCTTCTTTGGGGGCGGGATTGTCGCTCACGTAGGTTTTTCAGATCCCATGTGTCCGGCAATTGTAAATGCGCTGGAGACCGGCTGCGCTGGCGCAAAGGTTACCGTACACCGCGGCGGAACATACGTTTGTATGGAGGGTCCTGCGTTTTCGACCAAGGCTGAATCGAACACCTATCGCAGCTGGGGCATGGACATCATCGGGATGACGAACCTTCAGGAAGCCAAGCTTGCCCGTGAAGCCGAGATCTGTTATGCAACACTGGCGATGGTCACGGATTATGATTGTTGGCACCCTGAGCATGAGGCAGTCACCGTAAACCAGATCATTGAATACCTCAATCGCAATGTAGAAAACGCCCGGAAAATCCTGCAGGCCGCTGTCCGCCACTTGCCGAAGGAGAGGAGTTGCAAGTGTGGGTCTGCACTCGCGCATGCGATTATCACGGACCGCGGCAAGATTAGTCCACAGGCAAAGAAGCGGCTGGGCTTGCTGGTTGGGAAATATCTCAAGTAAACTGAATTGGATACCGCACATTCGCGAGGCAGGAGAGAAAGGCCAGCATTTATGTCGCTTTTGGTCGTCGGTTCAGTAGCGTTTGATTCAATCCGAACCCCTCATGGCGAAGTGGAGGGCATCCTGGGTGGGTCAGCAAGCTTCTTCTCAGTCGCTGCAAGTTGGTTTGGGCCCGTCAAGTTGGTCGCTGTGGTTGGTGACGATTTCGGAGATGAACACCTTGAGGTCTTCCGCCTCCGCTCGATTGAAACCACGGGGTTGGAACGCTCGCCAGGCAAAACCTTCCGCTGGAAGGGCCAATATGTGGGCGACATGAACGAAGCCAAAACCCTCGACGTGCAGCTCAATGTTTTCCAGGATTTCAGCCCCAAAGTCCCTGAAGCCGACGCTTCAAGCGAATTTGTTTTTCTCGGCAACATCCATCCGAAGTTGCAACTCCACGTTCGACGACAACTTTCCAAAGCGCGCCTGGTGGCATTGGATTCCATGAACTATTGGATTGAAGGCACCTTGAAAGAACTGAAGGAAACGCTTCGCGAAGTGGATGCCCTGGTGATTAATGAAGGTGAAGCCCGTATGCTTTCGGGCTGCCAGAACCTTCTGAAGGCCGCAAAAGAAATCCAGAAAATGGGCCCCAATATCCTCGTGATCAAGCGCGGAGAACATGGTGTCACGCTCTTTAACAATGGTTCTGTATTTTCCGCGCCGGCATTTATGTTGGAGGAATTTAAGGATCCCACCGGTGCGGGAGACACATTTGCCGGCGGATTCATGGGGCACATTGCGCGAACCGGTGACCTCACTGAAGGCAATCTCCGGCGCGCCGTGGTGTACGGTTCCGTCATGGCAAGCTTTGCGGTTGAAGAATTTGGCCTCAAGCGCCTCCTGGGGCTCACGCCTCAGGAAATTGAAGGACGCGTGCGCGATTTTGCGCAACTGACCCGATTTGATGTCTGACCGGCCCCACGCTGATTCCACACCGCCTCAGTCGAATCCAGTCCTTCCTGCCGGAGTTGTGGTTGCTGTCTGGGCCGCCATTCTCGCGGTGGCGCTGGGCAGTCTGCATTTTTTCTACACTCGCGGATTAACCC